>Ga0114978_10004628_pt1 | contig 11092 bp, 7 predicted proteins | sample S_140212_EF_Meta_FD_87027 | JGI IMG/M metagenome (GOLD analysis project Ga0114978, IMG submission 87027) | Freshwater microbial communities from Lake Simoncouche, Canada to study carbon cycling - S_140212_EF_MetaG | ecosystem: Environmental > Aquatic > Freshwater > Lake | place: Lake...
GTTACAGTTACATTTAGATATACTGATATATTGCATGGATTTGTTGCATTATACCAATTATGGAAAAATAATAAAACAATTAAATTTACATTCCCAACTGCATTTCAAGAAAGAAATGAACACGATTTACAAAAAGATTATGAAAGCGAAGTTTCAATGTATGAAACTGCCGAACAAGTCATATCTTTATTAGAACAAAATAAAGATGTAACCATACAAGAAGTATATAGTATTTTAGCGGATCATAATATAGTTGATAAAAGTGAATTAGATGTATTAAATGAATGGATGCGATTGGTGGAATTGTTTATATAATATAATCTTAATATTTATATTTGTTTAACATCATTTTCTTCGCTATCATTATAAAATAACAAAATAATTTTATCTATTACATACATCATATGAGGATCATCAGTTTCATCTCTTGCTAAGAATGAGTAGGTTTCTGCTCTTTTTGGCGTACTCATTGATTTTTTTAATTTATCATAATGCATCTTAAGAACAGTATAATTTTTCTTATGAATCATTTCTTTAAGATCTGATTTCAATACAGTATCCCATTTATCATTATTAAAAACTAGTGCATATTTATTATTAATATTCTCTACTTTTACAGTCTTATTTTCAGGATGTTCTTTATTTAAATAAATATCTTTTATTAATTGAACATAACCTTTTTCAATATGCTGATTCATTATTAAATCTTTAAAATATTCTTTATCTAAATAATCTATCTTTTCATTACCAAAATTATTTATTTGAATATTATTAGTAACATTATTTGAATTTTCTATTTTACTATTAGTTATATTATTATTTATAGTTGATATTGATTTAGAATTTATAAAATTACTAAAATGTAATACTTGTTCATCTAAATTCATATTTGAATTTAATATGGTTATTATATTTTCTTTTGATGCTGAAACTTTATACTCATATAAGAGATTAATTTTTTTTTCATCATTTATTGAACTTTTTAATATTGACTTTATACTTTTTTTGATTTTATTTACTTCAGGTATTTCATTAATAAAATTATTACTAATACATTTTTCATTATGAATATTTAGATAGTAATTAGACTTGAAGTACTTATTACAATTTGTACATTGAAATTTTGTCTTTATAGTACATTTATTTTTCTTAGTATGATGTCTTTCTAATTGTTGTTTTGTTTTAAATATATCATTACAATTATTACAAATAAATTCGGACATTTTTATTATATATTAAAACTATATTAATATTTATCAAAATTAGCATAATTCTATTTTTGATAAATCGATAAATAAAAAAATTAGATTTATATTTAGTATAATCAGTAATATAATAAAAATATTATGGAGTATATAGTATTTAATATTAATATTAAAGTCTTAAATGCTCTAAGTATCTATTAAATATAAATAATAAGTATATGTATTATGATATTCTTTATCAATTTTAATAATTTTATCAATTTTAGAGAGTGGAGATAGAAGAATTTTTCAAATAAAATATGCCAATAAAACAAAAATTATTTTTTCAAATAAAATGGATTTTTCTTTTATTTTTCACTTTTTTTATTCAAGTGCAAGTAATTCTTGTAAAGTTGCAATTACACTATTTAGGTCAGCTCCTTCTATCTTCTTATAAATATTACCTTTATTTAAAAAAATAAAGGTTGGTAAAGATGTAACTTCAAAACCTTCAGAAATTTCATCTGCTACATCTACATCTACTTTTAAGAATTCAATATCAGGAAATTTTTCTGATAATTCTATAAATATTGGTGCTATTTTCTGACAAGGACCACACCATGTCGCAAAACAATCAATAACAACTTTTTTATCTACAGGAATTTGAGTTAGTTCTTTTATTTGTTTTACCATTATTAATACTATAAATAATATATATTCTATCTTTTAAATTAAAAATTGATAATATTATAATATGACACTAAGTCATCAATAATGTTATATATAAATAATATGTCTACCGATACAAATAATATGATGGCCAATATGGGAATGATGTCAGGAATGTCTCATGCAATGCACGTAACACAGACTGAATTAATGAAGGCGTTTGCATTTAAAAGTCCAATTTTAAATGCATTTTTATCAATTTTAATATCATCTTTTGTTGCGTCAATTTTTATGAATGGTATGGGGGTATTTAAACGAATATATGATTATTTTTATCCAACTTTAAATTATTATTATTATTGTATTCGAAAGTATATTTATCAGGAACCTGAATTTATTCGTAAAGTTGTTAATATTAAATCAATTACAGAAAATAAAAACAGAAATAGTCTATATAATGCAGTACATTGGTATTTAGCACATAATAATTATGTAAATTTTGTAAAAGAATCACCAATCGATTTTTCATTTGAAAAAGAGATTGATCAAGATTCTGCAAAAACAATTAATCATGAGAATATAGAATTTGATAAGATTATTGGAAACAATAGACCAATTTCATTCAAATATAAAGATCATAATATTAACTATACACTTTCATCAAAAGTAATTGATGTATATGGTAATGAAAAGAAACAAAAAGAAAATTATATCATTACATTAGATACAAATATTTTAAAAAATACTACAACCGATATTATAAATGATTTTTGTCATCATTGTTTAGAGGAATATATTAAAAATCTAACTAAAAGTAATTGGAGTCAAAAAATTTATATTCATAAAGATGGTCGCTGGGAGGGTAAGGATAGTAATAATCGTCGAAAGCTTGAAAAAGTAATATTAAAAGATGATATTAATATTCAGATTAAAAATGATATTAGAACCTTTATTGAATCTGAACAATTTTATAATGAAATGGATCATCCTTATACAAGAGGATATCTACTATATGGTAATCCAGGTACTGGTAAAACATCAACAATTCGTGCAATTTCAAATGAATGTAAGAGACACATACATTACATATCTTTGAATGAAATACGATCTGATCGCGAACTAAATGAATTACTAAATTCTATTACTTATAAAGAAACAATATTAGTCATTGAAGATATAGATGCAATGACTAATATTACAAATAAACGTAATATTGATGTGAAAGAAAAAGAACCATTAGATGCATCTAATTTAAGTAATCTTAAATTAGAATTACTTGAAAAAAAGATTGAAGCTCTTGGAAGTAAAAGATCACACTCACTCAAAGAAGACCAAATGTATGTAAAAATAGATAATCAGTTAACATTATCTGGTTTACTAAATGCACTTGATGGTGTATTTAGTCATGAAGGTAGAATACTAATTATGACAACTAATCATCCAGAAGTATTAGATGAAGCACTTATTAGACCTGGAAGAGTAGATCGTAAATTTAAGTTTACCGAATGTGATCATACAATGATTCGTAAGTTATATAAAAATTTCTTTAATGTAGAAATATCTGAAGATGCATTACACAAGATAGAAGAAAATATGTATTCTCCTGCATTTATTACATGTACATTTATGCAATATAGAAATGATCCAGTTGAAGCCTTATCTCATATTAATAAGAAAGAGTATGATGATAATAATAAACCAATTATTGATAAACAAGAAATAAATTAACTAATAGAAAAATTTTCTAATTTAGATTAATAATGAGTTTTATTTATATCGTTGAATTAGTAAATTCACGTGATGATAATTCTGAATTATTAGGAAAATTTGATTCCTTGTGTAAATCATTTGATTATATCACAGAGTTTTCAAATATTTATAATTATACACTCGTCATGCAATATACTCATTTAGCAGAAGATCAAAAAAAAGGTTCAATCATATCTGTAAACAATCTAAAGAAACCAACAAAATTAATTTATATTAGATCTGAAGTAAATAGAAGAAGAAAATTAACTATGTAATTTTTTAAAGCTATTAATAATTAATTATTAAGTTTTATTATTAATATAAATATATATATCAAGAATATGAATATAAATATACTGTCTACTGGAAGATTAGGAAATTTTCTAATTAAGATAAAAAACGCTATACATATAGCTTTATACTATAATTATAATGTAATATTACCTAAACATAATTTTTTTAATTCTACATATTTAATAATTAATAAAAGTATTACTATTGAAGCAAAACAAATAACAGATAAATATCAATTTTTCCATAGAGATAAAATTGAAAATATTAATAAATCTATTTTTGATGAAAATACAGATAAAGTAATAAATATTATAAAAGATATTTTTATATTTAAAAATATACAACCTTTAGAAAGTAATGATTTAGTAATACATATAAGGAGTGGTGACTTGTTCATCGGTACATCCCCTCATCCAAAATATTTATCACCCCCATTATCATATTATGAAAAAATAATAGAAAATAACAGTTATAATAATATATATTTAATTGCTGAAGATACTCTTAATCCCTGTATAAATAAACTATTAGAATTATACCCAAGAATTATTTTTAAGTTACAAAACTTAGAACAGGATATTAAATTAATTCTATCGGCAACTAATGTAGTAATAAGTATTGGAACATTTGTATCTGAACTTCTAAGTATATCAGATAATGTAAAAAATGTATATCTTCCAAATTATTGTAATTTCAAAAAACTTGGAGTTAAAAATCATTTAACTGATCTTAGTGAATATTATAAATTAATGATTCCTTGGAAAAATACACTTGAACAGAAAAAGAAAATGTTAGAATATTAATTATATAATAAAAGAATAATATTTTGATACAAGTAATGTGATAAAAAGTTAATATAATAAAAACAATAAAAAGAATAAATATTAATTATGTAAGTTTTACACGACATCCAAGAAAATTATTAATCTTAGATAGTACATTTTGTTGAGGATTTGTTTTACCATTTTCAATATCTTTGTAAAGATTCGCAGGAATACAAAGTGCTTGAGCAAGCTTTTCCTGATTTAGACCTTTTGCAACTCTTCGCGTAACAAGTTCTTGTCTAGCTTCCATTGAAAGACTCTTCAGTTTAACAATTTCATTTGAATCTAGTTTTTGCATTAGAGCTGCTTCAGCAGTATTAGTTCTAGGTACAATTACTCTAGGACCAGTCTTAGTTCTAGTATTAATGCTAGCATTATTGCTACGAACAATAGTAGGTTCCCATTGTTGGTGATCAGTATTTGTATGAACAGAATTTGTTGTCTGACTAGAACCTCCGGTTGCAGCAGAAGTTCCAGTGCTTTCTTTCTTCACACCAGTTGGCTTTTTCTTAGTAACAACAGTAGTCCATCCACTATTATCATTATTATCTGACATATTATTTATGTAATTTATATAATATTGTAAATATATTATATAAATTGAAATTATCAATTTTTCTTATCTAGAACTTTTAATTGTTCAATGAATGATCTATTTGGTTGAATACATATTCTTTTATTTCGTACAAATTTAAACGCATCTTCATAATTATAATTATGGTATGTCATTAAGTATAATATTACAATGCTTGAACTTCTAGAAATTCCTGCATGGCAATGAACATATATATTTAAACCTTCATCATTTAATTCTTTTATCTTTTTTACAATATCTGGGAATGATTCCATAATATTTTGTGTATATATGTCTTCTGTTGGATATTTTAATTCGATTATTCTATTGTATTCACGGTAATGATTATTTGTTATATTAAATACATATGATATTCCAATTTTTTTTAGTTCATCTTCGGTATGACTTGAGTTTCCTAGATAAATGTTATCAATAATATAATTTATATCATTATTATTTTTTTGAAATCCAATATTTGAATCATATTTTTCTTTAAGAAAATCAACATTTGTATCTTGACATATAATAGTTTCTACATTATTTTCTTCTAATCCATCTATTTTATTTAATTTGAGACAATAAGAAATATCTAAAACTAATAGTTCTGGACAATTTATTATTTCAATAGACTCTAAATCATTGTTATCACTTAAATTTAATTGTTTTAGTTTTAAAAAGTTTTTAATTTCTAAGTTTTTTAATTTATTATTTTTTAATGATAAATGATATATATCATTATTATATGAATTTCCTAAGTTTGGAAAATCCGTAGAGTCTATAACATTAAAATATTTATCTGAATTAAAGGTAGTTAAATTTTCATCTGCCAAATCTAGAAACTTTAATAAAAAGAAACTTGACATATATAATATATAGAGTTTATTTATTTAAGTTATTTCTTATTATTTTTAATATAAAATATTATTAATAAAAATGTATGCTAAAAATATTATACCACTAAGAATATTCCAAACATGGAAATCTAAAGATTTACCACAAAAAATGCTAGAATCTATTAATAAATTAAAAAATGATAATCCTGAATTTGAGTATCATCTATATGATAATAAAATGTGTAGAGAATTTATTAAATTAAATTTTACCGAAGATGTATTATATGCATATGATACGCTCGTACCGGAATCATATAAAGCAGATTTATGGAAGTATTGTATTTTATACCTTAATGGAGGAATTTATATAGATATTAAATTACAATTTATTCATGATTTTAAGCTAATTTATTTGACTGATAAGGAATACTTTGTACAAGATAATCCTAAATATTTTCAAAATGGAATTGGTATATATAATGGATTATTATGTGTATTACCAAAAAATAAATTATTATACAATGCTATAAATGAGATTGTAAATAATACAAGATATTTATATTATGGATATAATGAATTATGTCCAACTGGTGCTGGATTATTAGGTTTAATATATGATAAATTATTTTTAAATAATATCAGTTTTGAATTATATAATATATCTAAAATAATAAAATACAAGAATATTGATATTATGTGTGAATATGTTAATATTGCTGTAGAAGAAACTAATTTATGGAATAATAAGAAGATATATCTAGAGAATAATATAATTGAATTAATTAGTAAAAATATAGTTGATCTCAGTAAAACAGCACATTTATTATATGGATCTTATGATATTCTATTGTATTCATCAAATTCTTGTATTATACCAAATCCACTAAAATTAAATGAATATATTTTAATTACACGTTATGTAAATTATACAATTAATTCGAATGGAATAATTCAAAATAAATATAATTGTATATTAAACTTTAATAGTGTACGAATATTAGATTCAAACTTTAGATTAATTATTGATGAAAAAATGTATGATGATAATTATGAATTGGATAAAGACTCATTTTGTAAAGGTGTTGAAGATATAAGAATTATAAGTTTTAAAAATAATGTATATTTTAATGCAACATGGTTTAATAAAAAAGATGATCGTTTAGTTGTGATTGGCTCAAAGTTTGATATTAATAATTCAGTTATACCTAAAAATATAATTAATACAAATTTTAATTATAATAGTAGTTTTGAGAAAAATTGGGTTAATTTTATATCAAATGATAAACTATATACTGTATATAAATGGTATCCATTACATATTTGTCATGTAGATTATAATTCAAGTAATTTGAAATTAAATAGAATAAATAGGAATGTTCCAATATTCTTTCAAACAATGAAAGGATCCACAAATGGATTTACATATGATAATGAAATTTGGTTTATTACGCATTATTCTCACGATATTAATACATTTAGAAAATATTATAATGTTTTTGTAGTATTTGATATGAATATGAACTTATTGCGTTATTCAAAACCATTTAAATTTGAGAATAAAAATGTTGAATTTTGTTTAGGTCTAATAATTGAAAGTGATCGTATTATAATCTCATATAGTACATCTGACAATACAACAAAGATTGGAGTATATGATAAAATATATATTTTTGATTATATTAAATTCTATAAGTATTCGTCAGAGATTTTTAAAATAATTAACAATAAACTAGAATCAATTGATAGTAAACCAGAATCAGATGATAATAGACTGGAATCATTTGATAATAGAATAGAATCAGTTGAATTAAATTTAAAAAAACTCCCTTTAGATCTAATTAAAAATTTTAAATTAACTCAATTTAATAATAGTTCTAAAAATGTAGCATTAATGTTAGAATCAAGAATATTTCCAAATACAGAATTTATTTTAAGACAATTTTCTAGATTTTTACCAGAAGATTTTACAATGTTGATTTATGTAACTAAAAGTGTATATAATTTATATCTAGAAATTGCAAATAAATTGAATAATAACATTAATATCATTTTACTTCCAGAACAATTTCAATTAGAATCAGTTAAAGATTATAATAATATAATGTTAGATATATCTTTTTGGAACTTATTCGAACAATTTGATAGAGTATTAATATTTCAATCAGATACAATGTTATATCGTAATGGAATTGAAAAATTTTACAAATTTGATTATATAGGTGCTCCATGGGATCCTGTAACTAATCCAGAAATCAATGTAGGAAATGGTGGATTATCAATGAGAAATATAAAAGCAATGATTGATTGTTTAAATAATAAAGATAAAATTATAATACCATTGTATCATCATTATGAAATATATTTTGAATATATTGGTAGGCATCCAGAAGATATTTTTTATTCATCAGGAATGAAGCAACTTGGTTATAAAATAGCGGATCCAAAATCTGCATCATTATTTTCAATTGAAATCTACATGACAAATGAAGAAATTCTTGGATCTCATAAATTAGATGAAATAAATCCAGAATTATTTAGCAAACTTTTAATAAAAAGTATATACAACTCTTATAAAAATAAAGGACTAAAAGTATATCAATTATGGAATTCTATAAGTAGTGATCAATTTAAGAATAATAATTCAGAATTTGAATTTGTATCATTTACTTATGATGACTGTAGGAAATTTATAAAAGATAACTTTGAAATTAAAGTATTATGGGCGTATGATAGATTAATACCTTCTATCTATAAAATAGATTTATGGAAATATTGTATTTTATATAAAAATGGAGGTATCTGTATCGATAATATATTAGATATAAAATTAAATAATTATACAAATGAAGAATATTTTGTTGTAAATGAAATTGAAGGTATAAAATATATTGATACTAGATTTATAGTATGTATGAAAAATAATAAAATATTATTATGTTTAATAGAAAAAATAGTACAAAATGTTGTGAATAAATTTTATGGCGATAATCAATTTTATATAACAAGAAGATATAATGACCTTGACACTCATATAAAAGACTATACATTAATTAAATCTGCAGAAGTAAAAATAGATGAAGAACTAAAAGAATTATGGGTGAATAATAAGATATATAATAATGAAATACATGAATTAATATCAAATGTAATTATATATATATTATGTTATTCAGAAGAAACATATAAAATTGCAAATGATATTTATAAAAAATATACATGGGCAAAACCAATAATGATAAAATATCAAGATTATACATTTGAAAATGCATTTTGGAAACAATTATTAGAAATAAAAGAAGAGTGGAATAATTGTGAAATGATCGGTACATTGTCGTGGAGGGCATATCAAAAAATAGATCTAAATAATATTAATAAAATTATTATTAATAAAGAATATAATGGGAAAGATTATATTCATTTTTATAATTCTAATAGACCTGTTTTAGATTCAGATACATGGTATGGTCATAAGAATTTTAAAGAGATCTGGTTATACATATTAGATAAATTTAATGTACCTGATTTTACTGAATCTTATTGTAATTATTGGATGTGTACAGTTGATAGAATGATAGCATTTATAAATTGGTATAAAAATATTTGTCTTCCAACATTATTAGAACATCCTTTGATATTGACAAGTGCCGGACATGGTACTAAATTAGATAAAAGTCGTTTAATAGAATTATGGAATAAACCATATTATCCACATTTACCATTTATTTTAGAAAGATTTAACAAAGCATTTTTTATATATGATTTAAATAGAACTATATTAAATCTAACAGATTCAATTGATATAAATAATATAAATAACTTACCTAAAACATTAATACTATATACATTTCATGAATATACTCAAAATGTAAGATATTTTATAGATAACGGAATTATAAATAACCAAAATTATATATTTATGATAATAATTAATGATCCAACAATTAAAATTAATGTTCCAAATAATGTTATAGTTCTAAATAGAGAAAATATAGGATATGATTTTGGAGGTTGGTCATATGGATTATTAAAGGATAACTATTATAAACAATTTGATAGATTTCTATTTATTAATTCATCGGTTATTGGACCATTTTCACATAATATATATATGTGGCCAGAAATTTTTTTTAATAAATTAAATAATGATGTTAAACTATGTGGTATATCTATTAATACATGGGGACATGGAGATAATGTTTACAATAATCCAAAATTATATAGTCATGTACAATCAATGGTATTTTGTATGGATCGGAAATTATTGGATATATTAATTATTAATAAAATATTTACGACTAACTTATTTTGTAAATCTATTGCAGAAACTGTATTAGATAGAGAAATTAAAATGTCTCGAATAGTAATCAAATATGGTTGGAATATTGGATGTCTGATGGATATATATAAAGATGTTGATTTTAGGAATATATCAAATGATTTTCCAAATATTGGCTGCATGATTTATAATCCAAATGAATGGATAAAAACTTTTAAAAAGCCACAAAGCTGTATATTTTTAAAAACTAATAGAGGTGATGAAGTTTTTAACTGGTTACATAAATATGATATAAAAATACCAAGGCTAAAAGCTATATTTTTAATATCACATGAAAATACAAATACTGGTGCACCAATTACAATGATAAATTTAGCAAAATATTTAGAGGGTTATCAATTAAAAGTATACTTATTATATATGAATGATATATTAAATATTGATATAATTAAATATATTAAAGAAATATGTTTTAATTCAAATACTGATCCAATTATAATTTGCAATACTCTCGCAACCTTCAAATTTGTAGATATATTATATAATTCAAATTTTGAAGTATATTGGTATATACATGAATGGATTGATAATAATTATAAAGATGATGCTGATTACTTTGAGAAAGGTTTATCAATATTAAATAAATATCCAATAAAATGTATTTTTCCTTGTAGAAAAGTCTATGAAAA
>Ga0114978_10004630_pt1 | contig 11086 bp, 13 predicted proteins | sample S_140212_EF_Meta_FD_87027 | JGI IMG/M metagenome (GOLD analysis project Ga0114978, IMG submission 87027) | Freshwater microbial communities from Lake Simoncouche, Canada to study carbon cycling - S_140212_EF_MetaG | ecosystem: Environmental > Aquatic > Freshwater > Lake | place: Lake...
CGATCGAACACCCGGAAAAAAGAGAAACAGGAAAAAGATCCCTTTATGAAAAATATACTAGATAAGCGTCAGCTCGGTTATAAGGTCACTGCGAATTCTCTTTATGGCCAATGTGGAGCTCGAACTTCGACTTTCTTTGAACAGGATGTTGCTGCATCGACTACTGCGACTGGGCGTATGATGATTATCTATGCAAAACGGATTATTGAAGAAGTTTATGGGGATCGAATCTATGAGACCAAATATGGTAATGTAAAATGTAGAGCAGAGTATGTATATGGTGACACTGATAGTGTATTCTTCACATTCAACCTCGAAAATCCTGAGACCAAAGAGAAAATCCGCGGTAAACCTGCATTAGAAATGACAATCGAAATCGCACAAGATGCAGCGGAATTATGTACAAGCTACTTGAAACCACCGATGGCATTAGCCTATGAGAAAACCTTAATGCCCTTTATCCTACTTTCCAAAAAGAGATATGTAGGTATGCTTTATGAAGAAGACCCGAATAAAGGAAAATTGAAATATATGGGATTAGTCCTGAAACGCCGTGATAATTGCGACTTGGTGAAAGATATCTATGGGGGTGTCCTACAGAAATTGATGAATAATACATCGATCCAACCGGCAATCGATTTCCTTTATGACTCTTTGAATGATCTCATTAGTGGAAAAGTATCGATGGATAAGCTCACGATTACGAAATCGCTCCGGAGTGATTATAAGAATCCGCAACAAATTGCCCATCGTGTCTTAGCCGACCGTATTGCCCAACGGGATCCGGGAAATAAACCGAAACCGGGTGATCGTATGCCCTATGTATTTATTGTCAATCCTAAGGCAAGTTTACAGGGTGAGAAGATTGAGACTCCGCAATTTGTCCTGGAGAATAGTCTGAAAATCGACTATACTTATTATATTACGAATCAATTGATGAAACCGTTGCAGCAACTCTTTGGACTAGCGATCGAACAGATCTGGCAATTGCAAAATAAGAGTTCGGCGATCAAAACTTTTCATAAGGATATGGGGATTTTAGAGAAGGAATGCCATAATGATCTAGAGATCTTTATGAAAAAAAAGGAGAAGTATACGACGGCGAAAATCAAGACACTTCTTTTTGACAAATTCCTGTTGAAAATCTATCAGGATCAGAATGGGATTCGGACGATTGCAGATTGTTTTGGACCTAAGAGATAGAATGGAAAATTCTAAATAAAAATATGTAAATAATGTTTTTTTATACCTATAAACGGAAATTCCCTGAAAGATCGATCGATAAAGGAATATCAAATGTATATAAAAGCTGGCGGTCATTCTCTTCCAGTTCTAACGGTATTCTTTGTGACAAAAGGGTCTGTAAGGTCGATTGTAAACTTCTTACTAAGGGTGAAACAGTCGGTTCTTGGTTCATATTGGGAATTGTAGCAGGAGGTTCATCTTCGGATTCTTCGATAATAGGACTACGATATTCGCGAATATCATAACGACAAACTGGACATCGTACATTTCTATGAAACCAATCATAAATTGCATCTTTTTTGAAACAATGTGAACAATATTTAATACGACAAATTTCTTCGTCTTCTTCAAACGGTTCTAATGTAATAGAACATTGAGAATGTGGTACAGAATTGTCATAAAGAATTAGTTCGGTTGCATTTTCGATCTCATGATCCGTAGGTCTAACGATAACATCCTCTAAAGCTTGGTCGCGATGTAATAAATAATATCGTACCCAATTATTAATAATATTTTCAGTGTTTCTTTGATTCGTGGTAGTTCTTCTCATAGGAGGAACTCTTGGCTGAGGAATTCTTGGTCCTTGTCTCTCTAATAAATCAATCATATGTTGAATATTTTGATGATATCGGCGTTGGTTCTCTTGATACTCTTGTAAAATATGAAATATATTGCGTTCCATTAGTCTTATAACTAAATATACATAAAGATAATATTTTATATAGATTTATCTATCTATATAAATGCAACAAGAATTAGGACTTTGTGGTCTTACAAATCTAGGAAATACTTGTTTTCTAAATTCATGTCTTCAGGTTCTCCAACATACCGACGAACTTTCTAAAATAATCGAAAATAAAATAAAACAAGGAGTAAATTCAAGTGACGATAGTAATCTTATGAAGGAATGGTATGATTTATATAAGTTGATGTGGTCAGCAAATGGAATCGTAACTCCTAATAAATTTGTACATAATGTCCAACAGACTGCATTTAAGAAGGGGAAGGATATTTTTACAGGGTGGGCACAAAATGATTTATCGGAATTTCTACTCTTCTTAATCGATTGTTTTCATACGAGTCTTTCACGTAAGGTATCCTTTCAGATAAAGGGAAATTCAGAGAATGATACCGATGAAATTGCTTTACAAACCTATCGATTTTTACAATCCGTTTATGAGAAGGAATATTCGGAAATTCTGGATCTTTTCTATGGTGTTTATTTAACAACGATTTATCCGAATTCTTCTGATTCGAAGAGTTCGATGAAAGACGCGGCATCGATGAAACCCCTATCGATGAAAGACGCGGCATCGATGAAACCCCTATCGATGAAAGACGCGGCATCAATGAAACCCCTATCGATTAAACCCGAACATTTTTTCATTCTCGATTTACAGATATTTCATATGCAAGAACCCTGTCAAACCCTATACCAATGTTTCAATCTATTTGTCACAAAGGAAGAAATGACAGGAGAAAATGCATGGTATAATGAAAAAACAGGTCGAAAACAAGATATCTTTAAGACAATGACCTTCTGGAGTCTACCTAAAATTTTAGTCATAATTTTAAAAAGGTTTTCACCAGATGGTTCTCGAAAACTCCAGAATCTAATTGATTTTCCATTAACCGGACTAGATTTATCAAAATATGTTCGAGGGTATAATTCGGCATCTTATCAATACGATTTATTTGGTGTATGTAATCATATGGGTGGTGTAAATGGTGGACATTATACATCCTTTGTGAAAAACAAGAAGGGTCAATGGATACATTATAATGATACGAATGTAGAACGAATCGATAGTAGTCAAATAGTAAGTCCTAAAGCCTATTGTTTATTTTATCGGAAAAAATAACTGATAGTTATATATAATGTCAGATAATAATACAAATGCAACATCTACTGAAATAATCAATACTTTATTTACAAAATCAAATATTATCTTATTGGTATGGTTTTTAGCGATTTATTTAGTGGTTTATGTTCTCTTAAATATGTTTTATAATAAGGGTACGGGGGTTGAAAACTATGCGAGTCGTATGTCAAAAATAATAGATATTCTGGTTTTCATCTTTTTATTCTGCTATATTTTGATTGAATCACAAAATATGTCGAAAGCCGATCAAGAAACCGCATTTTCGAACTTTCTACAGAAAATCAAAACTTATATTGAAGATTCATATTCCTTATTTGCATTGATATTTTTTATAGGGTGTCTTTATTTAACCGTTTATTTCTTAGGAATTCCAATGGATTCAGTGAATAAACCGTATACGATTAGTATGATAGAGAATGTTTCTTTTATTTTATTAGCGATTATTTTGATTAACGATGGGTTCAAATATATCTTTGGAATCGATTTAATCGATTATTTATTTTCAGATTCAGCGATTGATTGGTTTAAACATAAGGATGCTTCAGGAAATGATGTGAAAAAAGATGCTTCAGGAAATACTGTGAAAAAAGATGCTTCAGGAAATGATACACAAAAAAAACAAGAAGAGAAACATGATGGGAAAAAACCCGATGAAGTATTTAATATTCGTAATAATCTTTATACTTATGATGAAGCCGCTGCGGTTTGTTCCATTTATAATGCGAAATTAGCGACCTACGATCAAGTTGAAGATGCCTATAATGCTGGTGGAGAATGGTGTAATTATGGATGGTCTGAGGGACAGATGGCACTTTTCCCTACACAAAAAGGGACATGGAATAAATTACAGGGTTCTGAAAAGACAAAGCATGCCTGTGGTCGTCCTGGAATTAATGGTGGATATATGTCTAATGCAAATCTCCGTTTCGGAGCTAATTGTTATGGTCAGAAACCAGATCCAAAAGCAGTAGATCAGAATTTGATGGCTGCAAATGGCGATATTAAAATCCCAGAATCAGATGCGGATAAAGAAATGAATATTAAATTGAAGATTTGGGAACAAGAACCCGATAAATTTTTATTGGTAAATTCGTTTAATAAGAAGGAGTGGTCGGAGTATTGAACTCTTTTCTCAAGTAAAAAGGTAATCTCTTTATGACAAATTAATAAAATATCGTCTTTTTATTTTCAAATACGATCAAAATTAATAAAATATGATTATATTTTATGAAGTATACTAAAAAGAAAAATAATAAAAATCCTAAAAATAAAACAAAAAAACAATTTTTATTCCATACAGAAAATACTGAAACATAATTTAATGTATATATTGATAAAAATCCAAGAGATACAATACATATAAAATATACAACAGTACAAGATGTAAAAAATACGATTGATACATTAGAAAAACTATACAAAAATAAAAAATATACACATAAGCGTATATGGCAAGTAGGTATGATTATGAAGGTTCGGTTAAAAGTATTGAAAAATAAAAAACCTAAAGAATATGCTTTGGCAAATAAATATTTTACTTTTTTAGGAAAAAGGACAAAACTAGAAGAAAAGGATAGATACAAATTTTCTTTTATGTAAGAAAAAGAAAGTACAATAAAATATTACGGTTTATCATAAAGGTTTATGATTTACGATTCTTTTTCGTTTTATTCGATCCCTTCTCCATTTGACCAGCCTTTTCCATTTTACCATTCATCGAATTGAAAAACTGTTCGAACATTCCTTCAGGAACAGGCTGTAAGAGCCCATCGTCAATATTTAAAAATCGATTATGTAGATCTGTCGATCGATTCTCTAAGATAAGTCCTATAGGAACTACTAAGTCTTTGAATCGTTGTGAAATGGGATCCGAATGTCCCTCTTTTATAAGGGTTTTCGAGAGACATAAGCCACCTCGACATTCGACTTCTTGATCGATCTCGGAATTTTCGAATTGATAGTTACTATAAAATGAATTCATTTATATACTATCTATAGATGGGATTTTTTACGGATTTTCCTTATAGGTTCTCCTTATATCTGTATAGGTCGAGATCTCGCGATTCTCTCGTAAAAATGCAATGATCTGGTTAACTTGATCCTTGTTCTTGATAATCTTTCCTAAATTTTCCTCTAGGAAATGATAGGAAAGGGATTGGTAGTCCTTTTTTTCATAAAATCGGAGTTCTCCATCCGAGATTTCGATTTTCTTATTTTCCATTTTATTCTCTTTGACATATTCTATGATTTCGTCTAAAAGGGATTCTTTCGTTTCCTTTGCTTTTTTTACCTTGTCATGGATCATTTTTAATTGACTATCTAGGAGAACCCATTTCTTTATATTTTCTATAAATTGGGTCTTTTTATCGATGGGATATACTACTAGATCGTGGTTATTCATTCTTTTATATAAGAAAAGAATGAATATATCTTATTCGAATTTATATTTTTACATGGATAATTAGTTCATTTTAGTATTATTACCACCAACAAGTTCTTCTTCGGGTTCACCCCCACGAACCTTTCTACTAAAATTACGGCGAGAAGATTTACGGGAACCACGGTATCTCATAGTAGAAGGAGCTCCTCTTCGCTTATACATATGATTTGCAACAAGGAGAACAGCAGGGACAGCTAAATCGGTAATATTTCCACCCTTCTTTCTTCTTTTACCGCCTTTAATATTTACAGGTTGTGCAGGTGCACCAGAATTCATAGCAATGACATTATTTTCAATACCATTCACAGAAGGGGCAGCGTGTTGCTGACCCATTCCACCATATGTAGCAATTGCATAATCGGCACCGCCAGCACCACCCTTTAATCTACGACGACGATTTTTCATAGAGCTTTTATTGGCCATATTTATATATTACTACCTAGATAATTTTTTTGTATAATTCAGGTAGAAGTTCTCCAATGATTTCATTATACATCCCCGATAATAATTCGGGGTTTAACGAAGGATGAACGATGGGTTCCATTCGTTCTCTATTCTGTAATAATCGAACTAATAAGAAAAACATGCCTAAAAGAATAAAAAGAAAAAATATATTATAAATCGCAATCATCCATATATAAATATAAAGTTCATTATAGATCAAATTGAAAATGGGTGTCATCATTTCTCTCATATCTTTTTTTATATCTTCATTTTTTAAAAAATCAATACAGGTATCTCGTATGATATTCATAACGACTGATTGGACTATAATATATTATCTATCGATAATACTTTCTTTATGACAAACGCGAATTCGTAAAGAAGTCATTTTATGAAGTATTTAGCTATAATATATGACGGATCATATTCATGAAGCGAATGAGAATTTCGATTTTAATCAAGTAATTGCCAAAAAACCGATTTCGCAATTAGGTGGTAGTTTTCTTATTAAATTCACAAAGAATGATATTCCGCTCTATATTCAAACACCTAAATGTTCTATCAAGCAGAGAAGTGAAGTAAAACCTGGAAAAAAACAGACATATTGCGACCTAGTATTCTTACAGGAAAATGAAGGATTTATTCAATGGATGGAGAACCTCGAACAATATAGTCAACAAACTATCTTTAAGAATAAAGCACAATGGTTTGAAACGGAATTAGAATTAGAAGATATTGAGAACTCTTTTACATCTCCTATGAAAAGTTATAAATCGGGGAAATCATATATTGTTCGAACCAATATTCCCAATATTTTAGGAAAAAGTACACTGAAAATCTATGATGAAGATGAAAATGCGATCGATTTAGAAAATATTTCAGAGACTATGCAAGTCATCACTATTTTAGAAGTACAGGGTATTCGTTGTTCTGCTCGTAGTTTCCAGATCGAACTAGAGATGAAACAAATGATGGTATTAAAACCAATGAATCTTTTCGATAAATGTATTTTAAAATCGCGCACATTACCTATAGTAACCCCCACAACGATAGAGTTTGTAAGTGAGGAAAAAATATCGGTAGATCCAAACAATGATATACATCTATCCAATGATATAAATCCAACCAATGATATACATCTATCCAATGATGATACTTCTCTTGAATTTACTATAAATACTAATTCTTCTTCTGATTTAGAATCTTCTTTAGGAAAAAATTCTGAAAATAGTATTGAACCCGGTGAAACAGTATCAGATACTACAATGAATGATACCTCAATAGAAGAAACGGATCCTATTCGTGAAGAACAAGAAAATCCGAATATTTTAAAAGAGGTTGAATTTGATTTAGAAAAAATAGGCGAAGAAGAGAAGGTAACTTTAAGACAAAGAAATGATGTTTATTATGAAATGTATAAAGAGGCTAGACGAAAGGCAAAAATTGCCCGTGATTTAGCACTTTCGTCTTATTTAGAAGCAAAGCGAATCAAAAATACATATATGTTAGACGATATTATTGATAGTGATGAATCTGATGAAGAGGATGAAGATTCCGATGATGAAGAAACCGAGAACTAATACTCTTCTTTTAGCAAAAAAGGATAAAAAGAATTATAATTTAAATATTGAAAATAATTTTATCACCCGTTTATATAAACACGAATATGTTTAAAGAACTAAGCCGTGGCCTCTCTACATTTTTTTCAACCCAAAGAGTTATCATCCTTGTTATTTTCTTTGTATTGATCTGGGGACTTTGGAGTTATTCAGGTGCCAAGTCTTTAGTGGTTGATTCCATGGATGATGGTTCTACCGGAGATGCTAATGTTAAATATCACACTGAACCTATGGATTCTCATTCTCCTGATGCTCCTGATGGTGGATATGCTATGCAACAGACTATCCAACCTAGTGAACTCCTTCCTTCCGATGCGAATAGCCAATGGGCTGCTTTGAACCCTGTTAACCAAGGTAATATTGCTATGCCTGATTTGTTACAGGCCGGTTACCATATTGGATTAGATACTATTGGACAGACTCTTCGTAATCCTAATTACCAGTTGCGATCAGATCCGGTTATCCCTAAACAGGAGATTGGTCCTTGGAATCAGAGTACTATTGAGCCTGATTTAGGCCGTGTCCCTTTGGAAGTCGGTGTTGGTGGTAAATAAATATATACCCTTTACTTACCTATAAAAAATATAAATAGAATATAAATAATATTCTATTTATTCAATGGGTTGTGACTATTATATTCTCAAAAAATTACATATTTATTATAATGAAAATGAAAACGAATATTTAGATATTAAAGTAAAAACAGAACGAGGATATTTCCAAGATGATGGTATGATCGATTCTGATGATGAAAATGCTGATCAACAAGTTTCTGAATATATTCGATATATACTTACCCCAAAAATGAAACCTATCATTCTTTATGATGGGACACAATGGAATAAACCGGAAACCGAATCGAAATATAAAACTATTATAGAACAAAGTCTTAAAGAACATAAAATATATATGACATCTGTTATCAAAATCGTAAAAGTAGAAGAACGAATGGAACGATAAATTTTATATAATAATTATAAATAACACTAATTATTATATGAGTCATATAGATAAAGAAATATTTCCGAATGGGTTCCAATATATTTATCAGAAATCTTATTCGACGATTCCTATGACATCTATGATATGTTTAGTGAAATTAGGCTCGATATATGAAGACGATCAGAGTCGAGGTTCGTCTCATTTTATTGAACATATGTGTTTTAAAGGAACCAAACGAATTCCTTCCGCAAAAGCAATATCAACTGTTTATGACAGAATTGGGGCCTATTTCAATGCCTTTACAACAAAAGAATATACCGCCTATGTAGTCAATTGCGAAGATCAATATGCAGATCATTGTCTTTCTGTTCTCTCCGATATGCTTATGAATTCGACTTTTGATCATAAACAATTTATGCTCGAGCGCAATGTTGTCATAGAGGAAGCGATTCGTGATGAAGACGACCCAGAATCGAAAATTGACGATATGAGCGATCGATTAACCTACGCCGGTTCTCCCTTTGCAAAACCGATTGATGATCTATCTTACCATACTACATCGGCTCTAGAATATACAGGAACCATTCAATCCTATGAAACCTATTATATTCCTTCGAATATGTGCCTTAGTATCGTATCGAATCAATCCTTTAAGACAATTCGGTCGATCGTTTCAAAATCGTTTTTTTATAAGGGTTCAAAGAAAGTGTCTATAGAACATCCTGCATTTCCTATTACCGATTGTCATAAAGGAATACAATACGATTTACAAAGGCGATCCGGAATCGCAGCGACCTATCTAATAATGACCTTTAGGACATGCGATTATAGAAGTCCTGATAAATATCCTCTTTCAGTTTTAAGTGAGATTTTAGGCGGGTATATGAGTAGTCGTATGTTTCAGATCTTACGAGAACAGAATGGTTTAACCTATCGTTCCTCTTGTTCTACTACTTATTATAAACCTATGGGGGAGATCCAGCTTTTTACAATGACCGATCCGAAAAAGTTGATGAAAAATGGTTCTTCTGCGGGTGTATTCCGACTATTAGTCGATCTTTTAAATAAATTATCTAGAGAGGGTGTCACAAAGGAAGAAGTCGATATTGCAAAAGGACATATTAAAGGGGGTTTCATCGAAAATATGCAAAAAGCGAAAAATATTTCGTTTTTTAACGGTGCCGAATATTTTATTTATGATTCTCCTCAAATGGTTCCATATGACCAAATATACGATACTTTCTATAAGACAATCACAAAAGACGATATTATGCGTATCATTCAAACTTATTTTATAAAAGATCGGTTATCGATTTGTATATTAGGAGAACAGGTACCTTCTCTAGTATCTATCAAAAAGAATATGGGTCGATTTATTGGATAGATAGATCCTTTTGATTTTTTGTAATAGAAATTGTATCTCTATATATAAAGATCCTATGCATCCTCTTGATATTTTTGGTTATGTAATTATTTTCGGATTATTAGGGGTATGTGCTTATATGTATTTAGAGAATCGCGATAGTTTCGATTTAAAATGTGTAGTTTCTACCGTAAACGGGGATAAATATTGTGTTCGAGAAAGGGCGAATATAAAAGCCGCTGCGGACCTATTAGCAAAAACAACGGATAAATGTAAAGCCGTTGTCGAATATGTTTATGACAAATACCCAGAAAAAGAGAATGTGCAGCGTTTGAAAAAAGGGTTTAATCCAAAGCAGATTATGGAAACTCTTCCTACAAGTGAATATACTGCTTATAGTGAGAATAAGGGGGAGAAACTGGCGTTTTGTTTGAATGTCGATAAAAAAGACAACAATCATTTAATTGATGAGAATACTCTTCTTTTTGTATCCCTTCATGAACTTTCGCATATAGCTACTAAGTCGATCGGTCATAAATCGGAATTCTGGGATAATTTCAAGTTTTTATTACAGGAATCTGAGGCGGCAGGAATTTATAACCCTGTCGATTATAAAAAGAAACCTCAGGAATATTGCGGTATGAAGATTCGAGATAATCCGTATTATGATATATAATTTATATTTCTATAGAACGAAATATTTTTCCAGGGTATCGATCTATAAGCAGATCACATATTTGTTGTAGATCCCCGACACTTTCTATTTCTGGATGTAAACTATGAATAAGTATGATTTCGTCGTGTGCTTGAATATAAGAATAAAAATTTGCAATTCGTGTTTGATATCTCTCTTTAAATTTTGCAAAATCGTCCCTAATAAAATATTCGTTATCATATTGCCCTTCTCTAAATAAATGCGAATGTGTCGATCCTTCGTGATTAAAAATCATTCCATATCCATTTTTAATATTATATCCTTCACTAGGGTTTGAACATAAACTTCGATCACCATCTGCTAATTGACCAGGTATCAATCGTAACTCGAAAAATCTAGCAAAATCATCTTTAAGACAGTCATAAAGAGAATGATAGGGGGTAATACATAAATCGAATGGACAGCTTTTATATCCGTTTGATCTTTCTAATTGTA
>Ga0114978_10004631_pt1 | contig 11083 bp, 7 predicted proteins | sample S_140212_EF_Meta_FD_87027 | JGI IMG/M metagenome (GOLD analysis project Ga0114978, IMG submission 87027) | Freshwater microbial communities from Lake Simoncouche, Canada to study carbon cycling - S_140212_EF_MetaG | ecosystem: Environmental > Aquatic > Freshwater > Lake | place: Lake...
CGGCATAATCGCGTTCGACCAAGTGATGACACCGGGAGTCAGCAGCAGCAATCCCGCAGCGATTCCTGCGGCGGGTTCAACCCATCGTCGGAGCCAAGCCAAAAGGTAGAAACCCGCTCCCAGTGAGCACAGCAAAACGACACCCTTCGCTGCTGCGGGATATGGCCCACACAGGCAAAATGCGGCAGCCTCGAGCAAGTAGAACACGGGAGGATACATATTCGGGCAGATTGTGGGGTACCGCGCGTAATACTCGCGGGTGAATGTCAGTGGCTGCGACCATCCACTGACGAGTAAATCCCGCCAAAACAGCCCCGTGATCGCGTGTCGGGGGGCATCTCCCTGAAACCAAAGTCCGTCATTGGACCAGTGGAACCAAATGAGCACAGACCAGCATGCCAGGAGTGCCGAAACCTGAAGCCAGCGAGCCCGTGAGGCTTCCTCAGCGAAATTCGTATTGTTTTTCATTACCGTTTAATTGTTTTTTTGTTGAAAGATAATAAATAAATTGTTCTTGTAAGTTGGCGGAAAATCGGCGTAACAGCCACTGAATCAATGCGAAGGACGTGTTTTAGCGGCCCGCTGCCGCGATAAAATTTCATTTCTGGGAAACACGAGTTAGAAAAAAAAGTGATTTGAAAACACCGTTCAAACTCGTTACCCTCCTTCCGGGCAGGTCTTTTTTGGATCGAAGCTGATCAAAATTAGTCGACAGTGAAAAAAATTGTCATTCACCGGCTTTCAAATCATGGTTCGTTGAACATAAGGGGTGGGTCACTATTTTTCCACGAACAAACGAAAGTTTGCGCGGCAATACGGTTTCGATCGTTGTTCCCGTCTTCAATGGTGGAGTTGCATTCGAAAGCTGCTTGAAGAGCTTGCTGGCGGCAGACCCTGCACCGGATGAGATTATCGTTGTTGACGATGGGAGTACCGATCATTCCTGTCAAGTTGCTCAACATGCGCGGATTCGTCTGCTGCACACAGGGCGCCAGCAGGGTCCGGCGGTCGCTCGAAATCTAGGGGTGCAGGCGGCGAAAGGAGATTGGATTTTCTTCGTCGATGCCGATGTGACAATTCCTGCTGATGCGATCTCCATTCTCAAAAGCAAGATTGCCAGCCAAACACATGTGGATGCATTGATCGGTTCTTATGACGATGCTCCCGGGGCGGCAAACCTGTTGTCCCAGTACAAGAATCTGCTGCACCACTATACTCATCAACAATCCTCGTCAGAAGGTTTTACTTTTTGGGGGGCCTGTGGTGCCATTCGCCGCAGTCTGTTTCTCGAGCAGGGTGGATTTGATGAAAGTTACGCACGGCCCAGCATCGAGGATATCGAACTTGGTTATCGTCTCTACGCTGCCGGGTACAAAATTCTGGTTTGCCCGGATCTGCAGGTCAAACATCTGAAACGCTGGGGTTGTCGCTCATTGTTTCGGACCGATGTCTTTCAGCGAGCGATCCCCTGGAGTCAGCTACTCTTAAAATACGGCGAAATGAAAAACGCTTTGAATTTGAATCACTGGTGTCGGGCACGTGTGGCGCTGAGTGGTTTAATTGTCCTGTGCGCGGTGCTTTCTGTTGTTTGGCTGCCGATGTTATGGGTGGCTGCTGTGCTAATGCTGATGTTGCTGGTGCTCGACTTTCCCGTGATCAATTGGTTTCGACGCGAAAAAGGGGTCTTGTTTGCCTTGGCGATTATTCCCTGGCACTGGTTCAGTCATTTTTATTCCGGTGTCGCATTTGCAGGAGTCCTGGCTCAGCACTGGTCGTCCGCGTTTTTGCCGCAGGGCCGCATCAGTGAAAACTCTTCGCCTGTCCAATAACTGCGTAATCGCTGCTTTGTGGTTGTGCAGTGACTGCTCCGCATGAAGATCCCCCTTTTCGTTTTCTAAAAGGTATCGAGTGACGAATTCTATTCCCCAGACGGTGGTCGGCGGTGCCGGTCCTGCTGGATTGACGGCCGCGTATGAGTTGGCCAAACGGGGCATCAAGCCACTCGTTCTCGAAGCGGGCGCGCGGGTCGGGGGGCTTTCACGGACCGAAGAGTATCGTGGCTACCGCTTTGATATTGGGGGCCATCGTTTTTACACGAAGGCTGAAGAGGTTCAACAGATTTGGCGAGAACTGCTGGGGGAGGAATTTCTTCGTCGACCCCGGTTGTCGCGAATCTACTTCAACCACAAGTTTTTTAATTATCCCCTTTCCCTGAAAAATGTGATCGGCAATCTGGGGTTGTGGGAAAGCGCCCGGATTGTCCTCAGTTATGGGTACTCGCAAGTCTGGCAGATCAAGCCTGAAGAGTCGTTTGAGCAATGGGTTGTCAATCGTTTCGGTTGGCGGCTCTATCGAACGTTTTTCAAGACCTACACCGAGAAGGTCTGGGGGATCCCCTGTACGGAAATTCGGGCGGAATGGGCTGCCCAACGGATTAAAGGTTTATCGCTGATCTCGGCCGTCAAGCAGGCGCTTTTCGGTAGCAACGATGTGAAATCGTTGATCGAAGAGTTTGATTACCCTCGCTTTGGACCTGGGCAGATGTGGGAGTGCTGTGAAACGCGAGTCAAGCAATTGGGGGGCGAAGTCGAATTACGAACGCCGGTTCGTAAGGTACGTCATCGGGACGGTGTCGTCACCTCAATTTCGGTCGGGCGCGATGATTCGGTTCGCGAAATTCCGATTGATCAGTATATCAGCAGCATTCCATTGAATCAGTTGATTGAATCTCTGGATCCCCCCGCTCCTCCTGCCGTGCTGAGTGCCGCTCGCGGGCTCAAGTATCGCGATTTCCTCGTCGTGGCCATCGTGATCAATCAGCCCGACTTATTTCCTGATAACTGGGTGTATGTTCACGATTCTCAGGCTCGCGTCGGTCGAATCCAAAACTTTAAGAACTGGTCACCAGACCTTGTTCCCGACTCGTCCAAAACTTGCCTCGGTATGGAATATTTCTGTTCGGAGGGGGACGACATTTGGGAACTTCCCGATGCCGATCTGATTCAACTGGCCGCCAAAGAAATTGAAAACCTCAGTCTGGCTCGGACCGCTGATGTGGAAGACGGGTGTGTCATCCGTGCGTTGAAGGCCTATCCCGTTTATGACGGCGAGTATCAAGGCCATTTGAATGTCTTGCGGGAATATCTTTCCCATTTTAAAAACCTGCAGACGATTGGTCGTAACGGGATGCACCGCTACAACAACCAGGATCACTCGATGCTCTGTGGACTGTATGCGGCCCAGAACCTCCTGGGTGCCAAGCACGATTTGTGGGACATCAACACCGAACGTTCCTATTATGAAGAACAGCGGGTCGATCGCTCGAATGAAGTTTCGACTTGAGTGAGAGGTTTCGCCATGAGTGAGAGGTTTCGCCATGAGTGATCAGGATCTCGGTTTTTCGCTGATTATTCCCACGTATGCTCGGCCAAAGCAACTTGGAAATTGCCTCGAGTCGCTGACGCAGCTGATCGCCCCTCGATCGGGATTTGAGATTATCATCGTTGATGACGGCAGCCCCGAATCGCTCGAACCCGTCGTCGCTCCGTTTCGAGAAAAGCTGAATCTGAGGCTTTTGCGGCAGGAAAACGGCGGCCCCGCCAAAGCGAGAAACACGGGTGCCGCAGCAGCACGCGGTCGGCATTTGGCCTTTACCGATGATGATTGCCGGCCTGAGCCGGACTGGTTGTGTGCGCTGGAACGGGTCGCTGAAGAGGCACCGAACGATTTACTGGGTGGGCGAACGTTCAATTTGCTGGCGCGGGAATCCTGTGCTTCAACCAGCCAGTTGATCATCGATATGGTGTATGCCTTCTTCAACCAGAATCCTGGGGATGCCCGGTTACTCGCTTCCAATAATATGGCGATGCCGGCCGCGATTTTTCAGCGGTTGAATGGATTTGATGCCGCGTTGTATCGCAAGGCGGCAGGTGAAGACCGGGACTTATGTACCTGTTATCGCAATTTAGGATACCGCCTGCAATTCGTGCCGCAGGCGGTGATCGGACATGCCCACCACCTGACGCTTTGGTCCTTTTGGCGGCAGCATTTCGGCTATGGGCAAGCCGCCTGGATCTATCATCGGAAGCACGCGCAGGTCATACCAAAAAGCCTGCAGCAGGATGCGAAGCTCCATACACAAATGTATCGGTGGCTCCCTGGTCCGCTGAGGAAATTACCGTTTTGGATGCGGGTTCAGGTTTTGCCGTTACTCGTCGTTTGGCAGGTGGCCAATGCGGCTGGTTTTTTCTACGCGGCATTTCAGTCGCGGAAAAATTCAAAACCGGTCTCGGATTCCTGATCACAGTCCGATCTGGCAAGGCCCCCGTCCGCGGATAATCATTGCTGCCACGGCTGACCCGCTTGAGGCCATGAGGGGCGATTCGGTCTCAGGGAGTATTCATGATGTCATGAGTCGATAAAATCGGATAGATTATCGACAAGTAATGATCGTTTCGATCTCAATGAGGAATTCATGATGTCCCTGCGAATCACGGCGGTGGTGATTGTTCTGTCGCTGCTGCGACAAGGGGTTGGCACTGCGGACGAGGGGCCAACAGTCGACGAACTGTCCATGGCGATCACCAAGTCTTTGCCGCTGCTGGAACAAGGTGCGAAAGGCTCGCTGGCACAACGCAAGCAATGTTTTAATTGTCATAATCAGGGACTGCCGATCATGGCACTCACCACGGCTCAATCGCGAGGTTTTGTGATTGATCAGGATCACTTGCAGCAGCAACTCCAATTTACCGCAGACTTTCTCACCCGGAACAAAGACCGTTATCGCGAGGGACTGGGGCAGGGTGGGCAGGTTGATACGGCGGGCTATGCGCTGTGGGCGCTGGATCTTGGTGGTTGGAAGCCGGATGAGACCACTGCGGCCGTGGCGGAATATTTTCTGCAGTACCAGCAGGATCGCGAGTATTGGGAACCGCAGTCAAATCGCCCTCCCAGCGAGCAAAGCCTGTTCACTTCAACCTATGTGGCGGTGAGGGCTTTAAAAGTTTTTGGGGTCGCGGAACAGCAATCGCGCATCGAGGCGCGAATCGATCGAGTTCGCCAGTGGGTCAATATCGCCACTCCGTCCGACACCGAAGATCGCGTCTTTCGATTGCGGGTCCTGCAATGGATGAGTAACTCGAGTTGTGAGCGTGAGCAGGCTGCGATGGAGTTGCTCGAGACTCAGCGGCAGGATGGTGGCTGGGGACAGACCGCAGAAATGGCGAGCGATGCGTACGCCACGGGGACGGCTTTGGTCGCACTGTCGGATTCGGGCTCCCTTCAACCGAATGCAATCAGTTATCGCCGGGGCTTGCGCTTTCTGCTCTCGTCCCAACAGGAAGATGGCTCGTGGCACGTCGCCTCGCATAGCAAGCCCATTCAAACTTACTTTGAATCTGGTTATCCTCATGGAAAAGATCAGTTCATCTCGATGTCAGCGGCCAGTTGGTCCACAACGGCGCTGGTGCTGGCGCTCCCCAAGCGTTCGGACTGATTGCGACAAATTCGATTCGCCTTAAGTTTATCCCCGATTCACGCGGGAGAGTTCTGTGAAACATATTTTATTATTGATGTCCCTGATGACCTGGAATGCGGCGATGGCTCAGACGGCCGAATTGCCGCGAAAAAGCCCGGAATCACAGGGGGTTGCTTCGGCCGAAGTCCTTGGCTTGATTGATGCGGTGGATAAAGAGGTTGACTCGCTCAATAGCATTATGGTGCTGCGGCACGGTCAGGTGATCGCCGAAGGCTGGTGGGCTCCTTATCATCCCGAAGCACGACACTCGCTCTATTCCCTGAGCAAAAGTTTCACCTCGACTGCGGTCGGGCTGGCGATTGCCGAGGGGAAGTTGAGTCTCGACGATCCGGTTCTCTCGTTTTTTCCTGATGAAGCCCCCAGTGAACCCAGCAATCATTTGAAATCGATGCGAGTCAGCGATTTGCTGCGGATGGCAACCGGTCACCAGACGGAACCTCCCCGTACGATTGACGCCTCGTGGGTGAAGACCTTTCTGGCGCATCCCGTTCCATTCAAGCCGGGAACCCACTTTCTTTACAACACCTCTGCAACGTATATGCAGTCGGCGATCGTGCAAAAGGTGACAGGGACCAAAGTGCTCGATTACCTGCAGCCACGGTTGTTTGAGCCGCTGGGGATCGAGCAGCCGACTTGGGAATCCAGTCCCCAGGGAATTTCGACTGGAGGATACGGCTTGAGTATTCGGACCGAGGATATCGCTCGTTTCGGCCAGCTCTATTTGCAGAAGGGAAAGTGGCAAGGCCAGCAGTTGGTTCCGGAAAGCTGGGTGCAGGAAGCGACCGCACGACAGGTTGCCAACGGCAGCAATCCGCTGAGTGATTGGGATCAAGGGTATGGCTACCAGTTCTGGCGTTGCCGTCATGGCGCTTATCGGGGTGACGGTGCCTTTGGTCAGTACTGTATCGTACTGCCAGAACAAGAGACGGTGATTGCGATTACCAGCGGACTGGGGGATATGCAGTCGGTGATGAATTTGATCTGGGACAAGTTGTTACCCGCCTTGAAGCCTTCGCCCCTGACAGAGAATGCGGAAGCGCATGCGGCGCTCGAGGAGAAGCTGAAAAGTCTGTCGCTGCGCCCGCAAGGTGGTAACGCCACGGCAGCGAAAGTCCTGCAACAGAAATTCGATTTCCCTGCGAACGAACATCAGTTGAAATCGATCACGTTGGAAGCGAGTGATCAGGCGGGGGGGATTCAACTGGTGATGCAATACGAGGGGAACCAATACCGGATTCACTGTCGGCCTGATGAATGGGTCCGAGGGGAAGCGGGATCAGGATCGTGGCCCCGGCAACCGGCTGCCGCCAGCGGTGGCTGGTCTGACGACGAGACTTTTACGAGCAAGGTTTGCTTTTACGAGACCCCGTTTGTGGTGACCTCGACATTTTCATTCAAGGGGAATGAGCTGCTCTATCGATCTCAATCGAATGTCGGCTTCGGCCCCAAGGGGGATTTTCAATTGGTCGGGACAGCCGCCGCCGAGTAATCAGCGACTGGCTCAATCCGATCGCAATTCAATTTCCATGGAAACGATCCTCTACAGAACCTGCTTGCGGAAAAGAAGCAAAAAAATGCGAAGATTGTGAACCACGAATCACGCGAACAGAAAGAGCAGAAATTTCCAGGTTCTGAAAACGGAAAACGGAAAACTGAATTTTCACTGTCACGCATTTGATTTGTTGTTGAACTGAAATGAGAGCGATTCCCACAGTCGTTGGCGGGCTTGTTTTTCGTCCGGATCAGGTGGAGGCGGAAACACCTGATCATTTTCCGCCTCGGCAAAAACAGGGGCTGCGGCTCGCCAGGCCGAGGCTACCCCTTCCGGGTTTTGTAAGGCAATCTGCATTCCCCTGACAAAGTCTAATTGCGGGCTTTCCAGCCCTAAGGCATGGCTGGCCGCTGATAGCCCCTCGGCAATCCGCCCAGCGAGCACATATTGAGGAAGGTTGACGGGGGTCGAAGTTCCGTGGGTCGGATTCGCCAAATCGCTATCACAAATCTGACGATCCAGACTGTTCCAACCGCGGCAGGAAATTGGCCGGACTGGATGAATGTCGCAATGCCCTGCCGTAAGAAACGGGCAGGGGGCTCTGAGTTGCCGTCGAGCGACTGCATCAATGTGCGAGGTCTGCTGGATGTGGTGATGAATTTTGTGCTGCAAATCGGTGAGTCGTTGATGTCCCCATTGATCTTGAACATGGTGAGCGATCGCGATCACCTCGGGTGGCGTCGCGACAACATGCAGATGGCAGCAGGCCGCACAGCCTGCCTGACAGGCGGGACGATGACTGGCAGGTCCCCGTTCCATCACTTGACGGATGATTTGATCCGTCATTTGCTGCGCCTGCCGAACAAGGGCAACAATTCCCGCGCCGTGATGGTCATTAGCCAGTTCGTCACGAGCGGCAGTCCCGGCAGCACGAAAGACCTGATCGGCCGCTGTCTGTAGCCATTTATCGAGGGTACTCATCAACGCGGCACCTGGGTGAGCGGAAATCAAAATCCGTGATTCGTGCGAATTTGGGTTCTGAGACCAGCATGCCAATCACATCCGCCAATCACAAGAGCGACTCGGCAGTCGTCGCGGGGTTTTAGTTCGATTTGGGTGAGCAAAAGTCGTTCGCCAGATCCACAACTGCAGAATCCGCCATTGCGGAGATCCGAATCGATGCCCGATCGGATGCGGTGTACGAGCTTACGCGAGAGTTGAAGAAAGAGTTCTTCGCAACTACTGTAGAGAGGGTTCGTCGGTTCATGCTGATTGGCGGGTGTGATTCCCTGTGGATCACGGGGTGATTCACGAGAATTCACCAAGTCTTAAGTACCGCTCGCTCAGTGCAATCGAAATTCGTTTCCCCTCCCATGACAGCGAATCTTCAAGGAATTTTTCGATGACCAAAGAAAGAAAGACGACGTCCCCCTCAACTTGGATTGTGGCGGGGATTGCCACAATCGGAATCTTGGGGGCCACCGCCTATCAACTCTATCAGGGTGTCGATGCGGAAAAGGCGCGAACCGCAGCAGCAATTCAGGAGGCGGCGGCAAAAATGGATTCTAAGGGAATTCCTGCGGTGAAAATGGGGCCTGGTAAGCTTGCCAGCACCACAGGGGGGGATGCGGTTCATCCTGAGTCCGATGCGTCGGCGAGTTCGGGCCCCATGTCTGCCGATGAGCTCAAAAAATCGCTGGATGCGGTCCCGGAATTAATGGCAAAGGCAATCGATTGTTTTCAATCGTTGAAAGGATCTCTGGAAGGAATCCAGGATGTGGAAACGGCAAAAACGGCATTACCCAATTTGGAAAAGTTCAGTGGGCAACTCGACGGGATCAGCAAGTCGTTTCGAGAGTTACCCGAAACCGCTCGCACTGGACTCATTCGGCCGGTCGAGGGGGGCTACAAACAATTATCGGAAAAAACGGCAACGATTTTGGCGCTCCCCGGCGTCGAGGACGTACTAAAATCGGTCCTGAACGGGATCCTGGAAAAAGTCGCCTCGATGCTCAAGTTGTGATCAAAAGCAGGCCGCAGCAGATTGGGTTCGGCTGCGGCCTGATGTGGTTCGTTCGCCCTCAATCGATTGGTTATTTGGGAGCGCCCAAAGCAGGAGCTGATGGCTCAGGGCTGAGCGGGGGTGGGGGAATAAAGTCCTCGGTAGCAGGATTCGCTACGGACGATTTGTCATCGGCTGCCGCCGTTGCAGGGGGATTACTTGGCCCCGGGGTCTCTTTGGGTTTAGGAAGTTTCTCTTCAAACACGCGTAGCAATTTGCGAGCGGACTCGTCTTGCGGGGCGAGCTTCACGCATTTTTCCAACTGTTTGACCGCTTCCGCAGGATACCCTAAAAATCCATAGTGGTAGCCCAGCAAAAATCGTAACGCGGGATCATCGGATTTTTCACGAGCCGCTTTTTCCAGGCTTCGGACTTGGGCCGTATAGTCTTCTCCCTTGCCGTACAGGTCGCGGAAGTTTTTCACCACCACATCCCATTTCTCTTGGGGAAGAGTTTGCATGGCTGCCTGGATGGCACCCGCGGATTCGCTGAACTGTTCGGTCGCGAAGAGTCCCTGTGAGAGCATCAGCACGAGCACCGAGTTCTGTGGATCATCAACCAATCCATGTTTCCAGGCACGAACAGCCCCTTTATAGTCGCGACTTTTGAACGCCGCTTCGCCGATCTGGGCGAATTCTTCTGCCGTCGGGAGTCCACTTGCGGCCCCGGACGTTTTATCGAACTCCGCTGCTGGGGGATTCGTACTGGGAACGACTGTGGGAGGAGCATCTGTCGCGGTCGCGATCCCGAGTGCTGTGAGTTGTGACTGAGGTGCGTAAGCGATCGCATTGGATCCGATGCCAAATGCCGTGTTGTCGGTAGCATAGGGGATGGTTCCGGCGTAACCATCGTTAAGGGATTGGTAAGCGCAACTGGGCTGGTAGCTCACGCAGCCATAATTCAAGTAAGAATTGTTCAATCCGTAGCCATAGCGTAACCCGCCCAGCCCGTAACCATAACCACCAAGGCCATAACCGTATCCGCCGAGGCCGTAAATGTACCTGCCATAACCATAACCCAGCCCGTAGCCACCGTAATAACCCGGCCAGCCCCAGCCAAGACCATAACCTAGCCCAAATCCCAGTCCGTATCCCAGTCCGCCACCATAATAGTTATAGTTGTTGTAATTGTAATTGTTGCCATGATTCCAGTTGCCATGATTTCCGTTACCGTGGAATTGCTGGTGGTTACCATTCAAATGATTGTGATTGAAGCCTTGATTCCCCAGGTGATTGGAATGTCCTGCCAGCAACGAACCGGGATGACCAGCGGTGACCGATGTCACGTGACCCGCGTGATGCTGCGACAAAAAACGTTGGTTCGACAGATTGTTTGACTGAAGCGAGGCGGTACGAACAGAAGTTCCTCCTCTGTTCAACACGTGATTTGTTCCCGCATGATTGGCAAGAAATGGTGATCCCGTTTGTGGCGATCTTCCCTGGAGGGAGACTCCTTGATTCATCCCATTTCGGTTCAGGGGAGTCCCACCTCCCGGTTGAACCGCATGATTCCGATGAAAGCTTGTGGCGTTCTGATGCTGCAAGCCAACATTATGCGGGTGATTGATCGTGGTGGGGTTCCCAATTCGCTGTCCACCCAGGTTTTGTGAACCAATTGTCTGGGGGCCCAAGTGCTGCTGCACGCCAGAACGGATGGAATTTTGAGGGTGGGAATTGATCATGGGATTGTGTTGAATGACCCCGTTGGGTCGGGAGACACCTTGCGGAACGCCCATGTTGGCGCCACCGTGAATCACCTGCGGGCTTTGGCGAATGACATTCATCCCCCCCATCTGCCCACCCTGATGCACGTTGTGTTGAATCCCACCGCCGATGTGACCACCGCCGATGTGACCACCACCAAAGTTGCTGCCACCAAAGTTGCTGCCTCCGATATGACCGCCGCCGAAGCTGCCGCCACCCACATGACCGCCACCCACATGACCGCCACCCCCATGACCGCCCCCGCCGCCGCCACCACCCACGCGACCGCC
>Ga0114978_10004632_pt1 | contig 11082 bp, 14 predicted proteins | sample S_140212_EF_Meta_FD_87027 | JGI IMG/M metagenome (GOLD analysis project Ga0114978, IMG submission 87027) | Freshwater microbial communities from Lake Simoncouche, Canada to study carbon cycling - S_140212_EF_MetaG | ecosystem: Environmental > Aquatic > Freshwater > Lake | place: Lake...
CCAAAAGCCACGATTGACTTTCGTACTGTACCGTGATAGAATTTATTATTAAACACTTATTTCTCCGAATGGGTTTCTTTCGGAGAAGTCTAATACAGAAATCTCACCTTTAAAGTCTTCATTATCTACGTTAGGTAGTATGGTACCTAAGTTATAAGATTGAAGGATAATACCAGCCGGGCTATACTCTTCTAGTAACGCTCTATCGCCAGTCTGAAGCATTAAGTTAAACTCATTAATATCTAATGAATCCCCGTCTGCAATACTATCGATTTCAGATATTCCAGTATCGAATCTCTCTGAAGAGTACTGCATTAACTCACATTGAAGTTTATAGACGTAAAGCTTACCAACCTGGAAGAATGGATCCGTTGACTCAACAAACTTAATTTCAAAGAAAGCTTTTGTCAATGGAAAGTAAATTATATCACCTTCGGCCGGTCTTGTAGTTAATACAGCATCACCAGACCTTGCAATCACCTCATCCCATCTTCTTCTAGATACAATAAAGGTTGCTGTATCTCTGATCTCTACACCAAACTTAGACATTAAGTCTCCGTCACCTTCAAACCCAGTAACGTTCTGCATATACATTTCTAGAGGATAAGCCGATGAGTACCTATTGAGTACATCTTCTCCCAAAATATCATCTTCATTAACCGATGCTCTAGGAATATAATAAGTATCCAAACCGTATATCTTCAGGCACTCTATTATAATGTCTTCCATGAGCAATTGCTCTGAAGATCTGCCTCCAGGTATACCAGATTGGAAATAAAAGTTGGTTGCCATTATTCGGTATATCCACGTGGATTAGTTATTGCCTTGATGGTATAATCCATATGTGGGCTGATGAGATAAGCTATAAACATTATCAACCTGTAAAGAAGTCCACAGGGAGTTCGTAAGTAGATTTAACTTCTGCTCTTAACTCTGTAATCTCTTCCATTGCTTCATCAAAGATCTTTTGACCATTCATCGTTACCCCGCCTGGTAATTGAACGCCTTCGAACTTCTTAAGATTAACACCCCATTGACGTTTAATTAGAGCAGTAGTATATCTCTTTAAGAACCCGTCATTGTATACATCGGTATAGGTATCAGGGTCAAGAGAACGATATGCTTCGATGATAATATAATCACCGATAGCAAGATCACCACCATCACCCCATGTCAGATCGATATACAATCTGTTCATATGACGATTAAACCTAACAGGCTTTTGTCCTGTCATCAGGTCGTTAATCAAATTAATATGCATCTTTAACATCGTAAAGTACTGAATATCGGTATTTGTTAAAGACTGGATGTTGTTTAGCAACAATTGGTACTTGGCATCAAAGAAACTGATACTGTTAGATCTACTTGATAACGGCAACGTTCTTACAACACTTAATACAGAATCATTAAGGGTAACATATTTGTTATCGAAGTTACCTAGAGTCATAGACGAAACAACTGCAGACGTACCAGAACTAGCGCCTGTTATTGTTTCACCAACTGTAAATGTTTCAGCAGTATTCTTTACATATACTTTATTAGCAGCAAACGCGGCGTGAACAAAGGTTGTAGCACCAGAAGATGCACCGGTAATCTTTTCACCAATAGAAAAGCTGCCAGCGTTAACGCCGACAATTTGTAATGTAGATGCGGTGATTTGTTCTTTAAGGTACACAGCCTCAACAGCATCATAATGAAAGTCTCTGTAAAACTGTATAGCCTCATCAACTCGGTCTTCAAGTTGATCGTCGTCAACGTTGATTTCAATAACTGGGTGGCCTAGTGATCTGAGGCAATAATCTATGAGGTTTTGTCTAGATGAAGGTGAAGACATTGTATCTTTCCTAATTTATATGGTATATTTATAAGGAAAGGGCCCTAAGGCCCTTGCAGTTTATTTTATACTTTAACTTAAGCTATATTAGAAGATATGATAGCTGTCGAGGTTTCCCTATCCGCTTTTAAATAACCTGTGCACGTGATGTTATAATCATTACCATTCTTATCTTTTTCACTCTTAACAGGGACTGTAATGTCTAGGTTTTTAAAAAGATATTCTTTTTCACCTTCAAATACTCTCCAGACGTGATCCATTGTACCTCGTCCGGTCTGTCCTCTGGATTTATTAAATCTTATATGATAGACATTCATATTACTTCAGCGGCAGGAGCAGGGTTAAAGTTAGGATCCTGTATAACATTTAAGTTAAAATGAACGAACTTAATGGGTAAGTCTGCTGCATGACGGGTGAAGGAATGAGCTAGCCAGGAATTTGCAAAAACCATTAGACCAGGTTTAGGTGTAAAGTTAATCATTCTACTAGCAGAAGTAGCTGCACCTATATCTTGCTCAGGCAAGTCAATTTGAACCTTAGCTGCTCTAGGGTCATGAAAAACTACGTTAGAACCACCTTCTGGTGTTTCAAGAAAATAAAAGCCAACAATCTGGGAGCCAAAGCCATGAACATGGGCATCCATTGCAGAATGCTTATAATGCTCTTGTGTCCACAATTCTGCAAATGAGACAGCTTTACCCTGCATATTATATCCCTGTTCATTGAGAATATTCCAGGCTGTAGCTCCAATAAATTGAGTAAAATCTGCCATGCGAGGATCATCAAAAAAGTTATCAGTCATATAGACAGGATAAATTTCGTTAAGATCAACCTCTTTACGACGAACTTCTAAGCGTTCTTCTGATACTACATTAACAGTTTCAAGAAAATCTGGTCGCTCAATTAAGTAAATAGGACATTGAAAGTGATTAGCAACTTGTAATTGAGTATTCAGAGCAATATCTGCAACCGGTGGTTTAGTTTTAATAGTCGGGGTTTTAGATGTTTTTTTAGGTAATGATTTTTTCATAATATATCTTCTTTGTTAGTGTATACAATTATATATACAAACTAAACTTAAAACCACTGTAAAAAGGTTAATCTAGATTAACAACTTCTTCTTCTACCCATTGCCAAGTTAAAAAATTAAACTTATATTGTTTTTCATCAAATGGTTTTTTAGGTGTATCTTTCCAGTTGTTATCTGCACCGCACCAGAAAGTCATAATACCAAGACCTAATTTTGTTGGATTTCTAGCTGGACGTTCAAACGGTGGAACCATAGCACATAGGTCTTCATTAAAAGTCCATGCTGACCAATTTTCAACATACTCTCGATCATTAAACGCAGTAAGTACAACTTGCTGGGCAGCAGTCTTTTCTTCAGCAGTCATATCCCGAAGAGTCCATACGTCCTTCCAAACGCCATCGACTTTGGCGTATACTGGCTCTTCAGATACCAACACCTGATATAAACCAGGTACAGGTCGTGCAACCCGTACAAACGGCTCCCAATTTTCAGGAACTGATCCAAACGCGAGTATAAGGTTATCCTCTAACGCAGGGTGATTAATAGGTTGATTATTTTCGATTTTAATATATAAATTCATTTTTACTCCTTAAATTATGCGCCAACATTGGTCGATGGGAATGAACGAGTGTTACCAGGCCAAATAATTCGGACTCCTCCTGTACCACCTGGAGCACCTCCTCCAGCTCGGCCTCCAGAACCTCCACCACCTCCACGATCTCCACCGCTTCCGTTGGAATATGTACCAGCGTTTCCACCATTAGAACCACCTGAACCACCTGAACCATACCAAGGTCCACAGTTACCCGAAGAACTACCAGCCGCGCCATTAGAACCTGCACCGTAAAGACCTACTCCCCCACCTCCTCCTGCGCCCTGAGGTATACCAACTTTGCCAGTACCACCGCCTCCGCCGCCTCCAGAACCTGCGGTCTGACCTTGGTTATAATACCCCCTCTGACCGGTTCCACCATTACCAGAATAACCGCCTGCGCCGCCGCCGCCAGCATTACAGCCATAACTTCCAGTCGCGCCAGTGTTAGATCCTCCGCTTCCCCCGTTGCCTCCAGTACCGGTATTAGTACCGCTACCACCACCACCAGAGCCCCCTGTACCACCGCAACAAGCACCCCTGGTACCAAAACCACCACCTGTAGCAGAAACTGTAGCTGTAGAATTAAAATAACTAGCACCACCAGCTTGCGCAGCAGTACTGCAATACCCCCCTCCACCAGAGGCGCCGACAACCACAGTATAAGAAGTACCAGGTGTTACTGAAATATTATTTACATAACGCAAGTTGCCTCCACCTCCACCCCCTCCGGTTTTGCAACTTTGTTGAGCTGTAGCAGTTCCGCCTCCGCCCCCACCTCCTCCAACTACAACGACTGAAACAGAGGTAACTCCAGATGGAGCAACCCAACTAAAAGTTCCCGAACTTGTATAGGTTGAACAAGTTTGGACAGGTGTAACACTATTTGATGCTGCACTAGCTGCACTTGTACCAGCCCCGTTAGTTGCTGTTACAGTAAATGTATAAGGTGTATTTGTAGTTAACCCAGAGACTGTGATTGTACCAGATCCAGCTTGTGATAGAGTACCTGTAACTCCACCTGGTGATGAGGTAGCTGTATAACTTGTAATTGTAGATCCACCATTAGATGCAGGAGCTGTAAATGTTACGGTTGCAGCTGTTGGGGTAGTGGCTGTAGCAGTACCAATCGTTGGAGCACCTGGTACATCGGCAGTTGTAATACTATTAGAGGCTGCACTAGGTGTGCTAGACCCTGCACCATTTACAGCAACTACAGAAAATGTGAACGTTGTATTAGCAGTTAACCCTGTAACACTAATAGGTGATGTTGCACTTGAACCCGTAAACCCCCCAGAAGAAGATGTTGCAATATAATTAGTAATTGCCGCACTACCAACATTAGTTGGTGCAGTAAAAGGAACACTTGCTGTTAAATCAGAAACTGTTGCAGTACCTATTACAGGTGCATCTGGGGACCGAGGCCATATATTCTGTTTGACGAAATTGGATGCTTGATCAAGTGTCCAAATACCTTTGGCCGAGGTGGCTGTAGGTGCTGAAGGGTTTGCGGTGACAATGCCACCAACGTATTTTCTACTCATTTTTTATACCTTAACTGGCCATTCAATAATCCAAGGAAACAATGTTTGCGAAGGCACATCACGAAGCGCCTGACGATATGTGACCCATGAAGTGGATACACTGTCGGCAATATCTTTAGCCTGGGTCCAATCAGTCTTTGCTAAAAATTCATCTCGTGTTGCACGAACTCCTTTAGCTTGTTCGGCATCTTTTCTGGCTCTGTATGCAACCATTTGCTCAAAGGCTGTTTGTGCCGGCTCGGTATCTGTAGCTGATATATCTGTAAAGACTGGTCCAACTGAATATCTTGTATACCATTTACCATCAACTTGTTCAACCCCATTAAGATAGCTATATTCATAAGGAGGTGTTGTTGTAGCCTGAGGGCCTTCAAATACAACATCTGCACCATTAGCATTTAGCCACTCTTCAGTCAATGTATCAGGTAGTTGTAAATTAGAATATGTTCGACGGAATTCGTCAACATACATTACCTGTTCTGTTTCTCTAATTCTAATTTTCATTTTTTTTATTCCTTAAGCAATTGCTAAAAATATGTATGATCCACCAGAGGCGTTAAGTTCAGCTGGTGCTGTTGAACTAAGCTCAAAACCTGCACTGTAGGTATCAATGTAATCAGTATTTGTTACCTCTATAGCCGTGCTGTTTAATAGCAAGTACCGGTCATTACCCGCCACGATGCCTCGAGCCGTGTCCCAGACGTACCAATCGCCTGTAGAGTCGGTGCGCTTAATAAGAACAAACCTTGCGCCTGCTGCAAATCCACAATTAACTTGCTTTGTAGTGGCTGTACCGGTGTATGAGCCTACTTTAGAAACTCCAGCGCAAGTTGCGAAGAGGAAGGCTATATATGTCTTAGTTGAACCATTAACGCGATTACCAGTACCTAAACTAATAACAGAGCTTGTTGGTGTTGTAGTATTCCAAAAACCACTAGGACTATCTACTGGGTTATTGGTATTTATTAAATGGCCATTATTACCAACTGTTTGGCTATAAATCGCCCAGTATTCTGCATCGCTTCTACTTTTTATAAGTATTAACTCAGGCACTGCCGCCAAGTTATGCGTTAGGGTTGTAGCACTCCCCGTGCCTGTATAGGCAACCTGATCGAAAAAGCTCGGTGCTCTTTTAAACATAAAAGCACCGCGATCTGGGTCTAAACCATCTTGATTAGAATACCCGTTCATATAGGTAAAAATGCTTGATGCAACCCCTGACTCAGCATTAGCGCCTTCAGTTCTTACCAAGCCCGTCCCAGTTAATCTTGATGACCAACGGGGGTAACCTGCGGACCCAGGGGAATAATACTCAATTGCAGAGTCAATGCCAGAAGTAAAGTTTGAACTTCTATATGCGGGATTTGTTGCTGCAGCAAGGACAGGGTTAAACACTTTAGTTGCATCTGTAGGCACTTTCATCGGGCCACGGCGTATGGCTACGTAGATGTAGGTGCGACCAGAGGTATTAATATTAGTATAAAGAGTGGTTTTAAACCCTGTTGCGGTTGGGTCTAAAGCGCCTATAAGACTCTCAACATTTGTTGTATTTGCTTGCAATCTAGCATCGTTTGCGGTATTTGATTCATTAGCAAACCCTCGCATGTTGTCAATTAAAACCCAATTATCTGTACTTGTTCGGTCTTTAACGAGCACCCATTGTGGCTCGAATCCTAGGTTTATAGATGTAGTTCCTGCCCCACCGTCACCTGCATAAGACCCACAAGAAATCACATTGTCCGTACCCGTCAGGCCAAAGCCTCCTGCGTCATGGGCAAATAGGTAGGCTACATAATTTATTCCGTTTTTATTACTATCAAGGCTAGGTTGGTTAGCTTGAAAAGTTGTAGATGTAACATCCCAAACGTTTGAACTTTTGTTAGATTCAGCACCAGTGGAACTTAAACCTAGAGCGTAATTGTTTGGAGTGGTAAGGCTTCGATGATAAACATACCAACCATTAACATCGTTAGATGCTTTTACAATAATACAACCAGGGACTGAGCCAAGATTGTGTGAAATTACTTGATTTGTATTACCATCCCCCGTATATGTTACAATATCAAAAAACTTAGGTTGCTTGCGGAATGTCCATGAGACAGTAGCATCACCGGATAAATTTATGCTCGTACCATTTACTGTGCCAGTAGAAAAGCCATTGCTGTTAAAGGCATAAACCGCATCTGTACCACCATTATTTCCGGCGGCAGAAGTAAGATCTGACCTTAAAAAGGAATTTACTCCCCTTGCTGTGTCGCACAAAATATGGCTTTGACCCGCAGATACTCTATCTTTTTGCCAAACCAACCCACCCTTGGTAGACAAGTCAATACCATTGGTAATAGTTTGTGTTGTACCTGTACCTGTATACAAATACGTACTAAACACATCTTCTACAAAATTATTTACAGGCGTTACACTGTTAGATGCTGCACTCGAAGGCCCGGTACCTGTAGCATTAATGGCTCTTACAGTAAACGTATAGGCAGTATCTGTAGTTAAACCTGTAACTGAAATTGGTGATGAAGCACCTGTACCAGTCAAGCCTCCTGGACTTGATGTAACAATATATCCTGTTATACCTGCAGGGTAACCTGTTGAACTAGGTGCTGTAAAGGTAACAGATACTGATGTACTACTTGCTACTGTAGCTGTTCCGATTGTAGGTGCGCCTGGTAATGAAGGCCATGTGCTTGATCCAAGTGCTTGAAGTTGCTGGTCAGCTGTCCAGATTCCATTAAAATTTGGCATTATAAATCCCCTGTATTTGTTGATGGGAATGAGCGAGTAGTTCCCGGCCAAATAATACGGACTGCGCCAACAGCACCGTTAACGCCAGAAGTCTCGCCAAAATAACCGCCAGCAGAACCACCTCCGTAAGCGCCGCCAGAACCATCTCCAAAGCCCCCAGCATTTGAACCGCCAGAGCCGCCTCGTCCAGTAGGAGAAGAAAATGTACTACTGCCGCCGCTAGTGCCTTGGCCCAAAATGCCTACGCCTCCAGCGCCAGCGCCGTAACTGCCGCCGCTTGGGCCACCAAAACCTCCACCTCCAGCGCCGCCGCTACCAGCATTACCGCCACTACCAGTACCGCCGCCTTGTCCGCCAGTTCCAGCGTAGCCTCCTGCACCACCACCACCACCGGGGCCGTTATACGCGCCGCCATTAGAGCTTCCACCACCTCCACCACTACCCCCGCCATCTCCGGTGTAACTTCCACCTGTTCCTCCCGCTTTCACGCCAGAGCCAGTTGTCCTGGATGCACCGTTTGTACCGCCTGCACCTTTTACAGTTGCTGTGCTAACAAAATAAGAGTCACCGCCATTAGAGATATTAGCTCGACCACCTAATCCCACAACAACTGTGTATGAAGTTCCAGGAGTTACAGAGTAATTATTTTTATACCCTAACCCACCACCCCCGCCTCCACCAGAATAACCATTGCATGTACTTGCAGGAGAAGAGCCACCTGCGCCGCCGGCACCTACAGTAACAATAGAAACAGAGGTAACACCAGTAGGAGCAACCCAGGAATATGTACCCGCGGATACAAAAGCTTCTTGACTTTGAGCTACAGGGGTTTCTGAATTTGACACTGCACTTGGTAAGCTCGGACCATATGCGTTAGTTGCAATTGCTTTAAACGTATAAGATGTACCTGTGGTCAATCCTGTTACCGTTACAGGTGAGGTTGTATTTGAACCCGAATATGCCCCGCAACTAGTAAACGCTGTAAAAGATGAGATTGCCCCGCCTCCAACATCAGAAGGAGCTGTAACCGTAACAGATACAGACGTTCCACTTGCAGATGTAGCGGTACCTATCGTAGGTGCGTTAGGGACCTTCAAGGCGTTATAACCCGGGCGTATAATCCCGGCTTGATAGCGAGTAGACATTACTATCCTATATTAACTAATTACTTCGTAAGACAAAAAGATTTGTAATGCAGATGCTGTTGTAGACACTGCCTTAAGACTTGTATCTTCTTCCATGTAAAAACCTGTAGACTTATCAGTAACGATAAGGGAGGCGCCAGAAGGAATAGAGACTTGTGATATTAAGAATGTTGCAGTACCAGTGCCTGCAGCAGCTCTATTGTATTCAACGTTAGCAGTAGCGGCAGAGTTGCTGTAATTTGCAAGAACAATATTATTGATCTTAATACAGTTGCCAGAGCTTGCACCGTTAGCGATAACGATTGCATTAGAAGTGGTCAAAGTATTACCAAAGCTTTTTGCCTGAATACTACTTACGTTAACAATATTTGGAATAGCCATTTAAATTTTCCTTGAGGTATTATTGATTATTTATCCGCCAAATACTATTGACATAGCAATTGACTTACCGGTTGATGCGCCCCCTAGGGCGTTGAGGGCAGCAGAAGCGGTAGTTTGCCCGGTTCCACCATTGGAAATAGCGACAGCACCACTTAATTGTGAAACACCAATAGTCTTATTGGTTAATGTAGTCGTACTTGTTGCTGTAACTATGTTTGTTGGTGTAATAATAGATGATAATGTTGTCATTTTTATCCTCCTAAAACTAATGAAACAGCAATAGCTTTACCTAGAGATGCAACACCAGTTAGATTTGCTCCAGAACCGGAAAAAGATGCAGCTGAAATTACCCCAGTTGCTGTAACGTTACCGGTAATAGTACCTGTAGCTGCTATATTTGCAACGTTGGTAATATTACGTGAGTCATCGATGACTGTTGTATTGTTTATTTTAATTGGCATCTTCGTCCTTGACTAGCTTTATTATTATTTATACTTTTTTAACCGCCAAACACTATGGCCATGGCAATAGATTTACCAGTAGTAACACCCGGGGTAACAGCAACGTTAGAGGCAGAAGTTATTCTACCTTGTGCATCTACTGTTAGTGAAGGTATGAATGATGCATTACCATAGGTAGCTGCAGTTACACCAGTAGGTTGTATCTGGGAAGCAATAATATTACCGGTAATTTGTATATTAGAAACACTTGCAATTTGACCACTAGTAATAAGACCGGTGATTTGCGTATTGGCAACACTAGCAATTTGTCCGCTTGTAATAAGACCAGTAATCTGCGTATTGGCGACACTAGCAATTTGTCCGCTTGTAATAAGACCAGTAATTTGTGTATTTGATACACTAGCAATCTGTGCACTGGTAATGAGACCAGTTATATTTGAGTTTGCTACTTGAGCGGTAACATTAGAGGCGCTAGTTATTCTACCGTATGCATCTACTGTAAATACTCCCTCAACAGTAGCACCTCCGTATGTACCAGCGGCAACACCCGAGGTAGCCAATCTTGAAACACTTAATGTACCGGATAAAATATTAGTTGCGTTAGAGGCATATGTTACTGAAGCTAATTCAGATCCCCCGGCTGTCGACCCATCGTGTACTCTGATAGTACTGTTACTGGTATTGACCGATAGCTCACCAGCAGCTCCTGTAAAGCTATTGTTTTGAGCTGTTGTCCCGCGTCTAAATTGTACTTGTGTAGGCATTTATTTTTCCGTATATTATAACACTGCCAAATCTGCTGTAGTAATACTACCCCTGGGTTCCATACAGTCATAGGCTGTAGACAGGGCAACATTAAATGCATCAGTAGAGCTGGTGAGCAAATCCCCATAATCGGTATTCACAGAACTACCTGGAAAAGCGGATACTGTACTGTTTGTAAAACCTATAGCGCTGGCACCAGCAGCAGTTGTCTGTGTAGAACCATCGGGGAATTGTACCCCCCCGCTGGTTGAAATTATAACGTTACCAGTAACCACATTACCAGTAACGGTAATATTACTTAATGAAGAATTTATGACTGCTGCAGTTGCCCGCGCATTAGAAAAATATAAATTACTTCCTTCTGGAACAACGCTGGTACTTAAAGTAGCAGATGTTACATTCCACGCGTTTCCATTATAAGTCCAGGTCTTACCACTGAACGTATAGGTTGCATTAGCACTCGGCGCTGAAGGGAAATTTAAAGCCATATTCTTTCAAAAAAAATCAGGGAGGGTTTTATTAACTCCCTGATATATTTATAACGTATTAAGGATGTGTCTTTTTGTATGCCTCAAAGTC
>Ga0114978_10004635_pt1 | contig 11081 bp, 7 predicted proteins | sample S_140212_EF_Meta_FD_87027 | JGI IMG/M metagenome (GOLD analysis project Ga0114978, IMG submission 87027) | Freshwater microbial communities from Lake Simoncouche, Canada to study carbon cycling - S_140212_EF_MetaG | ecosystem: Environmental > Aquatic > Freshwater > Lake | place: Lake...
CACCTTGGAGATTTCGCGGCCCATCCAGACCTTACCGATGCCATCCGAAGACGCCGCACAGGTTTCATATCTGGCCGGCACGGCGTTAGGGGCGGCGGCGACGGGCCGCGACCACAAGAACAAGCCGATAGCTCCCCCCACGAGTAGGACGGAGGAAAGCAAGGGGTAGCGCTTAAGCATGATGGCAGACTGCATCGCGTCCGGGGCAGCGCAAGCGCGACCAGCCTGTATCACTTCCTGGACGGCTCGTTGCAGCGATCGCAGACCTTACCCGCCTTGGCGGCTTTCACACAGCAAGGATGTATGCACTTGTCGCCCTTCTTGGTGGCTTTGTCGCAACAGCTGCCTTCCTGATATTTCGGCACGTCCTTCGTCGGAGCAGGCTCGGCGGCGCAGAGTACAAAGGCAGAGGCAAGCAGGAGAGTGAAGTTTCGCATCGGTCACGATGGTACGGTCAGCCGACGGGCCTCAAGCGAAAATAAAAAGGGCCGACTTAAGTCGGCCCAGTTGGGAAGATCGGCGACCGATTACTTCTTGGTGCAGTTACCGGCCTTGGCTGTGGTCACCGGAGCGACCTTCACGACGGCCTTATTCTTGTCGTCGCACTTGTGCTGCACTTCGGGCTTATGAACTTCCGGCTTCTTATTGACCTGCGGAGTCACGACGACCTTCGGCGTCACGACAACGGGTTTGGTCGGAGGGACAATCACCGTGGTGGTCGTGGTCGTCGTGGCAGAAGCCGCAAAGACCGAAGCCGAAAGGAGAAGCGCACTGAGCATAGCAACAGTTTTCATGGTCTAATTAATCTATCTCGCCGCGCGCCCGTGACAACAGCCGTTTTTGATTTTATATATCGGTAAAGAGGTCACCTTGCCTTATTTTATGGAGGGTTTTGACACATTATTTACGCCGAAAAGGCGGGGCAATAAATCGGCATGATGCTTGCATGAGAAATAACAGTAGGTGATAATCCTTATATAGACCCCAAGTGGGGCTGATATGAGGAACCCAAGCAAATCACGCTACGGCTTCAGCCTCATCCTATCGCTCACCGTGATGGCGATGCTGGTGCTGAGCCTAGTGGTCATCGCCTCATTCATCGCTGTAGAGTCTCGCCTGGCCAACCACAGCCACCAGAACGCTCGAGCCAGGCTGAATGCGGTGGTCGCACTCAAGCTCGCCTTGGGTCATCTTCAACAGGAAGCCGGGCCCGATCAGCGCTCGACCGCGAGGGCGGATATCACCCAGCCCGGCGTCGCCGCCGCCTCGCTCCGTAATCCGATGTGGACGGGCATCTGGCGCACCGATTTTCCTGACGTACCCCCCGCCTGGCTTGTCAGCGGCCGACATGACTCCGACGCGACAACGCAATCCGTCACCCTCGGACCCAGTGCGGAGAAAATGGTAGGCTACAATCGCCTGAGCAGTCCAAGACTCATCGGCGGAGATAATGATAATGGTGATTACCCTGCCTCGACCCTAGCACCTTGGCAGGCGGATTACACCGCACCGACCGAAAGACTCGTCCCGCTAGTCAGCAACGGAACGGCCACCAAAGCTGAAGGCGGCCTAACCGCGGGAGGCATAACCATCCCCGCCAAGCCCAGCGGCATGGTCAGCCTACCGAAAATCGACCTACCTGGCCCGGCCTACGCGGACGCCACCATCCGTAGCTCGACCGGCAGCTTCGCCTACTGGATTGGCGACGAGGGCGTGAAAGCTCGCCTTAACCAGAGCGACGCACGTAAGCAGACCACCGCCAGCGCCGAACAGCTCATCTCGCTACGCAGCCCGAACACCGTCGCCTACGGGCTCATTCCTGGACTGGGTACGCTGACCAAGCCCGAGGACCTCCAGAAAATCCAACGCACCTCACACCTCAGCCTCCTAGGCGGATTCACGACTACCACCACCGACTACGCGAACGTCGACAAGCGTCTTTTCCATGACGTCACCTTTTCGTCTGCCGGCGTCTTGGCGGACTCCGCCAACGGCGGCCTGAAGCGCGACCTCTCGGTGGCGTTCGAAATGAGCGACGAGCAGTTCGCGAATAGCGAATTCGGACAAGGTAAAGCTGATACCATCATCGCGGCGGCCAGCCATAACCTCGGGGGCTACGAGGCGAGCCCGATGCCCGTGCTAAAGGATAATACCAATAAGAGCTACCTCGCCGCGCCGGTCTTCAATCGCAGCAATGGCCTCGGCGGCACCCTCCGCGGCCCGAGCTGGTGGGCCCTCCGCGACTACCATCGCCTCTACAAGCAGATCGGCTGGGGCAGCGCTCTCGGCACGGCTGATCGTAGCATCGGCACCAACCCCACTCTCATCGCCCGCTCCTTCTACCCTAACGTCACGGCTGGCCACCCGGAAGGTGGCGGGGTAGATAACAATGGCATCCGGAACCGCCTTTACGGCTATTCGGACGTCTTCAACGGCGAAATCGCCGGCACCAACCCGAACGCCCCCGTCGGTGACTACGATAACGGCAAGCTCGTCCCGCGCCCGCTGAATTGCGCCGTCTCACCTTACGTCAGCCGAGTTCAACTCGTCTTCAGCGTAAATAAGACTGAGACCACTAAGCTCTCGGATCCCGTGCGAGAGTGGGACCCGATTAGGCGCAGGTGGGTCTGGGTCGTCTACCTAATGACGACCATCACCCTAGAACTCAACCTTACCCCTGTCGTCTCGATTCATAATCCTTACAACGTCGCCTTGCAATTCCGCCGGATGACCCAGAACGGAGACCAGTCCGTGGCGATCTCCTTCTCTGATATGTCGAAGTGGAACTTCGTCGTGCGTAATTACGCCAACCCCAGCACGCCGAAATCGATTCCGCTCAGCGAATTCTTCAACATGCAAGCCGCCGACACGGCGACCGACGCGGACACCTTCAAAGTCTTCCTCCCTAAGGACGTCACCATCGGCCCAGGAGAAACCCGCGTCTTCTCCTGCCCACCCGGTAACGAAAAGTGGGCCCAGGCGGTCCAGCTGACTAACTCCTACTCGACGACCGGCGGCTTCTTCGACGACGCGGCAAACTGGGGCTTCGGTGCCGCCTCGGTCTTCGACACCAGAAATCCGATCGGGATGCAGATTAATCCAGCGGGCGGAAATTTCCGGATGCGCCACGCCCTCACCTCTTGGCCTAACGACGAAATCAAGAACAATGGCAGCACCGTCGACTTCTTCTTCAAGAGTAGCGAACAGGCGGAAGTGGTGCATAAGAATATCTCCGCCACCACTTTCACGAACCTGATACCTAAAGCCAACGGCGTTCCCACCGGCGAAAAGTTCTTCACCACCTATAGAAACATCAACGATAAGTTCGATCCCATCGGCAACCCTGCCGAACCGTCAATCATCAGCGTCATCGAAATCGCCGCCAAGACGGCCGATGGCACGGTGGCGGACGCAGCCTCAGCGGCTACAGCCAGCCCTTTCCCCCTCTATTCACACTCGAACCCCCTCGCCGCCAGCAGCCGACCTGACGGTGCTGGACGCGACCCGTCGACAGGCATCGCCCTGCCAGGAGCAGCTCCGAGCTACGAGCTCAAGATTCTGACGCCGGACGCTTGGGAAAATCTGATTGAGCTCGTACCTCGGACGGCCGCGCAGGAACTCGACCCCAACGCTCCGACCTTCGCGTATAATGGCTTCACGCGTCACGTCGATGGCAGCACCAAGGTGATTCTCACCGAAATCCCTCTGGTCCAACCGACCTCGCTCGCCCAATACACCCACGCCAACTTCGGCGTGCGCGACCAGGCTCCGCTCTTCAGTATCGGCAACAGCTTCGCCACGACTTTGGTTCCCGCCGAACAAGCCTGGCATAATTACTCTGGCTGGACCGAGTACGATCAGACCTACCTTCTGAATGCGGCACTCTGGGACGGCTATTTCCTCTCCAGTATCGCGCCCCAGATGACCACACGAGGCACGACCCCGCTTGCCCCGCGCATCAGCAACCTCGAGCCCAAGACCATCTCCTACGCCGACAGTATCACCGGAGCGCCGACCAACGAGAAACCTGGCGATACCGGCCTCTCACCCAACACCAAGCTCACCAAGGAATCCGTCATCGCGGCTTTCGCGAATGGCACCACACCCTTAGACAACCCACGGTTCGCGCTCATCACGCCCGCCGGCAAAGAGAATTCCCAGGAAGTCCTGCTCGCCGATCACCGCCGTTCCGCCAGCGTCTTGCTCAACACCGGCGCCTTCAACGTCAACTCGACTTCCGTCGAAGCCTGGAAGGCTTTCTTGGGCTCGACCCGCAAGATGGCTATGCTCGACGGGGGTAGCCCGCTGACCATCAACGCTCCCTTCCCTCGCACGCTCTCGCCAAGCGGCGCCATCAAGGCCGAGGGCAACATGACAGATAGCCGCGCCTGGAACGGCTTCAGCGACCTGACTGACGAAAAAATCAATGCGCTGGCCCAAGCGATCGTCGAAGAGAATAAGGTGCGATACCAAGTACGTTACCGATCCGAGTGGGACCAGCGCACCGCCGACAAGCCTGCCGGCACCGCCACACCCCCCGCCAGTCGGTTGTTCCGCGGCCTGACGAAGGCCACCACCCCCTACCTTAGCCTTTCCGAATTCATCAATCGCTTCCTCTCCCCGCTCACGGAATCTGACACCGGTCGATGCGGTGCGCTGCAGGCTGCGATTTTCCGGGCTGACCAGACAGCTAACACCGGACTGAGCGACCGCCTGATCAACGGACTCTCCGGTGTGGCGCTCACCACGGCCTCTGTTTCCACCCCCACCTCTAGTTGGTCCTTTGCCCCTAAGAATATCGAGATGATCACCCAGGGAGGCACCAGTCGATCCCATACCGCCCTCGGCGCCCCCGGCAACCTACTCCAATCCGACCTGCTGCAAAGCCTCGGACCGGCGCTCGCGACGCGTTCCGACACCTTCACCATCCGGTGCTACGGCGATGCCAACGTCCTCGAAGGTCCGCCCGCCAAGGCATGGATCGAAGCGACCGTACAGCGCATGCCGGAATTCATCGATGGGACCAATGTGCCGGAAACCGGCGCCTCCGCCCCGCGGCCCATGCTCATGTCTGTGGACCCCGACCTTTCCGGAACCCCCGCCGCCCTCTCTCGCTTCCTTACCCCCGTCAACCATGCTCTTGGCCGCCGTTTTAAAGTCATCTCTATCCGCTGGCTCAGTCCGGATGATATCTAAATCCACCCTTAGCCTGCTCGCGCTCGCGTCGACGGTCCTCCTTTGCGCCCAAGGCAAACCGGACGATTTCATCGAAGCGAAACTCCGAATCGTTTCGCTTGAGCAGCCGATCCTCGACCATGGCATCATCAATCGAGGCAAATTCAACCCGCTGATTATCGCCACTGGTTCGCTTAGCCAGGAGATTGACTATCGCGGGCCGGCAAGATTCGAACTGGTTGCAACGCCGGAAGTGACGGAAGAGACCAAGGCCAAAGGAGCCGCAGCCCCTGTCCGTAAGGCCACTTGGTGGATCAAACTCCCAACCGATAAGACCAAGCACCGGATGATTCTCCTTGTGGGCCAGCCGGCTGAGAACGGCGGTATCATCGCGATGGAAGATGACGCCAAGACTTTCACCTTCGGAAGCAACCGCTACCTCAATTTCTGCCCCTATCCGATCAGCGTAAAGCTTCCAGTCGGCGTGCTCCCGATCCCCAGCCAGTCCTCCAAGACGACGAAGTCTGGAGCCAAGAGCGGCGTCTACTACGACCTCGTAATCAAGAGCCAAGAGAACGGCGAAGAAAAGATGGCTTACTCCACCCGCGTGTTGCAGAACGACGGCCTGCGCAAAATCTACTTCATCTACCCCGCCCAAGCCGACACCGGTCGGGTTCGCTTCAAGGTCATTGATGATCGGCCCACGCCCAAGGATCTTCCCGCCCGCACGGAAGTCCCGGACCCTAAGGGTAAGTAAACGCCCTCGCCGGCACGACAGTCCGTCGCCTCAGCCTGCGTAGCGCCAATCGAGAATCTCGGCCTGCGGGATGCGCCGACCCTGCCAGCGATTCCACTGTAGCTTGACGGCCATCTCGATCGCCTTACCGGGCTCCGGCATCCGATCGGCCATACGCCAGGCCACAAAGTTGAGGCGGCGCCCACCGCTAAGCGGAAGCTGATGGCGGAAATTGCCTTCGCCAAAAGGCGTGGCTGGACGATCAAAGACAAACCCCTTGAAGCCGAAGACCGGCTCGGTGTTCCCTTCCCCGTAAGGCTGCAATAAGTCGAGGTCGTCCAGCAACTGATCGGTGACCTCCGAGGGCTTGATCCAATGGGCGATGTCGATGTCACGTCCGTCCGCATGGACGACGCCGGCGAGTCGCTGGGCTTCGACGGCGGCGGCGAAGCGCGCGCGAAAGGCCTCGACGTCGCTGACATTGAGGGAGACGCCGACAGCCATCGGGTGGCCACCATAGGTCTTAAGGAGGTCGGCGCAGGCACCGAGGGCTTCGACGAGGTTAGTCCCCGGGACGCTGCGGCCGGAACCTTTAGCGGTCTCCCCTTCCTTGCCGAGGACAAGGACGGGCCGATCCAGTGCGCGACAAATTTTACCGGCGGCGATACCGACGACTCCCGGATGCCAATCTCCGTGGACGACATAGCCGGCGAGGTCGCCCATCGCCTTGGCCTGGGCCATCGCTTCTTCGGTGACCTTCTTGTCGATCTCCTGCCGTTCGCGATTGATGGCGTCGAGTTGCGCGGCATCCCGCAGACAGTCGTCGGCGTCGTCGGAAAGTAGCAGGCGCAGCGGCAGCGAAGCGTCGGCGAGACGGCCGCTGGCATTGATGCGCGGTCCGATGCGATAGGAGACATCAACCGAGGTAAGCACCCCACCCGGCTCCATACCGCTGACGGCGATGAGCGCGCGGACGCCCTTACGACGGGCTTCACCAAGTACCTTGAGGCCGTGGGCAGCTAGGATGCGGTTCTCGGTGCGGAGTGGCACTAAGTCGGCGATCGTGCCGAGGGCGGCCAGATCGAGATAGTCCTTCACTATGATGCTCGTACCGCGCTCATCACCGGCGAGACGCAGGACCTTGAGAACCCCATGGACGAGTTTAAAGACCAGACCGGCCGTGCAGAGCGTCTGCCAAGGAGCATCCTCGGCGTCATTGACGCGCGGGTTGACCAACGTGCAGGTCACGCGGGATTCCTTGGCCACGTGGTGATCGACCACAATGACATCGACGCCCTCAGCACGGAGACGATCGACCTCTGGCTTCGAGTTCGTACCGCAATCGAGGGCCACAAAGAGTTGCGGCTTGGCCTCGGTCAGCACGCGCTCGAGGGCAGCCATCGAAAGGCCGTAGCCCTCTTCCAGGCGGCGCGGCACGAAGTATTCCGGCTGGGCACCCAGGCGGCGGAGGAAGTGGACGAGCATCGCCGTGCTCGAGACCCCGTCGACGTCGTAGTCGCCGAGGATGGCGATCCGCTCTCCTTTGGCAGCGGCTAGGACGAGTCGTTCGGCGGCTTCGCGCAGGCCGCCGACCGCGAACGGGTCGGAGACATGCGCGAGCTGGGGACGGAGATGACGCTCCGCCTCGGCCTCGTCCGGAAAGGAACGGGCGAGGACATAGGCTAAGGGTTCGGAAACCCCCAGCGCAGCCGCGATTCGTCGGGCAAGCCCGGCGTCCGCGGCCCGGTGAGACCAGGCGGCCATGTGCGGGGCGACCCTTAGGCGTCCTTGTCGGAGCCAGCCTCCCAGGAGTAGGTGCGCGGGAGTTCCGCGGCATCGACGCCCTTACGATCACCCTTGTGCCACCAGTAGAAGATGGGGCTAGCGATGAAGATCGAGGAGAAGGTTCCGGTGAGCACGCCGTAGATGAAGACCTCGCCGTAGAGGCGGACATCGCCGGCACCGAAGGCCCAGAGGGCCACGGCGCAGAGGAAGACAGTCGCGGAGGTCAGGATCGTACGGGAAAGCGTGCGGTTGATAGCGAAGTGGATCACGTCGCGGAGTTCGCGACCAGGATTATTCTGGAGCTCCTCACGGATTCGGTCGAACACGACGATCGTGTCATTCACCGAGTAGCCGATGATGAGCAGGATTGCTGCGATGAGCGCCGCGTTGAACTGCCCTCCGAAGAAGACGAAGAGCGCCACAGTCATCAGCACGTCGTGCAGGGTAGCGACCATCGCCGCGATACCGAAGCCCGTCTCAAAGCGCAGCGACACGTAGATGCCGATGCCGACGAGGGCCAGGACGACGGACCAGATGGCGTTCGAACGAAGTTCGCCGCTAACGGAGCCGCCGATGGCTTCGCGTGAGAGCATGGTCTTCTCGACCGTAGCCGAGCGATCCTTGAGGATTTCGGGACTCTTGGCCTTAATGGCGCCGACAATGGCGGCGACATTAGCGAACTCTCCCTTGGACTTATCCTTGGTGAGTTCGGTTTCAATGCGAAGAGTCGGTTCGCCGCCGCCGACCGGAGTCTGCACGGTGATGGTGGTGTCGGCCAAACCAATGGAAGTCGCCAGCGCGGCGATCTTACCGGTGTCGACCTTGGCGTCAGGAGCGATGGCAACGAGAGCGGATTCGCCGCCGCGGAAGTCCTTACCGAAGGCTTCCTTACCCTTGTAGGCGAGTTCGGAGATACCGAGGGCGACAATGGCCCACGAGATAATGAACGCCATGCGGGCGAAATTCAGGAAGGGGATGTCGAGCGTCGGCTTGAAGACCGGGAGGCCGAAGATGCGGGACATGATGCCACGCGACAGGGCGAACTCTTGGAGGCCACGGCAGGTCACGAGGGTCGTGAAGAGCGTGGTGAAGATACCGATGATCAGCGTGATGCCGAAGCCGCGGACCGGACCCGTGCCCATGAAGGCGAGGATCAAGGCCACGAGCAAGTGCGTCAGGTTGGCGTCGACGATGGTCCAGGTCGCGCGGTTGTAGCCTTCGCGGAGCGAGACGGCGCGGTCCTTGCCGGCGCGGGCTTCTTCACGCACGCGTTCGAGGATCAGGATGTTCGCGTCGACCGCCATACCGAGCGTGAGCACAAGCGCGGCGACACCGGGGAGCGTGATGGTCGCACCGAAGTAGGCCATGGCACCGAGCATCATGGTGAGATTGAGCACCATGCCGGCGACGGCGATGAAGCCACCCCAGACGTAGAACCCAACCATGAAGAAGATGACGAGACCGACGGCGACCAGCGAAGCCGTGACGGACTTGCCTTGGGCGTCCTTAGCGAGGGTCGGGCCGACGGAGGTCACGTCCTGCGTGATCAGCGGGAATTCGAGAGGGTTGTTGAGCACGTTGGCGAGATCGACGGCTTCCTCACGGGAGAACGAACCAGTGATGGTCGCTCCGGTGCTCCGGATGGCTTCGCGCACGGTCGGAGCGGACTGCAGCTTACCGTCGAGGACGATGGCGAGCTGGCCGACGGAGCGTGAATTGCCCTCGGCAATCTTGGCGGTGAGGTCTCCGAACTTCTTCGAACCTTCGTCGGTGAACTTCATGTCCACGTAGAAGGAGATACCGTCATCGGAACGGCCAGAAGCGGCCTTGATGATCTTACCGGTAGCGTCGGCAGACTTCTTGACGAAGTAACGGTTGATGCGGACTTCGCCAGACTTGCGGTCGACGTCGCGGAGCGTGAGCACCTCGTAAGTTGAGATGGCCGAAGCGGCACCGAGCAGCGGATCGACGGGAAGCGAACGAAGCGAACGCTCGCGGTCGGTCTCGCTCGGGCGCTCGGTGCGGTGCACCTGACGGAACTCAAGCTTCGCGGGCTTCTTCAGCGCGTCGATGACGTCGGGATTGTTGGCAGCGTCTTCGCCGGGGAGCTGGACCTCAAGGGAGAGGTCGCCCACAGGACGCAGTACCGGCTCGGCGACGCCGAACTGGTTGACGCGCTGTTCCATGACTTGGAGGGCCTGATTGACCATCTCCGCGTGGGAGACGTTGGACTTATCGCCGGCACTCTTCTCGCCGGACTCGGCGCCAGTCGGGTCGACCTTAAGCGTGAACGACACCCCGCCCTGCAGGTCGAGGCCGAGCTTGAGGCGGCCTTGGGAGGCCACCATGAGTTGCTTAAGCACGATACCATTGCGCTTAGCCTGGTCGGGCTCGCGGACGATCTGGGCTTCGGTGAAGAAGAACGGACGGAAGTCGACCGGGGTCGCGCGACCGCGGCCTTCGCCGATGTCACGGAGAGCCTGGTAGTAAGAGACGGACTTCTTGTCGGCAGCGACGGTCGCATCCTTGTAATGCTTCACCCGGTCGAGGGCTTCGGCGTGGAGCTTGTCGAATTCGGCCTTCTGCGCGATGACCTGCGTGGGCACGAACTGATCGAGAGGGGTCGGAGCAATCGGGTGGAACTCGAACCAGGCAACAGCCAGGGCGACGAGCGAAACCGCGATTTTCCAGAACCAGGTCCTGGATGTCATTGTATCAAGGTAAGGTTAGGGGTGAACGACCTTAGGCCTGGACGACAGCGTCGACGTCCTTGCCCATGATGGCGGACTTGTGGACGACCATACGGCCGGAATCGAGCTCGAGGGTGATGCGGTCATCCTTGATCGAGACGACGCGACCGTAGATGCCACCGGCAGCCAGGACCTTATCGCCCACGGCGAGCTCGGTCTGAAGCTTTTCGAGCTCCTTTTGGCGCTTACGCTGGGGAGCGAAGAGCAGGAAGTACATGCCCACGAAAAGCAGGGCGTACATGGCCAAGATGGTCCAGCCGCCGCTTTGCTGCTCACCGGCGCCGGTAGCGGCACCTTGAGCCTGTGCAAGCCCTTGATTGATAACAGTTTGGATGATATTCATTGTTCGTATTGTTTGGAAAGCAGGGAAAGGGAACGTCTGGAGATGCGATTTAAGGGCAAAAAAGCAAGCCCCAGCGCACCCCGATTGGCTTTGATTACCCCCCGCGACCTGTCAGTGTGAATAACTCTCCATGAGCAAGCCTGCCCAGGAGCCGATTGAAGGCTCCGATCCCGTCAAACCCCTCACCATGGCGGCCACCATCGCCGCGCTGGGAGTGGTCTTCGGCGACATCGGCACCAGCCCCCTCTACGCCTTCCGGGAATGCCTCCGCAACGGACTCCATAACGGCGGC
>Ga0114978_10004637_pt1 | contig 11078 bp, 21 predicted proteins | sample S_140212_EF_Meta_FD_87027 | JGI IMG/M metagenome (GOLD analysis project Ga0114978, IMG submission 87027) | Freshwater microbial communities from Lake Simoncouche, Canada to study carbon cycling - S_140212_EF_MetaG | ecosystem: Environmental > Aquatic > Freshwater > Lake | place: Lake...
TAAAGAAGAGTGGGAAAAGTTTCTTCCTAGATACATAGAAGAATATTTTAGACACTACTCTAGAAGAAGTGAAGAAATTTTCAATTCAAGACGTGAGCCTAGTTTGATTATACAAGGGGGATTTGTTTGGAATCTTACTTTGAATCCTAGTTATTGGTCAGATTTATGGTCAACAGTTCTCTATAGAAGTAACGAAAATCTTCCATTTTAAAAATTATGTTAAAAGGAAAAAGAAGAGAAAAAATGCTTAATATTCTTGAAGAAGATTTAAGACATTACATGACAGAAACAGAGTGGGAAGAATATATTCCAAAACTTCTTGATAATTTAACTAAAGTTTTTAATACTAGATACTCGGAAAGTCCTATTGAATATATTCATTGCGATTTTTTCTGGGATACTTCTAAAGAAGGATATGACTATTGGGTAAATTTTTGTCGTATAATTGATGCAAGAGTTGAAGCCAAATTTAGTTTAGGAAGAAAGGACTAATTAAATAAATTATGCTAACAGAAAAAGAAAAAAAAGTAGTACTTAAGAGGTTAGAAGAAGAGTTAAGACAGTATGTCACACAAGAAGAATGGGAAGAGTATATTCCTAAACTTCTCAATAATTATAGATTTGTACCTATTAAATACGAAAAAGAACCTGATGCATATATTAATAGACATTTTGTTTGGAGTAACTCGTTAGAAGGAGATTCTTATTGGAGAACTTGGCATCATAAAGTTTTTAATAGAGTTTATTACGGAACTAGTGAATTAATATTTTAAAAAATGAAAAATTATAAAGATTTTAAACAATACTTTACCAAAGAAGAATGGGAGAAGTTTGAAGCGAATATGTCGCCTGACAAAAAATATATAAGAGAACCATTTGGGGAGAATTCGGGATATAAACTAGGATTAGAAAATTACAAAACAAAGAATGTTTTCGATTATTTAGATGCAAGTTTTCCTTGGGAGGAAACTCCTGAAGGAAGTAGGTATTGGAGTAATCTTCAAACTGAACTTGAACGTAGAGAAAAAGGATATATAGTATGATGCACAGATTACCTAGAAGAACAGAAGAAGAGATTTTAACACCTCAAGTTATTGACATTATTATAAAAGTATGCGAAGATTACAACATTCCTCCTGAAGATGTAATGTGTAAAACAAGCATGCATAAAGCAGTAAAAGTCAAAAGAATTATTACTTACATTTTATTTACTTTTTTAAAAATTAATAGGTTCGACCTAGCTTTAATTATGTTTGTAGAACCAATGACAATTTGGGCCTACAAAGATCGCATAGGACTAGAGACTATGCACAATCCTCAATTAGAAGAAAAATACAAACAATACACCTTAATATGAAAGAAATAGAAGAATTACTAAAAGAATACACAGAACACCTTATTAGTGTTTGTAAAATCAAACAACACGTCGACATAGAAAAATGTGTAGACGAGTTTATAGACGATTGTAAAACTTGTAACAAAATAGAATCTACAGAAATGCATGTTTTCTTGCTTGTAAGCCTCTTAGACGAAGGAGTTGAAGAGTTACATCCAATTAAGCAAAATAGTCACTTTAAAGCCCTTAAAAAGAGTTTTGGAATCTAAAGAAATGACTGAGAAAGAAGCCATCATTAATTTGGCTTATTATAACGATTGGAGACTAGGCGAAGATATACCTATGCCAGAACCTAAAGTTATAACAGAGTCTATTAAAGTGGTTATACAAAAATTTAAAGAAAGAAACTATGAACAATAAACAACAAACGCCAGTAAATATATTTTTTGATTCTTTAGTTAAAAATGGAATCATTAAAAGAGTTCCAATTATTGAACTTCAAGAAGCATTAAAAAATGAAAAAGAGCAGATGATTGATTTTGCTTCTTGGATAGCCAAATCTGAATGGATGAGTATTTGGGTAGTTGATAAGTGGATGTGGGAATGCCAAAAAGAAAATTCAAATACAAATTACAAAACGGATAAAGAACTATTTGATATTTACTACAACGAAACATACGGAGGTAACAAATGGCAGGAGTAGTTAGATTTATTGCTGACTTACATTTAAGTCACGAAAACATGGCAAGAAGAAGAGGTTTTAGCTCTATTATAGAACATGATGAACACATTATTAACGAGTGGAACAAAGTAGTAGATAAGCGAGATGTTACCTATATTTTAGGTGATTTAAGTATGGAAAAGAAAACTCCTTACTACCTGTTAGATCTCTTGAACGGAGTTAAGCACGTAGTACTAGGTAATCATGACCGTAGACAAGACTCTAAAGACCTACTAAATTACGTAGATAGTGTGTCAGGAATGGTACATTATAAAGGTTTCTTTCTTACTCATTGTCCTGTACATCCATTAGAACTTAATTACCAAGATGTAAGAGGTAATATTCATGGACATATTCACGACAAAGAAGTAGGCGACCCTCGTTATTGGTGTGTATCTTGTGAAAGAGTAGACTATAAACCTATTACAATTGAAGAATTATTACAGAGGTCAACTCCTTTAGTTGACCCTATCAATGAATCGCTTAAACAAGTTACTAGATTCGAAGTAATAGATGACTCAGGAAGAGCCTTAGTAAGATATGGAATCTCTACTGAACTATCTATACAAGATGAAGGAAGAACTTTAAAAGTATTTTTAAAAAGCAACAATGAAAGTAGAACTTAAAAATAGATACAACGACATCTATACATTCACAAAAACAGATGAAGGAATACTTTGGGAAGGAGATTTTAAATGGTGTAGATCTTCATATCCTAATAATTACGATAAAGCGTATGAAGCTTATTGTAAAGATGAGGAGAATCCTATGCCTTTAGAAGAATTTCAAGATAAAGTACACTCTTATGATCCTAATACTTTTGAATTAGGAAAATTAGGCAAAAAATACGCTTCATTAGTTTACTCAGACACCTCTAAAATAAGTATGATAGACCCTAGTGGTGGACCTTACTTAACTGAAGGTACTAATATGCGATGGATTGATCCAGTATTTGAAGGATTAATTATTGACAGTTTTAAGCCTGTAGAAACAGGTTACTTAATTTTATTAAAATGACAACAAAAGACTCAGTTCAACAATTAGCTTTAGAAAGCGTCCTTAAATTTAGACGTTCTGGAGTAGTTTTAAGCGTAGGTGCAGGAAAAACTAAGTTAGGACTTATGTATTTAAACAAAGTAGGTGGAAAAACGCTTATATTAGTTCCTAAGCTAGACATTATTAAATCATGGCAAGATGATGCTATTAAGTTTAATTACGAGTCTGTAATGGAGAATGTAACTTTCTCCACTTATCTTTCCCTTAAGAAACACGACTTACCTCAGTTTCAAAACATTGTAATGGACGAAGCTCATAACTTACTATTACACCAAGACAAACACTTAGCTCAGTACTTAGGTAATATTTTAGGCTTAACAGGTACTCCACCAAGACAACAAGACAAAAAGATAATGATGGATAAATATTATCCTATTCGTTATACTTTTAAAATGGACACAGCTGTAGAAGCAGGTATGCTTAATGATTATAGAATTTATGTTCATTACTTACATCTTTCTACTATTAAGAATCTTCCTGTTAAAAACTTTATGGTAAGCGAAAGATCCAATTACGAATATGCAAGTAAACGCATTTTAATGGCCTCTACTGATAAGTCTAGAATGTTTGCTCACATTAACAGAGTAAATGTCTTAAAACAGTGTAAAACTAAAGAAAGATACACGTTACAACTACTTAAACAGATTCCTGATGATGAAAAGTGTATAGTTTTCGCTAACACAATTGAACAAGCAGAAAAACTATGTAGTTACTCTCATCATTCTCAAATGGATGGAGACTATTTAAACGCATTTAAAGAAGGTTTAATCACAAGATTATCTTGTGTTGAACAATTAAGTGAAGGTATTAATATTAGTGCCTTAAAACACGCTATTGTCCTTCATACTTTCTCATCAAGTTCGCCTAAAGCCCGTCAGAAACTGGGTCGTATGATGAGATTGCCAACAGACGAAATTTCTTATATACACATTCTTTGCTATAAAGATACTGTAGATGAGAAGTGGGTAGAAGATGTATTGAAAGATTTTGACGAATCTAAAATAACTTATGTACAAGAAACCGTTTAAGCCTATAGGGTATTATTACGAAGAAGATCAGTATCAAACTAAACAATGTGAGATATGCGGAAAATTCCTCAGTAAGAAAAGCCCTATATGTTTTTCATGTCCTATGGACGAATTTAGACCTAAAGAAGAAAACGATGACACAGACAACACAACTATTGAAAGACTTTGATGCCTTATTGGAGGCAGATTTTGCTAAAGCACAACAAGACTTAGCAGAATTTAAAAAAGAGTCAAAAGAATTTGCATAATTTAATAATTTGCAAAACGAAGAGAAAGATGCTATATTTGAAGATAGCTATGAGTACCTTAACTTACAACTGGATGAATCAGCTTAAGAGTCTTCACGGAAGAATGACTGCTGAATTTATCGACTATTGTAACATTAATGAGATTGATTTAGTAAAATGGTACAGATGGCAATTACATTTAATTTGGGAGCAAAGAAAAATCCATAGAAAAATGCAATCAATATGTACAGAATAAACTATTCAGCAGGCAAAGGAGAAACCAAAGTACTAATGGTTTCTCAAAAACAAGACAATCATTGGATTGAAATCCAAGACAATGAAGTTTTTAAAGCAATCGAACTTAAACATTTTAAACTAACTCATTTTAACCAAGACTCACCTAAAGTGGGTTATGGAGAGTTTTTTCTAACTAACCAACTTAATTTTATTACAGGAAGATTTGAATTTCCTGACCTAATTTAACCACCATGAGTATAGACAATTTTGACCTAGGGAAACTTACCCCTGAACAATTAGAACAAAGTGCTAAGTTTCAAGCTAAAAAGTTCTACGATGAATCTAGAGAAACGCTAAGTAAACATTTAGATGAACCTTCTGATGCCTTAGTTAAAGAAATAGCACTTCTTATTTCTAAACCTTTAAACGTAATTAGCTCTCTTCCTAAAGAAGCTATTGATTCTAATCCTGTATTTGGACAGATTGCTAAGTTTTGGGACTTAGTTAATATGTTCATCCTAGCTAAAAGCTTTAACTAATGAAGATTGATCAAGCGAAAATTCCTGTTGAAGGGGATTCTTATGAATTAATTAGAGAAAGAGACCAACTTATTTTAAAAGGAAGTAGAGTAAAGTACGTTGAATGGACTGGTAATGGAACTTTTAAAGAAGCCCACGAAAAACCTTTGATAGGACGTAGTGTAATTTTAGACCCTCATCGTTTAAATTATACTTGGTTAACTACTCCTATTACAGAAATCTTGGAAGAGGAAGAAGACGGAAGTTATCTCAAATTCAAAACAGAAAACTCTAATTACGAACTGTTCAAAACAAATTAAACTTAATTAAAATTAACACATAAGGAGCTCAAAAGGCTCCTTTTTTATTTTAAAATTATGACAACACAAATTAAACTAAATCTAGAAGAGAAAAAAGAAGTCCTCATTTGCGAGGAAATCCCTAAACAAGGTAAACAAATTATTGTAAGTGATAAAACACTAAAACCAAAGAAGGCAGTTAAGCCTAAAAAATTCATTCTTAATATTAAATTTAAAAAGTTACTCGAAAGTGTAATCGATAACAAAGGAGAAGAAGTAGGAAAGATTGCACGTGCTTTCCTAAACAAAGAATTCGTAGGAGTAGACGGACTTAATTATATTGGCATTAGCGAAGAAGATGATACTAAAATCTCTTACTTAGATGAAGCTCGTATTCTTAAATTCGAAAAAGTTAAAGACGCTTACTACGAAATTCATCCTAAACTAGAAATACAAGCAACTATCAATACTGTTCGTAAGATTTATTGGGATTCAGAACCTGAAGTTCTTAATGATGTAGTGGTTGATCAAACCATTATGGGTAAAGATGCTCGTATTAAAGTAGCAGGTCAAACTGTCAAACTAGAACATCTAAGAGTTACTTCTGATGTAGAGTTAAACAACACTGACTTTATTCCTGTTTCTGATTTGTTAATTGATGTTCCTGATAATAGTGAGATTATTCTTTATACTAATTCAGGTATTCCTGATATTAAAGGTGTAGTTACTGAAAAGAAATTAATTATTAACAATCCTAATAGTCAAACTACTATCTCTGACTTAAAGGTAAAGTTAACTAAGAAGTTATTTGCTAAAGTATGGCAAGGAAAAGTAAGATACCATAGTACTGTAGGTAAGTTGATTCGCAAAATCTTTGGTCAAGAATTTACTGACAAAGATATAAGCGATTTTACTGACGCTTACAGAGAGTTTACTATGATTGGTATTCCAGGCTATTCTTATGAGGAAGTAACAGGAGAAAAGATTAGAGATAACTATCACTACGTTAATTATGTTAGTGACAGTGGTACTTTAGGTAGAAGTTGTATGCGACAAACAGAAAAGCAAAGTTACTTTAAAATTTACGAAGACTCTGACTGTTGTAGATTGGCAACTCTTTATTTTCATAAGAAAGTAGCTGCTAGATGTTTGTTGTGGACTAACGAAAATGGAACATTTAGAGATAGGATTTATTCTATTGACGAACCTTCTAATGCTATTCTTAAGAACGTAACTAACAAGTATCCAGATCTTTACAATGATGCTGGTCTCAGAAAGAATGTATTTCTAATAGATGAAAGCTTAGTAAGGTCTTTAGAGAAAGCTCCTTATATGGACTCTTTGTGTTATTATGACTTTAGTAAAGGTGGTCTAACAGGATTTTCACCTGATAACAACTATTGGAAGTTCCAAGATCAACACGGTAACATCTACAAGAAAGAAAAGAATACTTGTCCTAATTGTGGAGGAACAGATGCTGATTTAATGGATACTGCTGACGGTGATACAGGTTGTCGTGACTGTGTAGTAGAAACTAGTAGAGGTAATATGTTACGTGATGATGCAGTATATTGTAATTATGGTAGTGGGACGTATGCTCACGGAGATGATGTTATAACATTATTTAACGATGACTATGTTCATGAATCTTCTTATAACATAGCACAGTATGAAAATGATTTTGGATATTTCCTTAGTGATGTTCATGATTTTATTGAAGAAAATGGATCTTTCTATCATGAAGATGATAATGATAGACCTTCTTTAGTACAATCTAGAATAGAAGAACAAAGACCTGAAGTACTTGAATCAATTGAAGAAGAAGACGATGCGTTTTAATTAAAAATAAAAAAAAATAAAAAAAAACATGAAAAACTATAACAACTATAAAAAAACATTCTCAGAATTGCCTGAGGTAGAATATGCTATTGAACCTGATTGGGAATTAGTACTTAACATTTTAAAAGTTAGAAGACATTCTCACAGTGAAGCTCAAGAGCTATTCGTAACTCATCTTCAAGAATTCTTTGACTCAAAAGGTGCATTAACATCTAGAGATGCTTATGGTAATCTTTATGTAATTAAAGGAGAAGCAACTCAATATCGTTGTTTAGTAGCTCATACAGACATCAATCAAGCACAAAGAGACAATGTTAGAGTTTATATGAACAAAGACTGGATTTTTGGTTTTGATATGGAAGAGGGTTGTCAATGTGGTGTAGGTGCTGATGATGGTATCGGTATCTCTTTGGCTATAGAAATGTTTAATCGTTTTGATGCGATCAAACTATTCTTTCCTAAGGACGAAGAGGTTGGCTGTATCGGATCTAGTAAATGTGATATAGGTTTCTTTTCTGACTGTACTATGATTTTGCAAGGTGACAGACGTTCTTTCACTAATGACTTGATTGTTTTTACAAACGGTATTCAGACTTGTTCTGAAGAATTTGTAGATGCAGCTTCTGAAATCTCTGATAAGTATGGTTATGCAGCAGCTAACGGTGTTTGTACAGACATCGGTACTATTAAAAAGAATAGTGCAGTAACTTGTATTGCTTGCAATATTTCAATCGGATATGTTAACGAACATAGCGACAGAGAAGTTATTAGCAGAAAACACTACAAAAATGCAGTTAATTACGTTTATGACTTACTGGTAGGACTAGGAGGAGTAAAGTGGGAACATACATATGTTGCTCCAGTTTACAAAGCTCCAGTACCTACATCTGCCAGGCAAATCAACATATGGGAAGATGACATCTACGATGAATATTACTCATCGAGGTACGGGCAATCGTACTGGGAAAATACGTCAAAAGAATCGCATCCAAAAGAAGCGAAATCTGGTGACTTATCTCAAAAACATAGTTCTTTCAATGTTCCTATAGCCACTGATACCAACGTAGAAGAAGAAACAGACTATGATATAGCTGACGAATGGTATATGCAAATGTACCCTCAGTATATTGAAACAGAAAAACGACTAGAACTAAGACATTATAAATGTGATGATGTGTATATAAGTTCTGCTCTTCCTAATCAAGGAACAATAGATGATATGATACTAGATGGAGTTTGTCCTTGTTGTAGAAATGAAATTCTTCCTGACAACTTCTTACTAATTACTACTTCTTGTAATGATTGTTTTTCTATGTTCAATATACCTCCTGAAGACTATGATGCTATGTATGGAGAAGAAGAAAGAACTGGAGTTATTTAACATTATTTTAATTAATTTTATTTGCAAAATAGGGGGAAACTTAGTAACTTTGTTTCCCTTTAAAATTTATTACGCTTATTTACTATAAACATAAAAGTATGAAAAAAACATTTTACGAAGTACTATGGTCAATCTGCCAACAAGAAGGTCTCCTTCAAAAGTGGATTGATCAAGGTTACTTAAAACACAGTCAAACCAGTTATATATGGACAGACAAAATTAAAGACTTATTAGGCCCTACTGCAGTTATAGGTAAATTACAATCTGCTGTAATTACCCCTATCGAAGAGAAGAAAGTACCTTTTTCATTAGAGCCTAATCAACTTAAAGAATTTATTGATAAGTTTGGTAAGCAAAATATTGGCTTAGCAGGTAAAACTACTGAAAAGAATAATGTACTTAGAAAATTACTTAAATTCTTTAAAGAATATCCCGAATACACTATGGACAATGTTCTTTTGGCTACTGATCTCTACATTAATAATTTAAGAAAAACAGGCTCTATTCAATACATTAGAGAGTGTGGTTACTTTATTTATAAAAAAGTAGATGGAGTAGACCAAAGCGATTTAGCTAAATGGTGTGAAGAAGGTAAAGATGGAGGAACAACGTACTCTAGTCATAGAGTACTTTAACTAAACAAAGATGAATAAATTTCAACACGTAATAAACCAAATAGAGCGTAATAGACGCATTAAAGCAGAAGGAGGTATAACTTCTATCCCTCCACCATTTAATCGCTTAGCGGAGGTTTATGGAGGTTTTACAAAAGGTTCTATTACTTGCTTGACTTCAAACTCAGGTACAGGTAAAACAAAGCTTTGTAAATACCTAACTGTTTTGAATGTTTATAAGCAAACTTTTGGAACTTCTATTAAAGCAAAAGTATTCTACTTTGCATTAGAGGAGAGTGAAACAGATTTTTGGTTATCATTTATTTCTTATTATTTATATGAAAAATACAGAATAACTGTTAGTGTTGTGCAGTTAAAATCTGTAGGTAAGTTTGTGATTGATAGTGCTTTAATGGCTAAAATCAGAGAAGCAGAAGAATTTATAGGTCGCCTACAACAGATTGTAGAAGTAATTGATTATGTTAGAAATCCTACAGGGATTGCTAAAACTGTAAAAGCTTACTTTGAGAATCCTGAGATAGGAGAATACATCTACAAGGATATAGAAGATGGTCGTAAGATAATTACAGGCTATAAATATAAAAATGAAGATAGATGGGTATTTTTTGTACTCGATCATATTAGTCTTCTCTCTAACGAGATATCTCCTGATACTAAATCTAGATTAACTTCTTATCAAACTTTTGACTTTATGATTAAAGATTATGTCTTGGAAATCTTTTCTAAGCGATTTAACATGGTCAACGTTATCGTACATCAGCAAACACCTACATCAGAAAAACAAACATTTACTTCTAAGGGAGGACTAATTGAAGAAAAATTAGAACCTTCATTAGAAGAATTACACCTTAACAAGGGTGTACAGCAAGACTATCGTACTGTAATAGGATTATTTAATCCTTCAAGGTATGATATACCAACTCATAATGGGTATGACATCTCTTTATTAGGTCAAACTTATAGATCGCTTAAGTTTCTCAAAGACCGTGACTTCGGACTTGAGAATTCTAGTGTGGGATTATATTTTAACGGAGCTAATGGAGAATTTATGGAACTACCTGCACCTCAGGAAATGCTCACTGGGAATCATTATGAGAGATTTAGAGCACTAAAATAAGAAAGGAACAAGATTGAGTAAAGAAAATTATGGCCCAGGACTAGTAAAAGTTCTGAAAGAAATGTGTAATAGAGTTGGAGCAGATTATGACTCCATGAATTTCCAAGAAGAGAAATGGTTTTACAAACATACATGGACAAGAGACGAAGAAATAGACTTTGAAAATTGGCTAACGACAAACAAAGATCCTGAAATCAATAGAGATTTAGGATTGTCTAAAGCCAAGTATTTCAGAGAAAGACAAATAGCTATGTTCATGCTTAATTATGGATGGAAACTAACAATTGAAAAAGAAACAAATTAAAAAAAAGAAATATGTCAAGTAAATTAATCGCCATCGTAGGTCCTTCGGGAACTGGTAAATCAACGTCAATTAGGACGCTTAACCCTGATGAAACTTTCATCATTAACGTAGCTCGTAAAGAACTTCCATTCAGAGGTGCAGACAAACTCTACACAGCAGAAAAGAAGAATTATTTCGAGGTAGATGACATCAAGCAAATTACTACTTTGTTAACTCAAATCAGTACAGGTGCTCCACAAATCAAAAACATCGTAATGGATGATGCTATCTATTCTATGGCTTTTGGTATGGTAAAGAAAGCAACAGAGACAGGCTTTACAAAGTTTTCTCTATTAGCTCAAGATGTAACAACTATGTTAACTACAGCTCGTAGACTAAGA
>Ga0114978_10004638_pt1 | contig 11077 bp, 8 predicted proteins | sample S_140212_EF_Meta_FD_87027 | JGI IMG/M metagenome (GOLD analysis project Ga0114978, IMG submission 87027) | Freshwater microbial communities from Lake Simoncouche, Canada to study carbon cycling - S_140212_EF_MetaG | ecosystem: Environmental > Aquatic > Freshwater > Lake | place: Lake...
ATTTCACCACTGGCATCGCGCAACTCGCGGGCGTTCAGCGTTTTCCAGGGCAGGCGGCCGACCTGGCTGAGGCAGGCTCCGCCGCTGATGTCGGACGAGCCGTCATTGGTGGTATCAGGGCAGGGCAGCGAGCCTGGCTGGTCGGTCGTGTTGCCAGTCCATGCCTGGGATGCCGACCACGCAATGAGCGCCGCCTTGGCCTCCTGCATGGCGTCGAGCGACCGGCTGTCACGCTCGATTTTCACCTGGGCGGTGATGCGCGTAAGCGCGTCACTGATTACGTAGGTGCCGATGAGGGTGATGAGAATGACCAGCGCGAGCATAGCCATGCCGCGCTGGCGATGCCGCGGTGATCGAATATGCCGTGTTCCCATAAATTAGCGCTTGCCGGAGGGCACGCGGATCTGGCCATCCCCCACGACATCGCGTTTCTCGCCTCGTACCTTGTCGAGCGTCTCGCCGATTTTCAACGGGACTGGAGGCTGATCTTCGCCCATGGGTACGGACACTTTTGACGGATCGATGCGACCTGCCTGGCCGTGCTGCGCCTGGCCGTTTATCCAGGATGTTGTTTTCCCACTGGAGCGGGACACTTGACCGTTCACTGTAACGAAGTTGTCGATGGAAATAAGGCTTTCCTGGGCATCGGCCTGGCGCCGTTTGTCGAGATCAAGCCGTTGTGCCGGCGTCAGGAACAGGCGACCCAACCCGTCGGCTGCAGTCCCGGGCAATGCAGTCGAAGTCAGTGTGAGGGCGAGCAGGGCATGGATAAATTTTACGCCGGGATTCATTACTACTTTTTCTCCCTGATGGTGATCATGTCCATTTGACATTCCGACTTCAATCTTGGCGCCATGCCGCGGCCGCCCGGGGGTGCTTCGCGCTCCGTTCGTTCCAGCACGCACCGGCGTATGGAAACATAGGCTTTTCCCGCCGCTTGCAGGTCTTCGAAAAAATGAAGCAGATCATCTTCATGCAGCAGCGGCATATCAACCTTGAGGCGGCTTGACATGAACTCCAGCCCGGCCGCGGGCATGACGCCCGGATAGTCGAGGGTTTTTTGCGCTTCAATGTCGTAGTTTATTTTAAATAATTTTCGCCGCTCGCGGATTCGCGCAATTGACTCCACCCAATCAAGTCGTTTTTCCTCTCCAACAATTCCCCAGGATACAAGTCGCTCTAATTGAGTGAGATTTTCCCGAATTTCACGCTCTTCTTCAGTTGCTTTTGCGACCCGCTCTTGTGCCGCCAGTTTGGCCCGGTGCACTGTGTCCTTGTCCTTGTTGGCGCGATCTTTAGCGCGCTCTGCGACGAAAAGAGATGCGGCCCCTGCGCCGATCATGAGCAGACAAAGTGTGATCGGTAATCTTAGTTTCTTGATGTCTTCCCGATTAATGGTCATGCCCCGATCTTCCTGCTCACTGTTATCGTGAAACGCGGTGCTTCGTTCGTTCGTTCTTCTCCCGCACCTCCGCGCAGCGCGCTTGTCGAATCCGTGTCGAAGGGCAGTCGGATCGAAACTACGTCCCACCCGGGGCGCTTTTTCAGCGCATCGACAAACTGGTTTACCAGGCTTGCGACGGTGCGGTAGTCGCTTGCCTGTGGTGTGTTGATGCGGGCGTTGATTTCAGCGACTTCATAGCGCGTGTCGGCCGAAACGGGTGTTGTGGCCGTAGCGGGGCCCGTTGGCGCGGGGAGAGGGGCGCGTGAACTTCTTCCGCCTGAACCGGTCCTGACCGGACTGATCTCCCAGCTTATTCGGTCGACTTCTATCAGCGCGGAGGATGTGAGCGCCACGCTCACATCCGCAAGCAATCCCGTTGGGGAGACCGTCTGCTCGATCAGTAGCTTGTAGCTCTTCACGCCGATCTTGAGATTTTCTGAACTGGTCGGGATTTTGGGAAAAGACAGCGTCAGGCGCGAGTACTCCTGCGCGGCGGCGGACTCCTGGCTCCTCTCAGCCTCGACTATTTGTTCGGTGCTGTGAACATCGATCATTTTTAGCCCAGCCAACAGCGCGCAAAAGCCAAAGACCGCAATGCCCCCGGCAATCAATCCCAGACGTGCCTGCCAGAGCCGGTAGAAGCGTCTCATGGGCTCGGCGGCATATTGTTCGGCTGGCTGGTGCTCGGCGAGCAGATGAAGGAATATTGCTTCGCTTTTTAATTCCAGCGGATACGCGCGTAGCTTCAGTTGCGTTGCCAGTTCCCCCGTGTCGTGGACATAAAAATGCAGGCGCGCGTTGCTGACGCAAGTGTCGGTGTAGACCGCCTTCTGGCCCGGGGGCGCGAGAACGATGACGTCAAGCGCGCCGATGTCCCGCGGTAGCAGCCTGAGGTTGGTTAGATACTGGTGAATGCGTCCTGATTCAGCTACGAAATCTTGCGCGGCTCTTGCCGGATCGGCCGCATTAAAGCGACCGAGCCGGGAGAAGCGCATGCGGCCGCCCTCGATATAGGTCTGGCGCAAACCACCGCTTTGCTCGCTTACAACCAGACAGCGTGGTGTTTTAATTGCCGCGCGCTCGACCAGTTGGGGTGTGATGAACGGAACGGAATAAACGCCCACTAGCCTAACCTCGTGCGATCGCAGCACCGACAGCCAGGGCTGGAATTGTTGCGTGTTGGTGAAGGAGCTAAAAAGCAAGCGCTCTTCGCGCCGCGCACCCGTTTCAGAGCCAAGGGTGGCGGTCAAGGCCAATGTGGTGTCGTGGTAGCGTTGCGAGAGTTTGCGCCCCAGCAGCAACGCCCTGTCTTTGCCGCTGACCTTGGGGAGTACTTCTTGGAAAAAATCCTCTTCGACAACGTCGGCGAGCAGATAGAACAGGCTGTCGCGATTGGCGGATGTGTATTCAGAGAAGGCGGCAAGGCCGCTCTCGTTGTTTTCGAGCCGGATTTCCGTGGTCAGTTCGCCGCGTTTCCAGAGAAATGCGCAAACGCTGCCGGCGGCGAAATAAAGAAGGCGTTTCTTTAGCATGGTTTGTGCTAGATCTTGATTTTGCCGATGGTGTCGTAAATGGGGCCGAGCACGGACAACATAACCCAGCCGAGAATCGCACCCAGGACGATCGTCAGAGCCGGTTCGATCATCGCCTGTACCTTGTCTATGGACTCCTTGACCTCGCGGTTGTAGAAATACGACACGTTTAACAGCGCGGTGTCCAGCGCGCCTGTCGTCTCCCCGATGCGGAGCATTCGAATGACCAGAGGTGGGAACAGGCCGACGTCCTGAAAGGCTGACGTCACATTTTTCCCATCGGCGATCTGCTGGCCGGCCACGCGCAGCCCCTCGCGGATGACGACATTCCCCGCCATCTCCTCTGAATTTCGGATCGAGTCGAGAATGGTGATGCCGGACGAGTACATCAGCGCAAAAATGCTGGCGAAACGCGACAGGATGATCTTTCTCAAGATCGGCCCGAGGATCGGTAGATCAAGCTTGATTCGGTCAATCTGGTAGCGCACCCCGGGCCGCGTCGCAGCAAGAAATTTCATTATGAAGAACAGAACGAAGGGCGTGGCAATGACAATCCACCAATAGTGAATCATGAAGTCCGACACTGCGATGAGCAGCAGCGTGTGAAAGGGCAGCGCCTGGCCCATGCCCTTGATGAAGCCGACCATTTGGGGAACCAGGTAGATCATCAGGAACAGTGTCACAGTCAGCACAATGCTGCCGACAAAGGCTGGATACATCGCCAGTTTTTTGGTCTGGGCCGCCAGTTCGTCCTCCCATTTGAGCGTGTCAGCGAGACTTTTGAGTACCTCGGCCATGCGTCCCGTGCTCTCGCCGGCGCGGATCAGGGCGGCGAAAACCGGATTGAAAACGTCCGGATACAGTCCCAGCGATTGCGAAAGATTTTGACCGCCCTGGATGCTTTCAATTACCCCGGAGATGACCTCCTTGAAGCGTGGGTTTTCGGTGCTGTCGCGCAAATCGGTCAGGCCCTCCAGCATAGGGACACCTGCCGACGAAAGCTGCTCCAGGTGAAAGCAGAAATTGATCAGATCGCTGCGTTTCACCGAGGAGGCGGAAAAAAACGAAGTTCGACCGTGTTTGGACGGGGCGCCGGCAATGAGATCGAGTCCCATGCGTTTGAGGCGCAACTCCAGATCGATGATGTTTACGGCGTCGAGCTGCCCCATGATCGCCTTGCCGCGGGTATCGATTGCCTTGTAATTGAACAGCGCCATGGTTGTTGGTCTTCAGAGAAGAGCGCCTGCGACCGCGCCTACATGCGGTCAGTAAGGTCGACGACACGCGTCAGTTCGTCGACGGCCGTCGTTCCGTCGAGAACGCGGCGCACGCCATCGTCGGCCAGCGTATGAAATCCTTTGGCAATCGCCGCCTTATGGATTTCCCGCGCGCTTGCGCGATTTGCGATCATTTCGTCTAGGTCGGGATCCATCTTTAGCAATTCCATGATGGCCATCCGACCGCGGTAGCCTTGATAGTCACAGTGATCGCAGCCGACCGAGCGGTAGAGTGTCGGCGGCCTGTCCGGGCGCACGGCAAGCATGCGGCATTCGGAGGCATTGGCCTCGTAAGGCTGCCGGCAGTGTCGGCAGAGTTTTCGCATCAGTCGCTGCGCGATGATGCCTATGATATTGCCCGCGAGGATATCCGGCACGATACCGATGTCCGCAAGTCGTGGCAGGGCTCCAAGCGCGGAATTTGTGTGAAGCGTGGAGTAGACCTGGTGGCCGGTCATTGCAGCGCGAAAGGCCATCGTCGCCGTATCCTCGTCACGCACTTCCCCCACGAGGATGACATCAGGATCCTGACGCATCAGGGACCTAATGCCATTGGCAAAATCCATCTTTGCCGCCTCCGATACGGAAGTCTGGCGGATAAGGGTCATTGGATACTCGACCGGATCCTCAAGGGTCATGATGTTTATGCCGTCATGATTGATGTGATTGAGCACCGAATAGAGCGTCGTGGTTTTCCCGCTTCCCGTGGGGCCCGTGACCAGAATGATGCCCTCGGGTCGGGCGAGCATTTTTTTCAGGATTGCGAGTTGTGAGGCTTCAAGCCCGAGCATGTCGAGAGGCACGATGCCCTTTTGCCGGTCGAGAATCCGCAATACGACGTTTTCGCCGTGCGTTGTTACCTGCGACGAGAAACGAAAATCCACGGGCCGTCCCGTGAGGGTCAGGGAAATTCGGCCATCCTGTGGTGCGCGTGTCTCCGCGATGTTCACGCCGGCTAGAACCTTGAGGCGCACGGTCATGGCCGGCCAGTATGTCTTGTGCAATGAGCGGATCTGTCGCAACACACCGTCTATGCGGTAACGGATACGCAGAAAATTCTGTTCCGGCTCGAAGTGCACGTCCGAAGCGCCTTGCTCCACCGCGTCAGCCAGTAAAGAGGAAATCAATCTGACGATGGGTTGGCTGTATTCGTCGCCGGAGGAGTGCAGGCTTTGGTAATCGATTTCACCGGTTTCGATCTCGTGCAAAATTCCGTCTATCGAAAGCTCGAGTCCGTAATACTGTTCAATCGCGCGGGCAATTTCTGTTTCACCGGCCAGGCGCGTCTCGAGTTCCATTTCGCCGTGCAACTGCGCCCGCACCTGGTCAAGGGCGACGACGTTGTTCGTGTCGGCGATTGCGATGATAAGCAGGCGTTTTTCACGATGCAGGGCGAGCGGGAAGATGTGGTGGCGCTTTGCAAAATCGCGCGGCATCAGTTTGATCGCGGCGGCATCGACCACGATTTGCGACAAGTCGACGCTCTGTAGTCCGAGCTTTTCGGAGAGCGCATCGCGCAGGGTTGCTTCCGAGACGAAGCCCAGTTGAACCAGAAGCCGGCCGACGGGTTGGTTCGACTTGAGTTGCTCAAGCAGTGCGATGCGCAGTTGGTCTTCGGTCAGAATACCCTGCGAAATCAGGATCTGGCCGATATGGCGCTTGGCCTGCGGGGCTGCAGTTGGAGCCGGTTTAGGCATGGCGGGTGGTGCCAAGTTTTCTACCGCTGAAGTTCGAGCATGCGCGTGGTGGCGCGGGTACGGTCGAAGGTCGAGGGTCGTGCGTTGCTTAAGGCTAGCGCTTTTTGGTAGTACTCCAGAGCTAGCTTGCTCTGGCGGATATGGTCCAGGCTCACCGCCAAATTGTAGGCGTAATCAGCGTTGTCCGGTTCGTTTGACAAGGCTTTGAAATAGGCCGCCTGGGCTTCCGGCCAACGCGCTTGCAGGGCCATTTGGTTGCCCAGGGCAAAGTGCAGGAATCCGGCCTCCGGCTGGGTGGCAATCATGTTTTTCAGACGGCTTTCCGATTGCATCGGATCTGCCTGCCCGCGCAAGGCGATGAGACCGGCGAGCGCATGCGTGTCGCGTGGATCAGATTCAAGCAGCTTCAGGTAGCGGGCTTCCGCGTTTTCATGCTGTCCGCTGCGAGCTTCGATTGCCGCCAGTCCCAGAAGCGCATCCCTGTTGGATGGTTCGAGTTTTAGTGCCTCGGAGTAAGCCTGGCGCGCGACAGTGAGATCGCCCTTCTGGTAGGCGTCATACGCGAGTTCAAGTTGTTGGTCTGTTCGCGTTGCCGTTGACGCCGATGGTGTGACCCTCGCGCCACCAGCCTGTTTTGGTGTTGATGCAGCCGCGACACGCTCGGCCGGATTGGATGCCGAACGTGTGATGGTCACAGGACCGTTAGCCGAGGTCGTAGGCGTTATGGCTACAGGCGCGGATGGCCCGCTGCTTGAAGGCTGATTTGCGCCGATCGTCGGTTTTGCAGGTTGGATGCCCGCTTTGTTGTCTTGCGCGGCGCTTGCCGGTGATGCGCCGATGGTGGCAGGGGCTGTGTTTGGTCCAGGGTTGGCAAGCGGATCGATAGGTGCGGCGGCAGCAGGCGCTGGGGGGATCGGTTCCAGGGGTTTTGACGGCGCATTTGCAACGGCGGTCGGTGCCACGATATAGCGAGGTTGCAATTGCCACCAGAAATAGCCGATACAGCAGACTGCGAACACCGCCAAGGCGCCAACCGTGTAATAAAAGGGCTTTCGCGGGTTGTAGTCCTCTAGGCCTTTCGCCTCAAATATTTGTTTCGCTGCGGCCTGATTGCGGGCCGGCTCAACCGGCTTGTCGGCGAAACTCGGTTCCGTAGTAGCCTGGATTGGTTCTTGTGACATGAGGGAATACATTCCGTCAAGCCCTTGTGGCGCTGAGGAAGAGGGCAGATCTTCGGCTAGTATTTCAAACTGTTGCGGTATGTCCGGAAGATTTTCGCGCGTAATAATCGGTTTTTCCGCGGCGCTGGCAGCGGCAGGCGCAAGTTCAATTCTGGGCGAAGCGCTGGACGTAGCCTGGTTCCCCTGCTTGGCCAGTTCCGCCTTCTTCAGTGCCTCGAGCAGCAGGCTCACTTGTCGCGTCCTTCAAGAGTCGGTTTCCCGGGGTTGGGTGCAGACAGGAAGTCTTCGCCGGGAAGGAATGTGCGGTAGGCGCGATAGTCACCACTTAGGCTTGCGTCGCGGACCACCAGAGGGCGCAGGAAAATCACCAGTTCCGTTTTTGCATTGGTCTTGTTGCGTTGCGAAAACAATTCCCCAAAAATGGGAATGCGGTTGACCCCGGGAACGCCGTCCTCGAGGCTGTTGATCGAATCCTGGATCAGCCCGCCCATTACCGCAGTTTCCCCGCTCGATACTTTGATCAGCGATTCCATCTCGCGCGTCTGGATTTGTGGAATCCTGTTTTTGACGCCCGCAGCCAAGCCCGGCGTAGGATCTTCAACGTAACTGAGGATACGCGTTACTGCAGGGCGCAAATTGAGCAGTATGGTGTCATCGGACGATATCTGTGGTGTCACGTTCATGACAAAGCCGACTGGCACGACGTTTGGCGTGGCGGTGAAACTTGTCTGTGCGGTGCCTGTTGCGGTGGCTGCAATCGTGTCGGACTTGATCGTGAAATAAACAAGATTGTCGACTACTTTGAGAATCGCGCTCTGGTTGTTGATTACGCTTATTTTCGGACTTGAAAGCACGCGCACCGTGCCGAAAGATTCCAGAAGCTGCAGCGAGGCGGTGAATGAATCGGTTACGTAGTTAAGCGTAAAGAAACTTCCGACCGGTGTTGCCGTGGTTGTGCCGGTGGAAGCTTGCGCCGTACGCGTTCCGGTTGGGCCGCGGCGAAAAAGGCTCCAGTTGATGCCAGATTGGTAATTATTATTCAGTGTTACTTCCGCTATCGTCGCCTCTATCATGACCTGCCGCTTGGCGCTGACCATGACCTGGTCAAGGAATTCCTGGATCTTTTCATGCTGGCGGCCTGTGGCGCGGATGATCAGCACGCCGGCTTCTGCGTTGGCGATAACGGCGGCCGCTTCGCGGAAGGTGGGTCCAAGCGGCACAGGCGCTTGTTGAGCGACGGGGGCGCCGGCGGAGCCAGCCGGAGTTGCCGCAGGAGATTGTTGTGCTTGTGCCGGCACTTGCGCGCCGGAAGCCGGGATCAGTTTGTCCGTCTCGTGCAAGATATCCTTGACGTTATTGACCATCGTGAGCCAGAACTTGTTGTCTGAACGGTTCTGGACCTGCGCCGATGACGCATTGCTGCTACCGGAAGAGCCACCGCCGCCCGAAGAACTGGCACCTGTCGCAATCTGGCCTGAAACACCGATTTGTCCGGTGCTGGTGCGCTCAAGATTGACGTAGTCGATCTTGTAAATGCGTAGGAAAGGCGAGTCCGGCATCACCAGCAAGTTGGGTCCGTCAAGTTCCCAGCGCATGTCGGTCTGCTTTGAGATTCGCGACAGCAGTTGCGGCAGGGTCTGGTCGATGGCGTTGAGCGTGACGGAACCGCGTATGCCCGGGTGCACATCGACGTTGATCTTGGCGTCGCGGGCTAGGGCGAACAGCAGTTCTGCGACGGGAACATTGTTGACTACAACGCTATAAGTCTCGGCCTTTACCGCCGGTTTGGGCTTCGGGAGTGAGGTGGGGAACTGCACCGGGGGCGGAATGTTCGCAGCCGGTTTTTCTGGCTCAGCCTTGATGTGCGCAACTGAAGGTTTCATAGCCGGCGTTGCGCAGGCAGTCAGCAACAACGCCGTCATGATCGGGGCTAGTTGTCTTGTTCGTCGGTTCAAGGAGCTGAGCACACCATTTAAAATTGAAGCTTAGTGTAGCATGAGTCCCTAATTAGCTGATTTTTTTCGTTGTTTTTAACTGCGTATCATTTGCGCCTGATGCCTCAATGAGGCTCTACGCGCCAATTTGACGCACCCCTTTTATTGCTTATTCTGGCTGCGCATACGCTCAACGCTTCGATGAAACGGGCCAAAGGTTTTATAGACCTGCGGCAGATTCCGTATCGCCTTGTTCGCCTCCTCCGCCGAGGGATACAGGCCGTAGGCCACCCGATAATGTTGCAAATCGTTGATTTTTACACTGTAAACATAAAAATCCTCGAGTTTCAGTTTGCGCCCAGGCACGCGCACCAGCATGTCTTCGATACGATGCACATCCTTGTATGGCACGGTAAGCAACTGAATCGCATACTGCTCCCCTGACGCTGACGGCAGCCATTGTTGCGTCGCCGCGAAGCGAGCTTGGGTGAGTTGTCCTGAGGCTGGCGGGGTTGGTGTTTGTGTTGATGCTGCGCCGGCTGCAACCGCGCTGTCGGCAGGCTTTATGGTCGATGCGGTCGATGGAGTGACTGCTGACGGAAGTTCGCCAGGCCCAGGGCCCGTGTTGTTCTTTGGCAGCGGCGCAAGCGGTGTAGTTTGAGTGATGGGTTGCGGCTTCGTGTTGGTGGTTGCTGGGGGTGGGCTGGTCTGGGCTGTGCTACCCGCCAAGGGCGCAGGCGCCTTCACCTGTGCAGGGATCTGAGCACGCTCGTTCTGGAAGATGAATTGAGTGCCATAACCCAGCACCAGTCCCGCGAGCACGCCCGCGGTGGCGATCCACCAGCGGTGATGAATGTGACCGGCGGGTTTGTAGAATTCCGAGTCCCGGATCGCCGCCTTAGCCTGCTTTGCCGCGATATGATGGACGTTGTCTGCGAACGCTGCGAGTAGCGACTTGTCACAAAGGATATTGATGCGGCGCGACAGGCCTTCCGATGCCTTGGCGATCATCCGCATGGCGGCCGGCGCGAACACGTTGGGGCCACGATATCCTGCGGCGCGCATGCGAAAGTCGATGTAACTTTCGATGTCGTTCCGTACCAGCGGTTCGAGCCGAAAACTGTGGGTGATGCGTTCTTTTAATTGCCGCATCCCGGGCGTGTTCAACTGTTCGTCCAGTTCGGGTTGTCCAAAAAGGACGATTTGTAGCAATTTATGCCGGTTGGTTTCGAGATTTGAAAGCAGGCGGATTTCTTCCAGCGTTTCCGCCGGCATGGCATGGGCTTCGTCGATCAGCACTACAACCCGGCGGCCGTTGCCGAATAGTTTGATCAAATGATCCTGCAGCGTGCGTAGCAGCAGCGTGGGCCGCGCCTCTCCGGGGGCGATTTCCAATTCCTCGGCGATGGCGTAGAGAATCTCGTCTCGGTTGAGGGACGGGTTGGACAGGTAGATCATTTCCACCTTGTCCGGAAGGCGTTCCATTAACATCCGGCAAAGCATGGTTTTGCCGCTACCGACCTCGCCCGACACCTTGACGATGCCTTCGTCGTGGAGAATTGCGTACAGCAGGGCTTCAAGCGTGGCGCCGCGATTGGCGCCCTCGAAAAAAAAGTCGGTGTGCGGGGTGATCCTGAAAGGTGGCTCATTGAGCCCGAAATGACTTAAATACATGGTCAGGGTTGCCCGGCTTGGCGACGTTGCCTCGTTGAGTGTAAGGCTATTCTTGGGAGTGGCGTGTCGGCAAAAAGAAGGGCGCACGTGATTTTGGCAAACGATTGCATGGGCTCTCCATCCGGCCGGTACCCGGCCAAACATGGTGTTAAGGTGCGCCGCGTATGACTCACTTGTCCGCCGGTTCTTTTTGTAGTGCTTCCATACGGCTGTACAAGGTGGTGCGATTGATGCCGAGCATCTTTGCAGCTTGGCTGACGTTCCCGCGTGTGAGCTTCATCGCCGCTTCAATATAACCCTGCTCCCATTCCTTGAGCATCTGATCAAGGTTGAACCCG
>Ga0114978_10004641_pt1 | contig 11076 bp, 5 predicted proteins | sample S_140212_EF_Meta_FD_87027 | JGI IMG/M metagenome (GOLD analysis project Ga0114978, IMG submission 87027) | Freshwater microbial communities from Lake Simoncouche, Canada to study carbon cycling - S_140212_EF_MetaG | ecosystem: Environmental > Aquatic > Freshwater > Lake | place: Lake...
GAAGCGAGGCGATGATAAGCTGGCGGTCCTGGATATCTTGGCCACGGACGATCAGGGGCGGAAGCTGAACATCGAAATTCAGACCTCTCTGCCGTTGGGGATTCGTCAGCGGCTGGCCTACTATGACGCTCGATTGTATGTCGATCAATTGAGTGAGGGTGATCAATACCAGGCACTTCGTCCTGCGATCGTGATTTGTGTGCTGACAAAAACCTTGTTTCCAGGGCGAAGTGGCTTGCATTCGGACTTTCGTCTGCGGGATGAAGCGGGTGAATTGTTCAGCGATGATTTGCAGATTCACACATTGGAATTGACGAAGCTGCATGTAGAACGCGAGAATCTGGGGCAGGCAGCGCCGGCAGAGCGCTGGGCGTATTTTTTGTTGCACGCGGAAACAATGAGTGGACCAGAAATCCTGGAGTTTTTCCGGGAACCAGAATTTGTAGAAGCTGCAGGAGTGCTGGAAATGATTAACCAAACACCGGAACAGTTACAAGAATATCGAGCACGAATGAAGTTCCAGATGGACGAAATCGCCCGCCTCGATTACGCCCGACTGGAAGGTCTGCAAGAAGGTCGGCAGGAAGGTCGGCAAGAAGGTCGGCAGGAAGGTGAATTCATCGGCCAGATTAGCGTTTTGCAGTCTATTTTAGGGATTTCAAAACCAACCCGTGAAGAATTGCTCGTCAGCAGTCTTTCGGAATTAACGGCGATTGTTCGACAACTTCAGCAACAACTCGCCGACCGTAAACCCTGACAACACTCAAATACCGGTGCTGTCTGTCGTTGATACTTAAATCTCTGAAAACCTGCGACAAATTCCCGAATCAACACTCGCTGAGCGGTGAAGCGTTAACCAAAAACGCGTCTCTCGAAGAACAGAGAAACGACCAGAGATCAAACAGGATTAACCTCTGGTCGATTTTGTCTTCATCCGTTGTTAGAACGGAATATCGGGACGAGTGATCACGGTCAGGAACAGCGTTGGACCCGTGTTTTCCGGGTTGTTGTAATAGTTATCAACAGCTCTGAATAAATCGCCTGGAACAATCTTGCCGTCCTGCGACGGTACCTTCAACGCCTTCAGTGTCGCTTCGACGGTGGTCTCGCCGAGGTGCCGGTAGGTCTCGAACTGCTCTGGCGTGAAATCCAATTCCACTGTTGGCTCGTGCGGAAATAGGGGATTGGCTTGTTGATACGTTACCAGTTCCACCGGGTCCTCAGGGCAGATTGTCGACTTCATATAAACAAGATACCCGAATGAGTTTTCATTTTCCGAGTTGCTCTTTTCCGGATCAATCACTGGATATTGGATTCGCCCCACCAGAAAATGCTGCTTTGCATCCGGGTTATTCGCTCGCCCAAAGGGGTCTGATGACTGGATTAGGTCCGAAAGCCAGTTCGATCGAGATTCATTACCAGCACCGAACGAATCCGAACGGGACGATGCCATAACGGGACTTAAACCCTCTGGCTGGAGCTTCGCTGTCTTGGCGCGTTCTTTAAGCTCTTCCGGCACTGGCGTCCAAGTGATTTCGACCCCTTCGTCCACTTGCAACCACCTGAGCAGTTTTCCGAGATCCTGGAATTGATATCGCCCATCTTGTCCGGCATCCACTGCGAAAATCACCTGGCAGTGTCGGCGAATCAGAGACTGAATCCCCAGATTTTCGGTCAGGCCACCATCGGTCACAAAACAGTACCGTTGATCGCGGAGTGATTGGCCATAGCGACCGATCAGGAACCGTGCTGGCGAAAACATCCAATTGCGCCCCAGCCATTCCCAAATCCGGCCTCGCGTTGGACGAAACCCAGGATTATCGATCCAGCGTCCCAGACGGAAATTGCAGAGAAACAACAGCACCATCTGGAGGGGATTGTTCTGATTCAGCGGGCTGACCGCACCACCCGAAATCGCAGTGGCACTCGCCAAATTGTAGCTTCGCTCTTGTAAATCACTCACTCGCCGATAGCCGGTTAATTCCGACCCTGCAAACAACTGCGAGAGCAGGAAGTTTTCTGGCCCACGCTGTTGTGTTGTGGTCGACTCAATAGATCCATTAATCAAATGGTACGGGAGTCCCGCGTCAGTGGTACGCAACTGTGCCAGAGGAATCTCGGCCCCCACCCCGGCAGCCGAATTGATCCAGGTCTCGCCGATGCGGTAGGTGTAAAATCCATGCCAGGAGGTGAAATTCAAATCGAACAAAATCGCAATGAGAATGAAAATGCCAAACGACCAACAAAACCAACCCCAGCGCGCCGCTTGATCTGACTCCAGCACCATATAGGAAAACGGCACCGCATCGTTCCGCTCAATCATTCCCTCAAAATAGGCTGAAAGCAAGTGGCGATTGGCTTCAAGCATACTCCGCATCCGATAGGAATTCGCAGTCAACTTTTCCTGAAAATCTCGATGCAATTCTCGTACAGGCGTTGATATCGAAGGTCGCCACGGCAGTTCACGCCAGGTGTTGCTTCGCAATAACTCCCATCGATCTTCATTAGCATTTTCATCGGCATCAGCTTTATCTTTAGCAACAGATTCTTTAGTCTCCGTAGGGCTCGTTTGGAGCTTTGTAATTAGCGAATTCTTCTTCACAAGCTCCCATGGTTTCACGACATAAAACGAATCCGACTGCATTCCCAGAAGCGTATTAATTCCCGTAATTTTTGTGACATCCGAATAGAGCTTCTCTAAGTCCTTATCATTTTCCTCAGGCGGCTGGCGTTTTTTGTGGCCGGCGTACATTTCTACAGGATAAACCCATTGTTCCTCACGAATTCGCTCGTTTTTTAAAATTTTTCGATCTGTTGATAGCTCCTTGTCAACATTAGTAGGAATTAATGACCAGCGGGGCCGTAATTCGATCAACCAGGGTGTATCGTGATCTCCACCATTGATCCGAGTGTTTTTCTCGCAGCGACCGCCGTCTTTTTTATCCATAATCAGCGACAGTGCTTTTGCTTTCAGGTAGGCATCTCGAACCTTGGTACGCCATCCCTTCAAGCCCTTTTCCGCGTCCGACGAATCGAAATCAACGCCAACAGGTGGATATAATTCTACCGGTTTCCCATCGTCATCAGTTCTCTGCAGGTCAAATGCGGGAAAAAACTCATGGAAGTCCGGGCGAAGTAAAAGCTGATTCATCCGGAAGACGATTCGCTCTTTCAGGTTATGAATATCTTGATGCTGCTTCGAAATGATTGCGAAATTGTACTGGTCAAGAGCGTCTAAGCCAAATGCGCATCCAAGACTGTATTCAATTAAATAATACCAGCGTGCGAGTAGGGTTAATCGAACTGACGGCCAACTCCACTCATCATTCGGCACAATCCGATCGAGCGTCGTGTCTTTGACTAATTCATAACGCGCGGTCTCGCTGTAAAGCGTGCAAAGTTCAGTAAACATCGTATCAGATTTTTTGCCATCTCGATCGTTTAGCTTCGTGGCACCGCTCTTTTCGTTAACTGCGTTCCAGAGTTTCCCCATCGGAGATTTTATTGATAAATTGAGCTGTTTAATTTGTTTTTCTTTAGGTTGAATGGGTTTTGGATTCGTCCACCAAAGCGTTATTTCCTCGCTCAACGATTGTTTACTTCCGTCTTGATTCAGTAATTCGCGAGTTATGATCGCGTGTTCTGTTCGCCCTGTGAAAATTGAAAAAAACCGCAGAAAGTTTGATTGTAATAGAGGTTGCTCGATAGTATGCTGCTTTTTGTATGCAAAAAAATAAGTTATAAAATTGTGAAAAGTGTCGTCCAGGTATGTAAGAAAAATCTCGCGGTTTTTTTCGTTTGCTGCGTGTTCAGATTCACGATCAATCTCTGCCTGCTCCCTTAAACTTTGCCAAAGTGGTGCAAATGGCTGCTTCTCCCAACCTTTGACTTGCGGCAACCGCAATCGATGATCGACTCGGGACTGATTTCCGCCGATTCCCTCGGTGGCAAAATACACAACGAACAGAAACGGGACTCCCCCCAGTAATGCGAACCCTGCGACGCGAAAAATCCACTGTTTCATCCCGGATTGTGCTGGGCCGCCACTCATGAACAGTTGTTTTGGGAAGAACCACGGAAATAGCCCCGTTGCCACCAACGGGACGATCCAGGACGAGAGATTGTTAATTCCTCTTTTAATCCATTCGCTCGGCTCAGCACCGATCAGTCCGACCATGGCATCATACGTGAGGTTTTCTCTTGAACCCATCCATGTGGCCAGCGAGACCATAAAGACGACTAAGGTGGCAATTAACCACCATCGGGCGATCGGGGAATTCTGATTGCCTCCCACTTGCCAGGCGTTGGCACCCCACCGCCAATAGGTAATCAACCAGATCAGCAAATAGATCAGCAGCATGACGAACGGTGGAAACAGATCCAGCGTCAACTGGTCTTCGATCCCCAGCACGCGTAGAAACTGACGACACGAAACCGTATCGAGCATCCGATAAAGGTAGGCGACGAGCGATGTCGCGGCGATGAGCCCGCTGATGACCAGGGTCCAGATAAACAGAATCGCGAAAAAAGTACGGTTGATGCCGATCCAGGCACGCTTAAGCAGGAAGTCTCCACTTTGAATCAGATTTTTGATCTTTTGAGGTTGCTTTTTTTCCTGCTTACTGCCGAGCGCTTCATCCAGTCGACGTTCGAGTTTGGTTCTTTTTTCAGAATCTTTTCCGTTGTGGCCTGATAATCTTCGTTTGGTGCGACCATCACCGCTGGTGTCAGGATCGAGTGCCAACGAAGACAAATAACTTGCCGCGTAGCCCCCTCCTGAGACAGACGACAGATAATCGACCAGACGCAGCAAGCCACCTCGATGCAGACCCTGCAGGACTCCGAGACTGACCACAGCACTTCGGACACCACCTCCCGAAAGCGATAAGCCGACAAGATTCATCGATTTCGCACGCTCCTCCGCAGAGGGTTCCTCCGCAGATTCATTCGGCTGATCGTTTTGTTTCGCGGTGGACTCGTTCGGGGGGTGGGCCCGTTCGCGACGGGTCACGATCGCGTCTAGCTCAGCCTCCAAGACTTCGGGAAACTTCACAATCCGACTCTTTGATTCTTGTTCCTGTGATTCTGATCGGGGCATCTTGGACATGCTGCAACCTCATTGCTGGCGATCGCACACAGGGCTCCTGCAGAAGCTGATCCGAGCGATCGAATATCGAACGTCGACGAACTCGTCTTGAGTCGCGTCGAGACTGGCAAAAATCCGCAGTTTCCGCCAGAAGTTCATTAAGCCTTAGCAGACGCCGTTCCACAATCCAAAAACGTTTTCTGGCACCGTTATCAGCCTGCAGATTGACATCACCGGATCGACAAATTTCTTAAAACCGTAATTTCCCCTGAAAATTCTCGTCGCAACGGATGCAACATCTGGCGGAATCAAAGCAGCTGACAAAAAGTCGCCAGCTCACGGCGACAGGCTTCCCTGCCGGACCGAAGTGAGGTCGATTCCAAAATGGAAAGTGAGAAAGTGAAGAGCTGGAATTGAACAGGTTGAGCAGTAGAGGTTGAACAGCAGGTAACGAAGGTAACGAACAAAGAGTGGAACGGGGATTAAATTTTTTGATCCTCTCCTCTGGCCTTTTCTATGCCTCCGTGCCTCTGTGGTGAACCCTGTGTTCTCTTCCGCAAATCGGTGGGAATTCCGCTGCGATTCCGCACTGCACACAGCGGGACTTTTCCGAAAATTTCCGCGCGAGCACAAAATCTGCCGCTCAACGCAAACTCAGGCTTGGCGGAGGGGGCGAAGTTCGCTTAACATTTACTAATCGACTTTGCTTAATGCCCTTCAGGGGGATGTTGTGTATCGACGAATTCAGACCGACGGAAGTAACCGGCGGTTTCTGGCCTGACTTTTTCCCCGTGAACATCACTCCTACCAAATGCGACCACGCCTGTTGAGGATTTTTCCATGCTGACAATTTCTGAAGCGGCTCACCGGCTATGCGACGGAATCACTCGGCGCGACGCGCTGCGGATCGGGGCTCTGGGACTGGGAGGGCTTTCGCTTCCCGGCTTGTTGCGTGCCGAACAGGCCTCGGGAATTACCAAGTCGCACAAGGCGGTGATCATGATTTACATGGTCGGTGCCCCACCACATCAGGATATGTACGATCTGAAGCCGGATGCTCCCGCCGAAATCCGGGGCGAATTCCGGCCGATTGATACCAATGTTCCCGGTATCCAGATTTGCGAGCACCTGCCGAAACTCGCTTCGATCATGGACAAACTGGTCCCGCTCCGCTCGGTCTATGGTTCTCCCAGTGGCGATCATGACTCGTTCATCTGTTACACCGGCCGAAGTGTGCAAAAGCAACCAGCCGGCGGCTGGCCCTCGATCGGTTCGACGATCTCGAAGGTGCTCGGGCCTGCCAATCAATCGGTTCCCCCTTTTTTTGGGTTGGCTCCCAATGCCGGGCATCCCCCTTACGGATCACCGGGGCACCCAGGCTTTTTGGGCGTCACTCATTCGGCGTTTCGTCCGTCAGGTCCCTCGCGGGATGACATGAAGCTGAATGGCGTTGACTTGGGTCGGCTTTCGAATCGGCAGCAACTGCTCCAAAGTTTCGACAATTTTCGCCGGGAAGCGGATGCGAAGGGGATGATGGACGGGCTCGATGCACTGAACCGACAGGCATTGGGGATCCTGACTTCGAGTCGGCTGTCGGAAGCGCTGGATATTTCCCGCGAAGATCCCGCCCTGCTGGCTCGATATGGAAAAGGGGATCCGAACAATTATGGCGACGGTGCCCCGCGAAACCTCGAACAATTCCTGATGGCTCGGCGATTGGTCGAAGCGGGGGCGCGCGTGGTGACACTCAACTTCGGCCGCTGGGATTTTCATTCCAGCAATTTTAGTGAATGCAAAAATACTCACTTCCCGATGTTTGACCAGGGGATGCATGCCTTGATTACCGATCTGCACGATCGGGGGATGGACAAGGATGTCGCGGTGGTGGCGTGGGGCGAGTTTGGCCGGACGCCGCGGATCAATCCGGATGCAGGTCGTGATCACTGGCCGGATGTTGGTAATGGTCTGATTGCCGGTGGGGGTTTTCGCACAGGGCAAGTGATTGGGGCGACCGATCGCAACGGCGCCAAAATCGCCGATCGACCGATTCACTTTGGTGAAGTGCATGCCTCGCTGTATCACCATTTTGGCATCGATCCACTGGCCGTTCACCTGCAAGATCTTTCGAGTCGGCCCCATTATCTGGTGGATGGATGGAAGGCGATGCCGGAATTGGTTTAGTGATCGTCTCTTCAGTACCATGGCTATCTCGGTCCGTGCTACAGCATCGGAGTCTGCTCTGATGGAGGTTTTCTTTGTTTGACCATTGGAAAGAACTGACGTCACGAAACGGATCTTGAGTCGGCGAAGAGTACTGCATGACCGAAGACGGTCATACAGTCGCATGTGGAGCTGCTTGGACGTACATGGCTTGGCGAAGAGCATTGTATGACCGTCCTCGGTCATACAGTGGCACAAGACGGGTTTTCCTCGCACAATACGTTTTTCTTGTAGAGTGAAGAACGTCGCTTCTGATCGTTGTGTTGCACTGGTCATCCGAAACAAAGTTCATCCGAAAAATGGGACCGTCTTGATGTCCAACCGACTTGGTCGATTCCTGCTGATTTGTCTTGCGATCCGACTCTTATCCCTGGCCTCGCCCGCATGCGGTGACGAACTGGTCAAACGGACGGAAGATGTCATCTATGGTCGTAAGGCGGGGATGGCACTGACGCTGGATGTCTTTCAACCGGCCAAGCCTAACGGCAGCGGCTTGCTATTTCTGGTCAACGGCGGCTGGTTGTCGAGTAAATCGACACCACTGATGGTGACCATTCGCCCGGACGATTATCGCGTATTCTTCGAACGGGGATATACGGTCTTTGCCGTAGTGACCAGTTCCCAACCCAAGTTTACGATTGCGGAAGAGATCGACGATGTACTGCGATCAGTCCGGTTTGTCCGACGGAACGCGGGTCACTACGGAGTCGATCCCCAGCGGTTGGGGGTCCTTGGTTCCAGTTCGGGTGGTCACCTGACACTGTCGATCGCCGCCCGAGGTGGGCCGGGACAAAGTGATTCGCCCGACCCCGTGGAACGAGAAAGTAGTGCGGTCCAGGCGGCCACCTGCTTCTTTCCGCCGACCGATTTTCTGAACTACGGCAGCCTCGGTGTGAATGGTGCGGGGGTTGGTCCATTCGCACCACTGCAGGTGGCGTTTGGTCCGCTGGCCCTGACCGAAGCGGGCCGTGAACAGCTCGGACGCGAGATTTCTCCGATCAATTATGTGACGAAAAAACTCCCCCCCACGCTGATCATTCATGGCGATCAAGATGAGGTTGTTCCGCTGCAGCAGTCGGAAAGTTTTGTCAAAAAAGCGACTGAAGCCGGTGCAAAAAATGTCGAATTGATTGTGCGTGCCGGGAAAGGCCACGGGTGGGGAGACTTCTGGAAATCGGAGGAAGATCTCAATGCCTTTGCCGATTGGTTTGATCGATATCTGAAGTGAGTGTCAGGTTTTGCCCTGATTTTCCGTGCTAAACGGGAAAATGATAACTTGCCGAGGAGGTCTGCAGATAAACGTTCACAGCGAAGTGAGGGGGACAGGGACAGTTTTCCTGGCCAAACGTTGAGTGAATGGTTTGAGCGATTTGGCGGCTCTTCACTTGGTCGCGAAAAAAATGAGCCAGTCCCCGAACTGTGACCGGTTACGGTCTGCAGAGGATTCCAGGAATTTAACAACGTCGCCTTGACGAACTATCGACCGAAATTCCTGTCAGCTTTGTTTCGTTTCTGGAACTTCGATCCGGCAACAACCCAAATTCAGAAACTCTTTACTGGTGCGTGCAACTTTCTGCAGCAAATCTTTACGCAAACGGTAGAGCATAAAACGACCGTCCCGCTCAACCTCAATCAAGCCTGCATGCTTGAGGATTTTCAAATGATGCGAAACCGTAACTAATTCCGTTTCGAGGAATTCCGCAATATCCCCAACGGTCATTTCGCCGTGGCGTAAAATATCGACGATCCTCAGCCGAATCGGTTCGCTGAGGGCTTTGAGCTGATCGGCACAAGCTTTGGATTGAAAGATGTCGTTTTCCAAGGAAGCAACCGATCTTCGACATAGATTGGGAAATCACGCGGAAAAACACGCTCGTCCCCTTCCATGATAAGTATCCACACACCGACGATCAACTGATTCGGCAAACAACAGAAATGGATCTATGAACTCAACCCGTTCAGAAAGTGAATGGGAAGCACTCGTCAGACGCCACAAGAACTCACTCCCGCGAACTCCGGCAGCATCACAAATAAATCTGCAGCAGCCGTTTCCTGCAAGGCACTCCAGTCGGCCTGCGTCATTTTCGCAGATTCGCCTCGACGCCAGACATTTCCGAGGTCATCGGTCACCGTCAGGAATGGTCCTTTAAAAACGACCGTACAAACTTCGGCTGCTGATCGATGAGGGCGCCGAGCGGTAATTTGAGTTTCTCTCAGCGGGATACCGTGATGCTGAAAACAGGCTCCTGATCGAAATGTCGTTAATTGTAGGTTAATAAATCCCACATCTTCCAATGTTTTCATCAAATCACTTCGGACCGGAGCGAATTTGACATGTGCTGCGGGGCCTGGTAAGGAGAGATCGCCGGACAGCGGTCGTTCCGAGGTCAAAACATGAACCAGGATTTCCCCTCCTGGCTTCAGTGCGACAAACGCCTGGGCGAGTTGGTCTCGCATTTCTTGTTGAGAAACGGGGATGTTGAAGGAACCACGCAGGCGAACTTCGTCACAATTCGCGGTGGTCGGTGTGAAGGGATCAAACATCCGATGTTCCCAAACAATCGGCTGTTGCAAACTGACCAACGCATCCAGAGCGTCGAGGCCAACAATCTGTTCCATCGCTTGTCCCGCCCCGCGATGATCGAGATCTTCATCCAGCGTGTAGAACTCCCAGAGACGTTGGTCCAGATCATGGACCCAGAATTTCGTTTGCTTGGAATAACAGCATTCAACACCCTCTTCCCGCTGTGTCGTCACCCCTGCCTGCTCGATCCGAGATTGGGCTTCAACCAGACTGAGCGTGTCAGGAAAGCGAAAACCGAGATGGTTTAATGAGCCGAATTTTGACGGAGATCGAGGCTCCAGTGATAAGACCAGCGGAGGTGAATCGAGTTCGAACTTTGCATAATCGTCACGCAATTTGGTTGCCGGTACTCCGAGAATGCCTTCGAGAAACACGACCGCTCGGGAAAGATTCGAGACATTCAAGGAAAGATGAAATCGAAGCATCGTGATTCTTTCTGAAGGGGAGCGGTTATTGAAACGGAATGAATTGATCGATGGCCTGATTCAGGGGGTTGCGACATTTCCGGCGGATCCCTGATGGCTTTCGGCATCGATTTCGCGTGGTTTTTCGCGTGGTTGAGGAATCAGATTGATTCCCACCGCGAGAATCAGAGCCATGACTCCCAGTCCGTGAATTGCAGGCAAATAGGTCCCCGTTCGAGTCTTGACTTCCGCGAGCACCATCGGACCAAGAGCGGAAGCGATCACGGTCATCATTTGCGCTACACCTTGAATCCGTCCTAACTCAGCAGAGCCAAATAATTTTGCCCAAATTGTAAAAAACAACACCGTGATCATCCCCCCTGCACCACCCATCACACACGCGTAGGTAACCAGGGCAGGATAGGTCCGGACCGAGGGAAGCCCCAGCAATGCCCCTCCGAGCAACCCCATGGCGATTCCAGTCAGCCACGTCATTCGCATTCGAATCGCTAACCACCCGGTCAGCAGATTGCTTCCCAATCCGATGGCTGTTGTCATCATTCCCAGGTCATAAAATGCCGTTTTCTCAAATCCTTGCTCAATCAATAAGGACTCATTGAACAGCGAGACCCCTGATGAAACAAGTCCGTACAACGACGTGGCCAAACCGAATGCCCAGAAGGCGGGGGTTGCCAAGGCTTGGTGGAGCGAATAGTCGTTTTCATTCAACGGATTTGGAATGGCAGAGGGGGCCGCGAGATCACTGGGAGCCGAACGAACAA
>Ga0114978_10004643_pt1 | contig 11070 bp, 11 predicted proteins | sample S_140212_EF_Meta_FD_87027 | JGI IMG/M metagenome (GOLD analysis project Ga0114978, IMG submission 87027) | Freshwater microbial communities from Lake Simoncouche, Canada to study carbon cycling - S_140212_EF_MetaG | ecosystem: Environmental > Aquatic > Freshwater > Lake | place: Lake...
CGAGTTTGAGCCGCACGAGCTCGATCGTGCATGAGACTTGTATTCGATTCGGCCGGCTGGGAAGACTACCAATGGTGGCAAACGAACGATCGCAAGATCCTGAAGCGCGTGAATCTGCTCATTGACGATTCATTACGAGCGCCGAGCGAGGGCCGCGGTCAACCTGAACGCCTCAAACATCGTGCGAGCGACGTCTGGTCTCGCAGAATCAATCAAGAGCACCGTCTGGTCTACCGGATAATCAACGACGACCTCATAGTCCTCCAGGCACGCTTTCATTACGACGACTAAACGTTAAAGCGGAACTCGACCACGTCGCCATCCTGCATAACGTAGTCCTTACCTTCCATGCGAGCCTTGCCCTTGGAGCGCGCCTCAGCGATGGAACCGGTCTCCATCAGGTCGGCGAACGAGATGATCTCGGCCTTGATGAAACCACGCTCGAAGTCGGTGTGAATGACGCCGGCAGCCTGAGGAGCCTTCCAGCCCTTGCCGATGGTCCACGCACGCGCCTCTTTGGGGCCGGCAGTGAGGTACGTCTGCAGGCCGAGGGTGTCGAATCCGATGCGGGCAAGCTGGTTCAGGCCCGACTCGGATTGGCCGGTCGACTCGAGAAGCTCAGCGGCGTCTACCTCGTCGAGGTCGATGAGCTCACTCTCAAGCTTGGCATCCAGCAGCACGGCCTTGGCCGGAGCCACCAGCGCTTCGAGCTCGGCGCGCTTGGCAGCATCGGTGAGCACTGCCTCATCCACGTTGAAGACATAGATAAAGGGCTTGGCCGTGAGCAGGCCCATTTCCTTGATGGGGTCAAGGTCAATGGTCGAAGACGAGAGAGGCTTGCCCGCATCGAGGAATGCCTGGGCGGCCAGAGCGGTTTCGAGCGCGATGGGCTCGGCCTTCTTGGTTTTGACTTCCTTTTCAATGCGAGGGATGGCCTTCTCCAGCGTCTGAAGGTCGGCCAGAATCAGCTCGGTGTTGATGGTTTCCATGTCGCCGGCAGGGTTGACCTTGCCATCGACGTGAATGATGTCGGGGTCGGCGAAGCCGCGCACGACCTGCGCGATGGCATCCGCTTCACGAATGTTGGCCAAGAATTTGTTCCCCAAACCTTCACCCTCGCTGGCGCCACGCACGATACCGGCGATGTCGACGAACGACACGGGTGCGGGAAGAAGGCGTTCGCTGCCAAAGATGGTGGCGAGCTGGCCGAGACGAGCATCCGGAAGGTTCACGACACCGACATTGGGCTCGATCGTGGCGAACGGATAGTTCGCTGCGAGCACCGAGTTTTTGGTCAGCGCGTTGAAGAGGGTTGACTTGCCCACATTGGGGAGTCCGACGATTGCAATTGTAAGAGCCACAAGAGTCGATTCTACCGGGCAGGTGCGCTCGGGCCGGTCAGCCGCAGTCAGAGGACACAGAGCACAGGCAAGACTGCACGAATTCCATAGCCAGATGCCAGCGGTTCAGAAATAATAAACGACATGTGGGATATTGATCCGGCCAAAACGGCCCTCCTTGTTATTGATATGCAAAACGACTTCGTTCTCGAAGGCCACCCCATGGAGGTGCCCGAGGCGCGCACCGCCATCCCTTATATTCAGAAGCTGATCGCTACCAGTCGCGAGCTGGGCATCCCCGTTATCTATTCGCAGCACACCCTGCGCGATGATTTTGCGGTGTCGCCCCTAGAGTCCGCCTACAACGAGCGGCTCCTCGCCGTGGGCATGCGCAAGGGCAGCTTTGGCGTGCAGGTCATCGACGCGCTCAAGCCGGCTGAGAACGAGATCGTCATTGAGAAGTACCGCTACGACGCTTTTCACGCCACGAACCTGGAGCCGGTTCTTCGTTCCATTCGCGGTCTGAACCAGATTGACACGGTCATCATCACAGGCACCCTCACCGAGGTCTGCTGCGAGTCGACGGCGCGCGGCGCCTACATGCGTGATTACAAGGTGGCCTTTGTGTCGGATGCCACGGGCGCCCTCACCGCCCCTGCCCAGGTGGCAACAGAGAACGTCATCCGCACGTTCTTTGGGCGCGTTGTGACAACGGCAGAGACGGAAGCTGAGCTGCGCGGCGACTAGCCGCCTTCCGAATCGCAGTCACGCAATCGGGGCAAAAAGCGCTCCGTCTACTTTTCTACCCCAAGAGCTAAGTGGTGATATTGTCATTACAACTTGCCAAACTACGCTCCGTGTTCATGTCGGTGTTGACGTTGACACACTAGGGAACTCTACGAATCATGAATCCACAAGAAAGCATCTTGCCCCTCGGTCTTTTCATGGGCCTCGAGCGCTCCGGTCCGATTCCGCTGTACTTTCAAATTTCACAGCGTCTGGAAAAGGCAATTTTGGAAGGAGATCTTCCCGCGGGCTCGCGCCTGGAGAATGAGGTTGCTCTCGGAGAGCGCCTTGGCCTCAGTCGCCCCACAGTTCGTCGCGCCATTCAAGAGCTCGTGGACAAGGGCCTCCTCGTTCGCCGTCGTGGAATTGGTACTCAAGTCGTGCACGGGCAAGTAACTCGTGGCGTTGAACTCACCAGCCTCTACGACGACTTGACACAGAGCGGCAAGAAGCCATCGACGACCCTCCTCGAAATGACGATCATCCCAGCGGATCCCAAAATCGCCACTGCGTTGGCCGTTAGCGAAGGCACCCCCACCTTGCACCTGCGCCGCATCCGCCTCGCCGATAACGTTCCCTTTGCCGTCATGGAAAACTGGCTCCCCGAAGATCTCATAGATATGAAAGCCGCCGATATCGTCGAGCACGGTCTCTATCAGGTCATGCGCTCACGAGGTGTGACGATGCGCGTGGCTAAGCAGCGCATCGGGGCCCGTAAGGCGACAACGGAGGAAGCGAACTTTCTCGATATGGAGAAATCTTCCGCCGTCTTGACTATGGACCGAACCGCCTACGACAACTCCGGGCGCGCCGTCGAGTTTGGCCACCACTGCTACCGCCCCGATCTGTATTCCTTCGAGGTCACGCTCGTCGAAAAGTAGACGGCGCCCAGGTCTTTTCGTTGGCTCTCTCTTCGGTTGCTGAAAGTTCGCGCAACGTCTTTTCTTTGCCGTTGCACTTTACTCGCCCCTGACATACCATTTTTGTCTCAGGGCACATCATTCGGATGTTTCCTAACGAACAAATAGGGGGTCGGCTATGGCTGAACTAATGCGACGCGAGAGGCTCGAATGGCCGGGAATCGCACGTCGTTTTTTTGATGTGGACTGGGAAGTATCGCCGATTCGTGTTGAAGAATACATTGACGGAGACTCCATGGTCGTCAAAGCAGAAATGCCGGGCATGGACCCTGAGAAGGACGTGGAGATTTCGATCGCCGATGGCCTACTCCACATTCAGGCCGTGCGGCGGGAGGAAAGCGAACACCAGGATAAGGACGGCTTCCGTTCTGAGTTTCGCTACGGTTCCTTCTTCAGGGATATTCCACTGCCGTCAGGGGCCAAGGAATCCGATGTCAAGGCGGCCTACCACGACGGCGTCTTGACCGTTCGAGTCCCTGTTCCCAAACGAAACGAGACACCCGCGAAGATCCCGGTTACCCGCAGCTAGGTAAACCGGAAGCGGGCCCGGGGCCTAACCCCAAGCAAGCTCCGATGGCTCGATAGGCCCAGCGGCTTGCCTCATTGTGATTCGTTGCGTGTTCAGTGAGTCACGGAGTTCATCGCTCCGCGAGGCAAGCTGCTGTGGTCTTTTTTACGTCTCGGATGTGAATGATTTTCTGAATTGCTGGAGGCCCTCGGCCGCGTCGCCGACAACCCAGCCCTCTAGCCCGATGGTCCCCTCATAGCCCAGTGCTCTCAGCTCCGCCGCAACCGCCGTGAAGTTGATTTCCCCTGTCCCCGGTTGCGCACGCCCGGGCACGTCGGCTACTTGAATCTCCCCAATCCATGGGAGAGCTTCTCGGAGGAGCTCAATCAGGTTCCCTTCTCCAATTTGCGCGTGGTAAAGATCCAGCATGAGACGCGCATTCGGATGGTCAACTTCCCGAATGATGTCGAGGGTGTCCTTGGCCCGCGCAAGAGGGATTCCCGGATGGTCGACAATCGTATTGAGGTTCTCCAGACAAAAGGTCACCCCGTGTTGGGCGCCGAGATCGCCCAGACGTAGCATCGTATCCCTCGCGGTAAACCACATTTTGCCTGAGGTCCGAAAAAGCGGGCGGGCCGCACGACCGTCGACGAGTTCGGCGGAGTGCACGACCATTCTCGTGCAACCAAGACGCTTGGCTGTTTCGATGAGTGTGCCTGCAGTTTTCACAACCCGGTAAGCGTTCTCGCTGTCCGAGACACTGCCCTCGAGGTACCCCGTCATCGACACAATCGGGATGCCCGTGGCTTCGAGAGCCCCGATATCCTTGGCGGTCGAGTCCCACATCTCAACGGCGAACCCATCCGAATCCAGAATCCGCATTCGCTCGACGAATGGTAAATCTTGGTAAACCATCTCCGCGCAGACGGCCAGAGTGAATGATTGTGACACGTGGATTCCCTTGCACTCAATGCGTTGAGCCCTAGGCGACAAGGCCTAGGGCTCAACGCTCCCTCCCACAGAGGCATACCGACATGCGCTCTTTGGAATCTGACGCGACGTTCTACTTGCGGATAACCTGAATTTCGTGAGTGAGTTGTTCCAACTCAGCACCACCGGCCATCGCCGTAATCAACTCGTCCAGCTCAACCTTGCCGCGCTGGTAATCACCAATCATGCGACCACGGTTGAGGAGATAAAAACGATCACCGACGAGAAAAGCGTGATGCGGGTTGTGGGTAATAAACACAACGGCAACGCCACGATCACGGGCCGCAAGAACATACTTCAACACGATGCCCGACTGGCGAACGCCCAGCGCACTGGTGGGCTCATCCAGAATGAGTACCTTCGCCCCAAAATGGACTGCTCTCGCAATAGCAACAGCTTGGCGTTCTCCTCCGGAAAGAGTGCCAATGGCTTGATTAGTGTCCCTAAGGTCAATGCCCATCGCCAGCAACTCTTTTTTGGTGATTTCTTTGGCCAACTTCGTGTCCATGATGCCCAATGGCTTCCACCATTTCTTGGGCTCATTGCCCAGAAAAAAGTTTCGCCAAATCGACATCAAGGCAACGGTGGCAAGATCCTGGAACACTGTGGCAATTCCCCGATGCAACGCATCACGCGGAGACGCGAAATCGGCGTGTTCCCCCTCAACAAGGAATTCCCCTGATGATGGCTTATGAACCCCAGCAAGAACCTTGATGAGGGTTGATTTACCAGCACCGTTATCGCCCAAGACACAGGTCACCGTGCCCGGTTCTACTTTCAAGCTCACATTATTCAGAGCAGTCACGTTGCCGAATGACTTAGTGACGTTTACAAGTTCGAGAGCTGGCGTCGTCATTTGCGTGCACCCTTCGCTTTTCTAGAGATGAATGAATTTACGAGAACGGCGGAGAAAAGAATCACGCCAAGGAAGGTCGAGACCCAGTCCTGATCCCACAGAGCGAACGGAATACCGATAGCGGCCAGACCCATGATCGCAGCACCAATGGATGCACCAATTGCCGAACCAGAACCACCCGTCAAGAGCGTTCCACCGACGGCGGCGGCGATGATGTAGTAAAACTCTTGACCAACGCCTTGACCGGCTTGCATGCCGTTGAGGCGCAGCGCCAACATGATGCCCACCAGGGCGGCAGCCACAGAGGTCATCACGAAGAGGGTGACCTTGGTGCGCCTCACCGGCACTCCCGCATTGCGGGCAGCGTTGGCGTCTCCACCGGAAGCGAAAATCCAGTTTCCAAAGGTGGTCTTTGTCAGAAGCCATGTTGCCAAAATGGTGACAACAATCCACCACACGACGGTGATCTGAAATTGCGCCCCACCCAGGTCAAAGGTTGTGGCAAAAATTTTGCGAGCATCCTCAAAGCCGGCACCCTGGTCGATGTTGGAGACACGAACCGAGCCCGTGAAACCCTTCGTGATGGCCAAGTTGGCACCTTTAAGAACGAAGAACGTTGCCAAGGTAACGATGAAGGAAGGCAATCCCGTCTTGATAACGAGAAGACCATTCATGAGCCCAATACCAGCGGCAAAAACAAGGGTAAACGCAATGGCGGGCCAGATTCCCCAGCCAAATTCCGAGACCAAAATTCCTAGGAGAAGCCCCGAGGTTCCCACCATGACACCGGAGGAGAGGTCAAACTCACCCGCAATCATCAGGAGGGCAACGAATACGGCAATGATGCCAATAGGTGAAGCGAAGTCTGTCCAACCCGCGGTGCCTTGCAACGTCGTGAATTGTCCGGTCGTGTCTACGACAGCAAACATCACATAAATGACGATTGCGCCGAGAAGGGCGCCAAATTCTGGGCGCCTCATGATGTTGGTCACGAAGGAAACGTTTGAAATTCGTTCGTCTTTGGTGACCGTGGTTGTGTCTGTCATCGTCGGCAGATTCTTTCGTTCAGTCGTGCAGTTTACGGAGGGGGTGATGAAAACTGGCCGGTGAGCAAAGGCTCACCGGCCAGTCAATCATTACAAAGGTGTTAGCGCTTAGCGAGTACCAGCGGCAACAAGAGCCATAACAGCGTCTACGTTGTCAGCAGTTACGAAGCCGGGGCCCGAGTAGATGGGCACTCCGCCACCAAGCTCGTTACCATTGTTGATGGCCAAGTTCAAGAGAACGACAGCCATGTATCCCTGTGCGTACTGCTGCTGATCAACAGCAAAGACAATCTTTCCGTCCTTGATTGCGGTCAAAGCGTCTGCCGACATGTCAATCGTTCCGATTTTGATGTCGCGACCCGAAGCGGTAGCTGCAGGAAGAGCAGCACCCGTAGCAACGTCAGCGTTGAGAGCAAAGATTCCATCAATGGTGGGATCTGCGGTCAATGCCGCAGCAAGCTTTGCCTCGGCACCCGTGAGGTCTGCAAGAGCACCGTCAAGGTTGAAGTTGGTTACGGTACCGGTAAAGGTTTCCGAAGCACCTTGGCAACGCTCCGTGAGGCCCGAGTTAGCGGCTTCCTGGATGGGGCAAAGAATGTTCTTCAAACCCATTTCGTTGAACTTCTTGCCAGCTTCACGGCCGGCAACAATCTCGTCCTGACCGATGTGAGTGAAGGCACCCAGCTCAGCGAAGACAGACGAACCGGAGTTTGCGGTGACGGTCGGAATACCGGCGTCATGCGCAGCCAACATTGCATCCTTGATGGCGGCGGGGTCTGGGGCCGATGCAGCGATTCCCTGGCAACCCGCTGCGATACCGGCGGTGATTGTCTGAGCTTGCTTGGCCGAGTCGTTGCTGGAGCCCTGGTAGTCAAGTGTTACGTTGAGTTCAGCAGCTGCAGCTTCTGCACCCTTTTGGAATACGGACCAGAACGTTCCGCCGTCACCGTGGGTGTAAACGCAGATCTTGTTACCCTTTGTTGCTGCTGCGGCGTCTGTCGAGCCTGAGGTCGATGCCCCAGCCGAACAGCCTGCGAGTGTCATTGCGACAACGGCTGCGATTGCTGCAGCAGATGCCAACTTAATTTTGAACGTCATTAACTTGCCTCTCATCATTGAGTAATTGGTGGCTATGACTTAACGAATGCATGTCATAACATTTAAAGTATGTCATAACATGCTTACATAACAAGTCCAAAGGTGGCTAACCGTTACCAAACTGAAATGACCATCGACGCAGCATCGTTGCGCCCCTAGTCTTTTGGAGCGGTTCAAGACATGGCGCCTTCCCCCATACGAGAAAGAAACTGATGTCACAAAACAAAATTGCCGGAGCTCCCATTTCTTGGGGAGTTTGCGAAGTCCCCGGATGGGGTCACCAAATGCAACAGGATCGCGTCTTAAGTGAAATGACTCAGGTTGGTTTCAGCGCCTGCGAGTTCGGTCCTCTCGGTTTTCTTCCCGAGGAGCCAGTCCTGCGCAGTGCGATTCTCAAGAACCACAACCTCACCGCTGTCGGAGGATTCGTTCCTGTCGTGCTCTTCAAAGCAGATCACAACCCCGAGCCTGCCATCCGTGCCGAGCTGGAAGCCTTCAAGGCCGCCGGAGCCGAGGTGATGGTGCTCGCTGCAACCACCGGCGACGACGACTACAACAGCCGTCCCGAATTGTCAGAAGCGGAGTGGGCCCTTCTCCTAAAGAATCTTGACAATCTTGAAAGCGTTGCTCGTGAATATGGCGTTCGCGCCGTCATCCACCCTCACGTCGGAACCATTGTCGAGGGGCCGTCCGACATTCAACGCGTAGTGGAAGGCTCGAGCATCGGTTTCTGCTTCGACACAGGCCACATGATGATTGGTGGCACAGATCCCGTTAAATTTGCCCAAGAGCACGCCGATCGAATCGGTCACGTTCACTTGAAGGATGTTCGTCGTGCGGTAGCCAAACGGGTAATCGATGGAGACATCAACTACTACACGGGCGTCATCGAGGGGCTCTACACTCCCCTAGGCCAAGGCGACGTCGACATGACGGCGATTCTTTCTGCTCTTAAATCGTCTGGCTATGCAGGATGGTACGTCTTGGAACAAGACAACGTCGTCACCGAGGAGCCAGCGCCTTCCGCCGGGCCCATTACCGATGCCCAGACATCAGTCAACTTTCTTGAAGGAGCACTCGCGAGTCTCAACTAGGCCCCCTAGAAGGAACCTCAGTAAAAACAATGACGCGGGAATTCACCTCGTCATTGAATCCCTGCTCACGCTCGGACATGACCAGATTTAACATCTCGGGCCAATGGACGCGGCTCCGGTCCGAATTAGCAGGTCAAGACATTCAGTTTGTGCCAACCCTCGTAATTCGAACTTCATAGCTTCTCCCCACACGGTTCCAACAAAATTTGACAGCAAAGGACTAGTTATCATGACCACAAAAACCATCGGCGTAGGCCTCATCAGCGTTGGCTGGATGGGCAAAGTGCACAGTCGTGCTTACCAGGCGCTGCCGATCGTGTATCCCGAACTCGGGATCAAACCGCGACTCATCATTGCCGCCGATACTTCTCAGGAGCGAGCAGACTACGCCGTCGGCGTCTTGGGATTCGAGCGTTCAACGCTCGACTATCACGAGGTCTTGGCCGACCCTGAGGTCGAGGTTGTCTCAATCTGTGCGCCAAACTTTCTCCATGCCGAAATTGGCGTCGCCGCTGCCAAGGCGGGGAAAGCTTTCTGGATTGAAAAGCCAGTCGGCCGCGGCGTTGACGAAACCGCGTCCGTGCAGAAGGCCGCCGAGGACGCCAAGGTGCTCAGCACCATCGGTTTCAACTATCGCAATGCACCCGCGGTAGAACACATCAAGACCCTCATTGCTGAGGGCAACCTCGGCCGCATCACCAACGTGCATGGTCGCATGTTTGCCGACTACTCTTCCGAGCCCAACGGTGCACTCTCGTGGCGCTTCATTCGTGGCCTTGCCGGCAGCGGGGTTCTAGGTGATCTTATGGGTCACCTGATCGACCTGATGCACTACACGGTCGGGCCAATCTCCGATGTAAACGGCATGACGAAGACGGTCTACACCGAGCGTCCCGTTCTGCAAATGGGGCAAGGAACGCACTTCGATGTCATCGAAGGCGGCGAGATGAAAGCCGTTGAGAACGAAGACTACGCCGCGATGATGGTGAGGTTTGCCGATGTTTCTCAGGGCGCCGGCGCAATGGGGACCCTCGAGGCCTCCCGCGTGGCTGTTGGCCCCCGCGCCAGCTACACCATTGAAATTTACGGAACCGAGGGCTCCGTAAAGTGGGACTTCGAGAACATGAACGAGATACAACTTGCCATTGGACGCAAGGGTCTGCATCTCGGCTACCAGCGTGTCATGGTGGCTCCTGGATTCGGCGATTTCGACCACTTCCAACCTGGCGCGGGAACCGGGATGAGCTACGACGATCTCAAGGTCATCGAGGCAAAGAAATTCCTCGAGGCGTTCGTCGGCGGAACAGCTGTGAACTCGAACATCAATGATGCCGTCGCTGCTGCACGCGTGGTCTCGGCGGCAGAGCAATCTGCGGCCTCCGGATTCTGGGTTTCGCTCCCAACAGAGTCGGGGACAACCGCTGCAATCAGGACAGACGTCAAAAACGCCTGATCGGCGCTGTCGTGGGAGAAAAAGATGAGAATTTCGATCACTGGTTCAACTGGTTTTGTGGGAAGTAACGTCGCGGCTGTAATGCAACAAAGTGGGCATGATGTCGTTGGCCTTGTTCGCCGACAGCCGGACATCGGCATCCCCTGGACAACACGCCTGGTTGATTTCTCCGATGTTGATTCGCTCGCGGCCGCGACGGTTGGCGTCGATGCCATCGTTCACTGCGCCATTGCGAATGATTTCAACACTCTCATGGCAGATCCCCCTGCCGCCTACGATGCCTACGTCGGTATGACAAGCCGGGTTGCCCAAGCCGCCGTGCGAAACGACGCTCAGATCGTTTACATCTCCACGGACTGGATTATGGACGGCACCGGGCACCTCGAGCCCGAAAACCATCCCGGTAACGCCGTCAATTTCTACGGATACCTCAAAGGACTAGGGGAGCAAGTAATTCGTGATCTGGCCCCCACCTCGGGGGCCATCTGCCGGATTGCCGGAGTCATGGGGCGCCACCAACTCGCCGAAAGCCCGCGCAGTCAAGACGTTGGGTTCGGCTATTTCGTGTATTCACTCGTCGAGGCCCTGCAGTCGGGCAATACTTTTCAAGTGTGGATGGGCGACCGTGTCAACCTCATGACCACGCCGTCCTTGGCCGCTGAAATTGGCGCCCAAGTGGACCGTGTCCTCTCTCTCGGCGCGTCCGGAACGTTCCATCTCGTTGGCGACGATGCTATCGGACGCTGGGACCTCGCTCTTCTGGTGTGCGATATCTTTGGCCTCGATGGTGGGTTGCTCCTCCAGAGTGAACCCCCAGCGGATCAGCTCTTTCCTGCCGCTGTTCCCGTGGACTCTTCGCTGAGCAACGTCGAGACCAAGAAGGCTCTCGAGCTTGGCCCGACGCCGCTCGTGGATCTGTTGCTCGCTTTCAAGAACGAGCTTGAAACGAACGAGTTGGGAACGCTGACTAAGCCTTTGC
>Ga0114978_10004647_pt1 | contig 11064 bp, 8 predicted proteins | sample S_140212_EF_Meta_FD_87027 | JGI IMG/M metagenome (GOLD analysis project Ga0114978, IMG submission 87027) | Freshwater microbial communities from Lake Simoncouche, Canada to study carbon cycling - S_140212_EF_MetaG | ecosystem: Environmental > Aquatic > Freshwater > Lake | place: Lake...
TAATTTTTTTATTTAAATTTTTTTTACAAAAATTAGAAAACATAAATTTTTAAATTAAATTAAATATAGTTTGATTGTATAACTATTCTAAAATATTTATATATTCAAACTATTAGAAGACAATTAATGTTGGTGATTAGAAAAATAATAAAAAAAAACTTTTTCAAACAAGCCTTTTTTTTAACTTGTTGGCTATCTATCATTCTATCAATCAATGTAAAATTATCTGATTTGAACAGCATTGAAATATTTAATTTTACCAATATCTTTAACATTGCTAGATATTTCTCTATTAAATTAATATTTTTTATTCTCCTCTTTTTATTTTTCTGCAAAAATTTAAAAATTAAAATTGAAAAATTTTATTTTTTATTATTAATGTTTTCTTTAGTACTAGTATTTTCTTATATTTTAAATTGTTTTTTTAATACGGAAAATCTTATAGTGCCTTACAATATTCTAGATTTTGAAGCGTACAGTTTAAGTATATCTTTTATATCAGCTATTCTTTTTTTTATTTTAATAAGAAATGAAAGTAAAATTTTTGCCATAAAATTGTTTTACTTATTATATTTTATTATTTTTGCTTACACAATGTGCATGTTAATTCCAATACTTCATGATTTTACATTCAACGCTCCGGGTATTTTATATTTATATGGACAAGACAGCTTTATAGCTGATGAATATAATTTTTTAGATCACACAAATCAAAGAGTTACTGGTATTTCCAGAATGCTTGTCATTCTTTTTTGTTTTTTATTATTTTATGGAAGTGATTTTATAAAAAATAAAAAAATTATTATAAACAAGCGTATTTATATCTTACTTATTTTTTTAAGTTTATCATTTCTAAGTTTTTGCATATGGGGATTTCAAAGCAGAGGTTCGTTTATTTCCTATATTATTGTTCTTTTAATGTTTTTAGCTTTTGAAAATCTAAACTGGCGGCTGAAAATTTTTACTATTATTGTAATTTTTATATTACCAATTTTTTTGTTTGAGAAAATATCTGAGGCAAAATTTTTAAAAAGCATAGAAAAAAATCAAATAACAAAAGATATTAGTGAGAAAGAACAAAATAGAATAATCGGACTTACCATTAACGATACTCAAGATATGTCGACTGGGAGAGTGACAATTTGGAAGCGATCTATTGAAAAATTTAAAGATAAGATAATATTAGGTTACGGTGAAAGCGGTGATCGAAGATCTCTAGATTACAAAAAGGATAGTGTTTCTTCCAAAGAAAAGCATTTATGGGACTCAAATGCATCGAATGCTTTTATCTACTCTTTGTTAAGCGGTGGCGTTGTGGGTACTATATTTTTTTTATTGTTTTTTGTCTCGTTAGGAATTTACATTTTAAAGCTCATATTTATTAAAAAAATATTTGTCAAACATCCTTTTGAATACAAATCTTTTGTAGTAATTATTTCACTACTATTGGTAAGAACTTTATATGAAAATGGGTTTTCTCAATTTGGCATTGATTTTTTACTGATCTTAGTAACAACTCAGAATATATTAAAAATTTACACAATAAAATAATTTTTTATTAATTTTTCAACCTTATTTCTCTCTTTAATTAATGGCAGATAATTGAAAGTAGTTTTTTTTTCTTTTTTTATTACCTGATTGTAAATATTTTGCGAAGATTTTTTTACATTTTGAAAATTGATTGGAATTACAACTTTATTTAAATTGAGTAATAGTGGGCTTATATTTTTTTTACTACAAAAAATTTGAGTTGAATTAGATATGCAGTCTAAGGCAAATAATGAAAGAGAATTTTCTCCAGAATTAATTGCATACCTTGATGATCTTATTAGTTTAAGCGTTTTGTTTCTAGATGTGTTTCCCTTGTTTTCAACGCCCTTGATAGGCAACTGATCACCTATAACAATAATTGTAATTTTTTTTTGGATAAGTTGATTAATAACTGACATAAGAAAATTATTGGATTTATTTTTATGATTTCTAAAATATACAATTAGATCATTTTTTTTTTTGATTTTTTTTTTGCAAGGAATAAATTGTAATATTGCAAAATTATAAATACTTTTTTGTTTTGTTTCTTTATTTGCAAATTGCTTTAATAGAGAAGTTGAGAATAGTATTTTTTTTTTATACTTGATTAATGCTAGAGTTACTTTGTATAAATTAGGAATAAAATATTTTCTCAAGAAGATGCTACTTGGAAAGTTTTTGTCGTATATTATGCCTCCCGTTATGGGGCCTAATATAGTATTTGGTGGTAGCAAAAGAAAGGTTAACGGATTCCACAATGGAAGGTAATTTATATATGCAACTCTATAACCTGATAAAAAATATTTCCAGCACTTAGCAATGCCCCAATAAGGTAATACATATTTCAAAAAAAAATTTAATTTTATATTAATTTTATTTTTCACAATATTTTTGGAAAAGTTTTTAAAAATAATTCTTTTATTAAAAGATTCAACTATTACATAGTTTTTACATAACTTGAGTAATTTACTGATGAACAACCAAGCCAAAACCCCTTCGCCCCTAAACATTTCTAAGTCACAAGACCAAATGTATATTTTTTTATTTAACATATATTCCTTGAATTTTTTTATAAGAGCCAAGGATTGAATATTTTGAGAATAAAATTGCAGATTGGACTAATCTAATAACTCTTCTAAGTGTATCATATCTTAGTCTCCACATAAATTCTAAATTTAGTTTTTCAACAAAATTTGGCGCAGATTTTTCTATACCAGATAACATGTTTAGAGCTCCTCCAATGCATATAATTTTATAATTCTTATTTTTTTTTCTTAATAAAATTGCAAGCTCCTCCTGTTTGGGTGTCGGGATAAGCAAGAGTGTGAGCTCATTTTTTTTTAGCCTTGGAATCAATTTACATAATTTTTTAACGCTACCGTATGGCAATCTGGTATGAAGTATTTTTTGAGTTGGGCATTTTTTTTTAATATAATTTAAACCTTTTTTCTGAGAATTTCCTATTAAGTGGATATATTTTATATACTTTGGAACATTCATTTTTTTTAAGATTTCTCTACCTGGAATTTTATACACATTCTTACCTTTAAAAATTTTTTTAAAAAATATACCATCTGGCCAAACATAAAAATTATTATTAATTTCAAAACGCTTTGCAGCAAAATAAGCTAGGAAAGCTAAGTTCATGGCTGATAAAATAAAATTTTTAGAAAAAGGTATAAGTGTGTAATCTTTAACCATTTTTAATTTAAGAATATCTAACTTTTTTATTTGCTTAAGCTGGTTATTAAAAAAATTGATTAATTTTTTATATGAAAAAATTTTTTTTAATTCTTTATTGTCATTAATAGATAATTTGCCATTAATTTTTTTTTGATAGAACTCTTTAACATGTTGCTTAAAATTTTGTGAGTCACCTGGATCAGATGATAAACCTAAATGGTATTTTTTTATAAGATATGCACATTCTCCAGAAATAGATCCAAGTATAGGCTTTCGAGCAGAAAGATACGTCTGAAATTTTCCAGGAATAGTTGAATTCAATGCCTTTCCTGGAGAAAGACTAATCAAAAGAACATCGGCCATATCATGAAAATTCTTTATCTCTTCAAATTGTACATGCTTATAAAAATTTACATTTCTATAATGCTTTAAATCATATTTTGATCGTTCATAATCTCTTCCATTTCCAAGAATGTGCCAGGACACTTTTAAAGAAGTGTCTTTACTAAGTTCTTTAATCATTCTGCAAATATATGTAAAATTTTGAGCCCACCCAACATTTCCTGTAAATAAAATATTTAAGTAATTTTTTTTAAATCTTTTTAAAAACTTTTTTGTTACTTGTTTCTTTTTATATGTTAAATCTGTTGGACTAATTTTTTTAATACTCTGTTCGGGCCAGGAATAAAAAACTTTTACTTTTTTTTTATTATTAACTAATTTATATATTTCTTTTTGAAAGCTTTTAGACTGCGCTAATATTAAATCGTTTTTATTATAAATAAATTTTACTAATTTGTTTAATATAAATTTATAAAAAAAATTATTTACAATTTTAAGTTCATATAAAATTTCAGGCCACAGGTCTAATACCCATATAATTTTTTTACAATTTTGAAAACATGGATAAAAACTTAAAATAGAAACAGTGATTGGTGAAGTGCCAAATGTAAAAACTACATCAAATGAATTTTTTCTAAAGTTTTTTAAAATATAAATCGTTGCATTAATAAAAAATGAAAAATAATTTATTAGAATTTGATAATTTTTACCTAATTTTCTTGGTATTGTACGAACCCTGTGTATTTTGCAACCAAAATAACTTCCATAAAAAAGTTTATCCTTTAAATATTCAGGATCAGTGAGACCCGTAGGATAATTCGGCTCACCCGTCAAAACCTCTACCTGGTGACCTTTTTTGATCAATTCTTTCGCTATGTTGTTGACTCTAAAGTTTTCAGGCCAAAAATATTGGGAAATAATCAATATCTTCATAAGGCTACTTTTTATGCCAAATGTATTTATTTATATGATTAATATTGCTTTGTATTACTCTCGATAAATCATCGGAAAAATCATTATTTCTATAATCCTCAATTTCTTTTGATATTTTCGATTTGTTGGAAAGTTCTATATTTAGAGCTTTTTTAAATAAATCAAGATTTGGGGGACAAATCAAAATAGATGAATTTTGCATCACTTCTTGTCTTTCAAAATTTTCCCTGATGATAATTCCTGGAAAATTTAGAATTGAAGATTCTTCTGGCAAACTTCCACTATCAGACACAACTAACTTTGCCGATATTTGTAAACCAAGATATTCTGTAAAACTAAAAGGTTTTAAAAATTGAATATTTTTATTTGATTTTATTTTACTATGTTGTAAATTTTTTAATGTTCTTGGATGTGTCGATATCAAAACTTTTGTTCTAAATTTTTTTTCGAGGTAATTAGCTATTTCTATAAATCCATTAAGATTTTCTTGCTTATTTAGATTTTCTTCTCTGTGAAAACTCATTAAAAAATAGCAATTTTTTTGTACTTGATATTTCTTTAAAATTTTTTCTAAATCTAATTTTTTTTTATAATGATTAATAACTTCAAATAAGGGGCTGCCCATTAAAATAATATTTTGGTTCGGTATTCCCTCGTTTAACAAATTTTGCTTTGCAAATGAGCTATATACAATATTTATATCAGCTATATGATCTATTATTTTTCTATTAATTTCTTCAGGAACATTTGTATCAAAAGCTCGATTTCCTGCCTCGATATGAAAAATAGGAATTTTATATCTTTTCGCAACGTATGCAGAAAGACAGCTATTAGTATCACCCAAAACTAAAAAAGCATCTGGTTTTTCTTGTTTAATCACTTTTTCAACTTCACTAAAAATTTTTCCAATAATATTAAAAGTGCTTTTATTGCTGTGATAAATTACATAATCTGGCTTTCTTATTTTCAAATCATTAAAAAATATATCCTTCAATTCGAAATTGTAGTTTTGATTTGTGTGAAAGAATATATGATTAAAATTTTTATCTAGCTTTTCTAATGATCTAGATAGCCTAATGAGTTCTGGTCTTGTGCCTACCACTGTTAATAATTTATATTTGCTCATTTTAATAAGTATCTATAAGTATCTGGCTTAGATGAGTCAAAAATTTCATTAGCCCATACCAAACCTACAACTACTTGATTGCTTGCATTTTCGATATTGTGCGCCCATCCTGGGATGGTTTCAACGACCTTATTTTCATTGGCTGATACTGTAAAAGTTATCTTTTTATTGTTAATTATATTTAAGTAAGTAATTTTTACTTTTCCATTTAAAAAAATAAACTTTTCAACTTTTTTATGGTGGTAATGACCGCCTCTAGATTTTTTTTTATTTATAGTAAAATAAGAAATCTGGCCTAAATTTTCAAACTTTAAAAATTCAGAAAAAATTCCTCTGTTGTCTTGATTTTTTTTTAAAGGATAAGTAAATAAATTTTTAGGAAAGTATGTTACAAAAGTACTATAGAGTTTCAATAAAAATTCATAATTAATGTTTTTAATGAAGAAATAACCATGATCTTTTTTCATTTGATACAGAGTCTTACTAAGCTTATCTGGTGTTATTTTGTAAATTTTTTTTATTTTAATAAATTTTAAATTTTTATTTTTTTTATCTATTTTATATTTAAGCACGTCTAAAAATTGATCAATCAGATCATCTATATGTACTAAACTAATTTGTTGCGTTTCATTTTTTAAGATAATTTTTTTATTTCTAGCAATATTGTAACTAAATGTTGCCACTACAGAATTGTAATTTGGCTTGCACCATTTCCCAAAAATATTAGGTATTCTAAATATAAAATATTGTGAATTATTTTTATTTGCGCAGTCAATAATACAATTTTCAGCTTTTAATTTAGATTTTCCATAAATTGAATTGTTAGTAACTTGTGTGGAGGATGTAAAAATTAATTTTGTTTTAAGCTTATTTATTTTTATTAAGTTACAAATTTTTTTTGTTAGTTCTATATTATTAATAGAAAAATCTTTTTTAAGTTTAGATCTATTTTCACCCGCTAAATGAAATATAATGTCACTAATTTTAACATATTTTTCTAATAAAATTTTTTTAGATGATTTGTTAAAATATAAAATATTTATATTTTTTTTTTCATTTAGCCTTGTAATTAAATTACTAGCTAAAAAACCCTTTGAGCCCGTTACTAAAATATTCATGAAGCCTATGGCTTTAATATTTTTGATTTAATTAACAATTTCTTCATTTCTGCAACGCTAAGACGTTGTGAATTTTCTGATGTGTAATCTTTATGATCACTTATATTACCTTTTCCAATAGTAAAAAATTTTTCATAATTCAAATCTCTGGTATCTGGACTTACGATAAAATAACCTGAAGTTTCTTTGGCGCTTATCATATCTTCTGTGTTCAAAAGTGTTTCGTGCATTTTTTCACCATGCCTAGATCCAATTATTTTAATTGGATATTTTTTATTTTTTTTTTTTAATTGCAAAATAGCTTCTGTCAAAACTTTAATAGTTGCAGCAGGAGTCTTTTTAACAAATAACTCTCCATTTTTACCATTTTTAAAAGCATGAATAACCAAATCTATAGCATCATCCATGGTCATCATGAATCTCGTCATTCCCATATCTGTAATAGTCAGAGACTTGGAGTTTTCAATTTTTTTTATTAACAGGGGTATAACGGAACCTCTGGATCCCATAACATTACCGTAGCGAGTTACGCACACTTTTGTGTAGCTTTCATTTAATAAAGATTTGGAAATTGCTACTTTTTCCATCATTGCTTTAGATATGCCCATAGCATTTATAGGATAAACCGCCTTATCAGTACTCAAGCAAATAACTTTTTTTACTCTATTATTAATTGAAGACCGGAGAATGTTTTCTGTTCCAATAATATTAGTTTTAACCGCCTCCATAGGATAAAATTCACAAGAGGGCACCTGTTTTAAAGCTGCTGCATGAAATACAAAATCCACTTTTTTGCTTACATTATCCACTGAAGATAAATCTCTAACATCCCCAATTACAAATTTTATTTTATTTGAGTTGTATAATTTTCTCATGTCATCTTGTTTTTTTTCATCTCTACTAAAAACTCTAATTTCTTTTGGAGCGTCTTCGCTTTTGATAATACGATCAATAAAAGCGTGTCCAAAAGAGCCAGTGCCGCCGTAGATTAAAACTGTTTTTTTTTTAAACATAAGTTCTCAAATTTTTATTATATATATACTTAATATGATTTTTAATTCCATAAAACAAAGGAAGTAAAAAAAACATACTATATACATAATAAAATCTTCTTTTGTAAGATAAATTGTTCCAATGTTTTTTTAAAAAATTAATTTTTGCTGCTAATTGTCTAAAAACTTTATTTGTAAGTCTTCCTGGATGGGATATGTCCACTACAACTGGACTACAATTCACAAAATTGAATCTTGCTATTTTTGAAAATCTTAAAAACAAATCTGTATCTGTGCCTCCATAAAGATTTTCATCCCATCCTTTAATTTTTTTAATTAACACTGTTTTAAAAATACTACATGACGTACTAACTAGCTGCCCATTACTTCTAAGATCGTTGAAACTATGTGGCCTAGAAGATGGAATGACACTGTTTACTACAAACCCATTATAAGTCTGATGCATAGGCAGTAAATATCCGTCTCCTTTTTTTAATTTAATTTCTCTTATAATTTTTTCTATAGAATTGTAATGCACTAAATCATCATCATCAAAAAACCAAACATAATCTGTGTTTACATATGCAAGTCCAACGTTGCAAGCAAAGCTTTGGCCTTTATTTTTTTTATAAAAAAAATAGGAAATTTCAGGATATTGTTTTATTAATTTTCTATTGTAGTTTTTTACAGTATTTGTCGAGCCATCTTCAACGATTAATATTTTAATAAAGTTGCTATATTTAAGAAAATTAACAATTGTTTTTATTTTAATTTTTCTATTATATGTGGGAATAATAACTGTAATAACTTTTTTACTCATAAAAATTTTAATTTGTTAAATTTTTTCTGTTAAAATTTAATAGCATTAGTATGGCCCATAAATATGGATGACAATCTCTTTTCTTGGAATTGTGCAATTTAAATATTTCTATAACTTTTTTTTGATCAATTGGTAAATTATTATAATTTTCTGCTTCATAAACTAATTCTCGAGACCATTGAAGCAAATCTTCTCTTAACCAATGTTTAATGGGTAGTTCAAATCCTTTCTTCTTTTTATAAATAAACTTCTTAGGAAAAAATTTTTCTGCTAGTTTTTTTAATACTATTTTTTTTTCCCAATAAGAAACCTTAAATTTGGAAGGAATGCTTAAAGACCATTCAATTAAATTCGTGCTAAGAAAAGGGGACCTGCACTCTAAAGAGTGTGCCATAGTTGCCAAGTCAGTTTTTTGCAGATAGTCGTCATTTAGTGTATGTAAAAAATCTAATCTCATTACTTTATCAACAGTATTAAGACTGGTATTCATTTTTTCTGAACTATTTAAGAATTGTGTTTGCAGCATATTTTCTTGCATATTGTCATCACGCATAACAGAAATAAAATCTTTTCTTACACTTCTAATGAAAGAAAATTGTTCTATGGGGCACTGAATACTAAGAATATGACTTAATAATTTAGATTGATGAGTTCCATATTTAGAGCTAAGAAAAGCAAAAACCTTTCTGATCCATTTTTTATCTACCCCTGGAGTATTTAAAATTTTAATAATATTATAATATTTATAACCACCAAATAGTTCATCACCCCCATCACCCGTCAGAACTACATCGACTTTTCTTTTTGCAAATTCCGAAAGGGCCATTAAGGGAAAGCACGAGGAATCAAAAAACGGTTCATCAAATTTTTGATGCATATTTGGAATTAATTTTATTAAGCTACTAGGTGTAAGCTTGTGTTTTTCCAGATTTATTCCCAGCGTACTAGAAACAAAAGAAGCTTCCTCACTTTCATCAAAGTCTGAATGATCAAAACCTAAGTTGAAAGCATTAATATTTTTTTTATTTGTAATTTTAGAGGCAAGAGCAACAATTAAGGAGCTATCTATTCCTCCTGATAAAAAGAAACCAAGCGGCTTATCACTAGATAATCTATCCAGAATACTTTTTGTTAATAATAATTCACATTCTTTGACTAACAAATCTAATGTTGTTTCTTTAGAGACATTAGGATTAAAATTATTAACACTCCAATATTGGTTTATAGAAAAATTATTTTCATCAAATTCTACGTAAGCTCCTGGTTCAAGTTTATGAATTTTTTCAAAAAAAGACTTGTTTCTTGGGAAATAACCACTTTCCAAATAAAGTGCCACTGAAGATGTGTCGTACTTTTTTTTTAAATTTGGTAGCAACTTTAAAATAGGAGCCGGTCTAGATGAAAATAAAATAGAATTCTTACCCTTATAATAATATAGCGGTTTCTCACCCACTCTATCCCTTGCTATGATTATTTTTTTCAATTTTTTATCCCAGATAGAAAAAGCAAACATTCCATCAATTTTATTTAAACATTCAATACCCCAATGAATCCAAGCATTTAATAAAATTTCAGTATCCGAGCTACCATTCCATATAAAATTACTTTTAATGGTCAGGTAAATTTTTTTAAAATTATATATTTCTCCGTTAAGCATACAAATATATCGACCACAGCTTGAGGTCATTGGCTGGCTTCCAGAAGAAGAAAGGTCTAATATAGACAGTCTATTGAAAGCGAATTGAAAATGTTTTTTATCTGAAACATAACTGCTGTTATCAGGGCCTCTGTGTTTCATGCAATTAGAGGCGCTAATAAAATTTAGTCGAGAAAATATTTTTTTATCAAAACTAATTAGTCCTAGAATACTACACATACAATATTTAAATATTTGTAATTATGTAATATACTGACCAATAAAATTTTAAAACAATTAAATGAATATTAAAAAAAAAATTTACGAATTTGAAAGCTTAAGAGGAATTTTTGCACTTCTAATTGTTTTTTTTCATTTTCCTGTTGAAAATTTTTTTTACAACAATGGATTTATAAAAAATTCCTTTTTTGCTGTAGATTTTTTTTTTGTTTTAAGCGGTTATATTATCGGAAAGAACTATGAAAATAGAATTAATTCTTCAAATGAATTTAAAAATTTCTTAAAAAAAAGGTTTTTTAGAATCTACCCTCTTCATTTTTTTTTTTTACTTGTTTTTTTTTTAATTGAAATATTAAAATTTATTTTTGCATCAAAATTTAACATTTACCCTAGGCATGGTTTTTATGAGTTTAGTGACTTTGTTTTAAATCTATTTTTACTACACGGTTTTTCTGGAACATCATTTAATGAACCTAGCTGGTCAATATCTGTAGAATTTTTTTGTTATTTTATGTTTGCGATTTATATCTTTTTTTTAAAAAAACAAACAAATTACATTCTAATATTTATAATAGCTGGGTTGATTTTGATAAGTATAGATATTTTTGGAATTTCGTTCTCTCAGCTTGGAAGATGTATATATA
>Ga0114978_10004649_pt1 | contig 11058 bp, 11 predicted proteins | sample S_140212_EF_Meta_FD_87027 | JGI IMG/M metagenome (GOLD analysis project Ga0114978, IMG submission 87027) | Freshwater microbial communities from Lake Simoncouche, Canada to study carbon cycling - S_140212_EF_MetaG | ecosystem: Environmental > Aquatic > Freshwater > Lake | place: Lake...
CAAGTTGACCTTCATGGGTAAATACACGCGCTTCGAGAATTTCGCCGCGCCCGGTCGTTTCTAGAACCGCCTATAGCGTTACGCTACGGCAGCCTGCGGCATCACACAGCAGGTAGCTACCTGCTGCATACCAGTCGCCCAGTACCCAGCGCTCGCATCGAGTGCCGTCAACCTGGTGATGGTGGAGGGCAGGGCGGTGGGTATGACCATGGATCATGCGCACACAATCGTATTCACGCATGAGCGCTTCGACGGCCCGTGGCGCAACGTCCATGATAGCCTCGGATTTCTGCTGCTTTTCTTCTACGTTTTCCGCCCGCAGCCCGGCGATGATCTGTTTACGCGAGGCCAGCGTTTGCGCCAGAAACTGTTGTTGATAGACAGGATCGCGGACCTTTTTGCGAAACGCCAGATATTTGATGTCGTCGGTGCACAGTGTGTCGCCGTGCAGTAGCAAGGTCGGCAGGCCCTCAATGTCGATCAACGCCGGATCGTTGAGCAGAGTTGCACCAGTGGACGCCAAAAAATCCGCGCCGATCAGGAAGTCACGGTTACCGTGCATGAAATACAGGGGCGTGCCGCCTTGGGAGTATTCGCGCAGGGCTGTGGTTACCTGTTGATTGAACGACGTGTGGTCGTCGTCGCCCGCCCAATATTCAAACAGATCGCCGAGGATATAGAGTGCGTCAGCCTGACGCGCGTCCCCCCGCAGGAAATCAAAAAAAACGCCCGCGATCAACGGGCGTGTGGCACACAGATGCAGGTCTGAAATGAAAATGCTGGCCATGATAGGGAGGGGCGGCGCTGCGTCATGACTTTAACTCATGACGCACTGTACGCGTTATGCCGTGATTTCAGCCTTGATGATGATCACGTCCTCGACTGGAACGTCCTGATGGCCCCCGCTGCTGCCGGTTTTGACCCCTTTTATTTTGTCGACAACATCAGTGCCCGCCGCCACCTTGCCGAACACGCAATAGCCCCAGCCCTGGGAATTAGGCGCGGTGTGATTGAGAAAATCATTATTGCCGACGTTGATGAAAAACTGTGCGGTAGCCGAATGAGGGTCACCCGTGCGTGCCATGGCGATGGTGTAACGATCGTTCTTGAGCTGGTTATCAGCCTCGTTCTTGACGGGTGCAAGTGTGCTTTTTTGTTTCATGCCTGGTTCGAAGCCGCCGCCCTGAATCATGAAGCCATCGATTACACGGTGGAAGATCGTGTTGTCGTAATGACCGCTTTTTACGTAGGCGAGAAAGTTTTCCGCGGAAAGCGGCGCTTTGGCGGTATCCAGTTCGATACTGATGATGCCGTGATTTGTGTGCAGATTGACCATGTTAATGCCCTTATTTGGCTGCAGGTTTGTCGGAACTTAGAATGCGTGCGTCTTCAATCATGACTTGCTGACTTGGTACATCCGAGGGGAACGGACCACGCGGACCGGTGGGAATTGCCGCGATTTTATTTACTACGTCCATGCCCTTGATCACTTTGCCAAAAACCGCATAACCCCAGCCTTGCGGTGTCGGCGCGGTGTGATTCAGAAAGTCGTTATTCCTGTGATTGATAAAAAATTGCGCAGTCGCTGAATTCGGATCGCTGGTACGGGCCATGGCGACAGTTCCGGTGTCGTTGCGCAGGCCGTTGTTGGCTTCGATGGGGATCGGCGCGCGCGTTTTCTTTTGCGTAAAGTCGGCGCTAAAGCCGCCGCCCTGGACCATGAAGTTGGGGATGACGCGATGAAATATCGTCCCTTTATAATGGCCGTCTTTGACATATTGCAGGAAGTTCTCCACCGACTTCGGGGCCTTATCCGAATTCAATTCGATAATGATGCTGCCCAGATTGGTCTTGATCTCGACCTGCGGATCGGTGGCGAAGGCGTTAAAGACTGTCATCAGAACGGCAAGAAGGAAGAGTCTGGCTTTCATGTGGTGTGCTCTAGGTTGGTTGTTAAGGGGGTTGGGCTATGTTGCGTTAGCGCCATCAGTATCAGGCACTGCCTTCATAAAGAATCCGCCAGCTGGCTTTTTCACGTAACCAGTATTGCCGTTTGCGCATTTGATTGGACAGATTGCTGCTGGAATAATTTTGTTCGAATGCTACCACCGCCAGATCATTGCGGCCGGGGTAGAGAAATACGCTGACATTCTTCAACCCTACTTTTATCCAGGTCTTACTGGCATTGAGCGAACGTTTTTGTTGCTTCCATTCATCAAGAGACTGTGAGCCCGAGGTAAAGCCGGGGGCATAGTGTTGGAGGTAGGCGTCGATATTGAGACTTGCCCAATCTTTGCGCCAGGCCTCGACCTCTGTCAGTAATTCCTTGCGCAATGCAGTGACGGCCTCCGGCTTCACCCACTCGATGCCTTCACTGATGATGACCGGGGTGATGCCGATTTGCAGGCTTTTGCCCAGAATATCGAGATCCTGATTGGTGAGGGCGACGCAGCCATCGCTGGCACGCGGCGGCCTGCTATATGTCGCCGACGGTGTTCCATGCAGCCAGATTCCTTTGCCGCCGCGGCCCTCGCGTTTGTCGAATTCGTTTGGGTAGCTGATCGGATAGGCTCCGCTGCCGTAGAGATCAGGCAGTTTGGCGCGCGGCAGGTTGCTGGTAACGTGATAGACGCCGAGCGGTGTTCTTTTGTCGCCTTCCTTGTGCTTGTCCACCCCGTTCTTGCCGATGGTAACGTAGTAGTCAGTTAGATAATAAGGCTCACCATTACGATTTTCAAAAACATAGAGCGTCGATTGCCGAGTATCAACGATCAGGGCATGTTTTTGCTCGGCGTTAAGTTTGACGAGAAATTTCGGCACCCGATCGGTCGGGCGCTCGCGGTTATAGCGCGCCAGCCGCGCGTGCGCTTCTTCGCGTAGGTCCTCAACCGGTTCGCGTGGTGCATTGGGGGCTTCACCCAGCTCCTTGAGCGGGCGCGAACGCGACAGCAGCAGATCGCCCTTGATGAGATGCGCTAGCCTGAAGTTCGGGTAACTCGCCAGCACCGTGTTGACTTCGATCAGTGCCTCGTCGAGACGGTTGTTACGGATTTCGACCAGGGTTTTGACCAGCGCGCTTTCAGGCTCTACCACAGGCGTGTTGGGCTGCGTCTTCGTCGCGTTTTTTGAGCGCACTTCTTGTGCGCCGGTTCCAGGTGTCGCCCATAAAAGAAGCGCGATGGTTATTACCGCCGTAATCAGCGGCCGGGGCTTGCCAGCATTCACGGAGTGCAGGTCTGGCAACGCTAACATCAGCTACCGACGAGTTCCTGCTGGATCTGCCAGCGATCGCCGTTCTTCACCATGACCAGCGTTTTCATCCCCGTGACTTTGAGATTGGGCGAATTGTAGTTTTGGCGAAAGGTTACCGAGATGCGTTTGGCGTCGGTCACCGAGATTTTGGGCTGTTCTACGCCGACTTCAATTTTTTTGGGCTTGGCGATACGCACCTTGCGCGATGCCTCCCATTCGCTGCGCGACTCGCCCTGGGGCGTGCGGAAATCTTTGGCGTAGTAAGCAAGGTATGAGCTGACATCGTTGTTCGACCATGCCTGCGCCCAACCGTAGACCGTTTTAAGAACTTCCGCAGACGATTGGTCAGCAGCCGGCTTGGTTGTGACAGGTTCGACGGCCTTGGCCGGCGCCGGCGGGCTAGCCGCGGCAGCAGGGGCGCTGGGGGGCGTTTGCGGTGTTACTGCGGCAGCGGGGGCAGGCTTGGCAACGGGCGCCGTTAATACGGTAGCACCTTTCTCGACCGGCTCGCCTTTCGTGGCACTCGGTTTCACACCCTTACCGCTACTCGAAAACAACTCCTTGATCAAACCAAGCTTGGTTTGCGCGCCGGCATTACCTTTGTCGAGTTGCAGCGCTTTGTCGTAGGCCTGTGAAGCCATCTTGGCGTAGATGTCACCAAGGTTCTCGTGCGCGGTTGCGTAGCTCGGGTGGGTGCGTATCGAGAGGTCAAGCGCGTTGCGCGCCTTATCGTATTGTCCCTGCTGCGCATAGAGGACGGCAAGATTGTTGTAGGGTTCTGGTAGTTCTGGATAGTCCTCGGTCAGTGCAGAGAAAATCCGAATCGCTTCAGCGGTCTTGTTTTGTTCGGTGAGTATCAAGCCTTTGAGGAAGCGGCTACGTGCATCTTTCGGGCTGCTTTTGAGTAAAACATCCACGCGTTCCAGCGCTTGTGCATACTGGCCGCCACGAAATAGCTTCTGCGCCTCCTGAAATTCGTCGTTTTGGGCGTTGCACACGCTACCGAAGAACAACGCTGCCAACAGCGCGGCAATCTGGACGCTAAGGGGGCGCGAGGGCATAAAGGTCATTGTGCTATACTTTTTTTGATTTCAGGACGTTAGTCAACTCAGTCAAAGAATTTTACCAACTTCCCCGGCTAATTTAAACACGTATCGCTGCCATCTCCAGCCCCCTGTCGGGAGCTTGGTCGAGCCGCGCGGAGCGAGGTTAAAGATGCCGCCAGCCACCGAATCGTGATCCCCGTATGTTGAAGATTTATAACACCCTCAGTCGCGAAAAACAGGCGTTTAAACCACTCGTGCCCGGCGAGGTCCGCATGTATGTCTGCGGGATGACCGTCTACGATTTCTGCCACCTCGGCCATGCCAGGGTGATGGTGGTTTTTGATATGGTGACGCGCTGGCTACGCAGCGCCGGCTACCGCGTGACCTATGTGCGCAACATTACCGATATCGACGATAAGATCATCAAGCGCGCGGCGGAGAATAAGGAGCCGATGGAGGCGCTGACCGGGCGTTTTATCGCCGCGATGGATGAAGATGCCGCCGCACTGGGGGTGATCAAGCCCGATTTCGAGCCGCGTGCCACCCAGTACGTGGTGCAGATGCAGGACATCATCGGTCAGTTGGAACAAAAGAAGTTGGCCTATGTGGCGCCGGATGGCGACGTCAATTATTCAGTGCGGGATTTCCCGGGTTACGGCAAGTTGTCGGGCAAATCGCTCGATGATCTCAATGCCGGCGAGCGCGTCGAAGTGACGCAGGCGAAACACGATCCGCTTGATTTTGTGTTGTGGAAACGCGCCAAACCGGGCGAGCCGGCGTGGCCGAGTCCATGGGGCGAGGGACGACCGGGCTGGCATATTGAATGTTCGGCGATGTCGGGGGCGCTGCTGGGAGGTCATTTCGATATCCACGGCGGCGGCCAGGATTTGCAGTTCCCGCACCACGAAAACGAAATTGCACAGTCGGAGGGGGCGCACGGCGGGACCTTCGTCAATTACTGGATGCATAACGGCTTTGTGCGGGTCGACAACGAGAAGATGTCGAAGTCCCTTGGCAACTTTTTCACCGTGCGCGAAATCCTCGCGCGCTACGATGCCGAGGTCGTGCGCTTTTTCATCCTGCGCGCGCATTACCGTAGTCCGCTTAATTATTCCGACCAGCATCTGGATGACGCGCGTCAGGGCCTGAGCCGTCTTTATACGGCGCTGAAGGCGCATGATGTCACCGCCGCTGCGGTTGATTGGAGCGATACGCGGGCGGCCCGCTTCCGTGAGTGCATGGAGGACGACTTTAATACGTCCGAGGCGGTGGCCGTGTTGTTTGATCTCGCCAACGAAGTCAATCGCAGCGGTGATCACGCCGCAGCTGTTTTGCTGAAGTCGCTGGGCGCTGTGATCGGTCTGCTGCAACGCCGCACTGATGAATTTCTCAAGTCGGCACCCGTCTCCGACGACTGGACGCCGGCTCGCGTCCAAGCGGAGATTGATGCGCGTGCTGCAGCCAAAAAGTCCAAGAACTACGCCGAGGCCGATCGCATTCGCAAGGCTTTGCTGGACGCCGGGATTGTGCTCGAAGACACTGCCAAGGGCACGAGCTGGCGCCGCGCCTGAGCGACGGAATAAACGGTGGCCAATCTACAAAGCGCATTCGGCCTTTGCGCCATCTTGCTGCTGGCGTGGTTGGTCAGTGAAAACCGGCGTGTGGTGGCGTGGCGGATTGTTCTGAGTGGGGTGTTGCTGCAGCTGGTGCTGGCCGTGGCCTTGCTCAAACTGCCTGTTTTTAAACAAATCTTTCTGCTGTTAAACGAGGCGTTGCAGGCGCTGGAGAACGCGACGCAGGCCGGCACCTCGTTTGTGTTCGGTTTTCTGGGCGGCGGCGCGCAGCCTTTTGTTGAAAGCGGTGTGGGACAGTCCTTCGTGCTGGCCTTTCGTGTTCTGCCGATTATTCTGGTGGTCAGCGCGCTGTCATCCTTGCTGTTTTACTGGCGCATATTGCCGTGGATTGTTTGTGCAATTTCCAGGCTGTTTGAGAAAATCATGGGGATCGGCGGTGCGGTGGGTTTGTCGACCGCGGCTAATGTGTTTGTTGGCATGGTCGAGGCGCCGCTGTTCATCCGTCCTTATCTTGCACAGATGTCACGCGGCGAATTGTTTATTGTGATGACCGGCGGCATGGCTGGCATCGCCGGCACGGTGATGGTGCTTTATGCGGCCATCCTCGGCCCGGTGATTCCCGATGCGCTGGGCCACATTCTGATTGCATCGATTGTCAGCGCGCCGGCTGCCATTGTTGTGTCCGTGTTGATGGTGCCCCCGGTCGGGATACCGACCTCCGGCCGGCTGTCGCCTCCTCAGGCGGCGAGCAGCAGCATGGACGCGGTGACACGCGGCACTGCGGATGGCTTGAGCCTGCTGCTGAATATTGTTGCGCTGTTGATTGTGTTGATTGCACTGGTGTCGCTGGCTAATGCCTGTCTCGGTCTGCTTCCAGTCTTCAACGGAACAGCCTGGACTTTGCAGCGCGCGTTGGGAATTTTGCTCGCACCGCTGGCCTGGCTGATTGGCGTGCCGTGGAGTGAGGCGCCCGCAGCGGCTTCCTTGCTGGGCATGAAGACGGTGTTGAACGAGTTCGTCGCCTATCTCGATCTCTCCCAGATGTCGGACGCGACATTATCGCTCCGGAGCCGCTTGTTAATGACTTATGCATTATGTGGTTTTGCGAATTTTGGCAGCCTCGGCATTCTCATCGGTGGCATGGCTACCATGGCACCGGAGCGACGCGACGAAATCGTCGGGCTGGGTATGAAGTCCATTATTGCCGGTACGCTCGCAACCTGCATGACCGGAGCGGTCGTCGGTATCTTGTGGAGCGCCTGATGGAACCGGTGCTACGTTGTGCTGACTTCGAAGCGTTGATCGCGGAAATTGCGGTTCACGAAGAATGGCGCGGGTTGGCCAATGCGCGACCGCAGAATGCAGCGGCGGTTTTGGCGGCGCCTGCTGCCGTGGCGCGCGGTATTGCGCTTTTTGCACCGCAGCTGGCGCAGCGGTCGAAGTTATCCATTTTAGTGATTGGTGCCGAATCGACCGATGCGCCAGACCAGGGGCGCTGGTATCAAGCGGTTTCCGTCATGCTAGGTAGTGCGCTGCGAATCGACGTGACGCTGGTCGGTAGTGAACTGGATCAGACGTTCTCATCGGCACTTGCAGATGTTGCGCCGGCGGTCGCTGCCGTTGGTGTACGGGCGCCGCTGGTGGATTTTTTGTCGACACAGGCAGACGTAAAATTTGATGTTGCAGTGATGTTTCAACCGGGATTTCAAAAATACCGGGGCTGGCTCGATACATCGGGGCTCGCCCGTTTGCTGGAAGCGGGAACGGTCCTTCTTGGGGGATCGTATTCAACCGATGAATACGAGATGGAGCGTTGGGTGCTGGAGTGCCATGGCTACCGGGCGAGCGAGGTTTGTCAGGACAATCCGTTTTACCTGGAGCTTGGCGACCGGCAATCAGTGATACGTTGGGGCGGCGTGTTGTGGCAGGTTACTGCTGCGCCTACAGGTCCTTGGCCGCCTGACGTGGCCCGCCTTCAATCGCTCGATTTGTTAAATCGCATGGTATTGCACAGCATGACGGCGGCCGGTGGAGCGTCTCCACCCTTGGGCACGATGGTTCAGTTAAGCGCAGCGAAGGGCCGGCAGATTTCATTGATACACATTTTTGACCGGCGATTCGTTGATCCTGCGACTGCAGTTTGGTACCGGCTAGACGATGACGGACTGTTGCACAAAGGCGGGCAGCTTCCGCCAGAAGAGATTGCCGCTTACCCTCTTCAGTCGCCGCGCGACATTGAGCGTGCGCTATGGGCCGCAGCGGTTAAAGCGCAATACCTGATGGCTGACTATCCTGAACCGGCAGCATCCGCGGATACCGCGGCACACGCTGGAGGCATGTTCAACGCACTGCGTGTCCGGGCGGCGCAGCTGTTTCGCTAAGAGCGCTATTCGCGTATGAGTACCGTCTCGCGATTGCCCAGAACGATATAGCGTAGGTTTTGTTTGCCGCAGAACTCATCCCATGCTGCGCGTGCGCCGGGGCAGAAGGGGGAGCCGTCGCAGACGATCACGCCACCCGCGTTCAAGCGTGGATAAAAATACTCCAATGCCGCCAGTGTCGGCGCGTAGAGGGTGACGTCCAGGTGTACAAAAGCCCAACGCAAATTCGTGAGCGGCGTGAATACCTGTGGAATCCAGTCTGCGCAGATTTCAACCTGTGGGAATTCACCAAAGTAGCCGCGCACCAGTTCGGGGGTGAGGCCGGCTTGCGCTACCTTGAAAAAAGGCTCGTAACGTAAACCCTTGCCGTCGCGCACCGGGATGAAATCGCGTTCGCCGGATGCGCTGGTGCCGACAAAACTGTCGATGAGGTAGAGTCCGTTGCCGTCAAACGTCGTGTGCCGGCTGCGCCACGCACGCGCCAGCAGTAGTGCGGTAGCGCCGCGGTAAACACCGCATTCGGCACGTGCGCCGGGAATGTCGAGGGTTGAAAAAAAATACTGCAGCAGATCGCGCCGGCTCTGGAAGCGATGGAACACATTGAAGGGGGTGAGCGGCGTTTGTGTTTCTGTCAGGCAACGCTGGAAAAGCTGCGCGAAATTTTCTCCGCCGATATCGATGCCGCGAAAAAGCATTTCTAAATGCCGCTCGACCGGTGCGGTCACGTGCAGCGCACTGAGTTTTTCTTCGAGCTCTAAAGGAAATTCTATGGCGTCGACGGCGCTGTCTTGGCCGCGACCGCGAAGCCCGCGCAATAATTGCTTCAGCATGCGGGTATTCTTTTTGCCGCGGGTTTTTGTTCGCCTTGCATCGCCGCCGCCGTTTCAGGTTAGCGGCAACACGTTGACCCACTGGCGGTAGGCGTCCCTGTGTTGCAGGCGTTGGTAGTAGGCGTCGAGATGGGCGTGGGCCGGGCGTTCGACAGGCAGATTAAGCCAGCGCGCCAGCGCGCAGCCCAGCGGTATGTCACCCATGGTGAATGTTTCACCGGTCACATAGCTGTGGTTGGCGAGGTGGCTGTTGAGCAGATCCATGGCGGCGGCGACCTTCTTCGTGAGGTCGGCGACCAGCGGCAGATTGCGCTGTTCAGGAGCGGTTCGCACCAGGTTCCAGAAAATCGGCTGCAGGTTGGGCCACACGGTTGTCGCGTACCAATCCATCCAGCGGTCAGCGTCAGCGTGTTGCTGCGCATCGGCAGGGCACAGGCTGCCCAACCCGTTTTTTTGCGCCAGGTAGCGCACGATGGCGTGTGATTCCCACAACACGAAACCGTCATCATTGATCGTGGGTACCAGGCCGTTTGGGTTCATCGTCCTGTATTCGGGGGTATTGTTGACGCCGAATTTCATGCCGGCGTCGATCCGTTCGAAGGGCAGCGCAAGTTCCGCACAACACCACAATACCTTCTGCACATTGATGGAGTTACAACGTCCCCAGATTTTTAGCATGGTGCGGGTTCCCCTTGTTGCGCGTGAATTACAACCGGTGTGGTGTCACTTATTCAGCGGTGATGCCGCGTTCTCGAATGATCTTGCCCCACTTGTCCGACTCGCTTTTGAGCCACGCCCCGAATTGTTCGGGCGTGCTACCGACGGTTTCATAGCCCTGCTGGGCGAAGCGCTCGCGTGCGTCTTGCTGAGCTACCGCCTGGCGTAACACCTCGTTCAAGCGTGCCACCACGGGTCGCGGCGTGCCGGCAGGCGCCAGCACACCGACCCAGGATTGTGCTTCGAAGCGCGGCACGAATTCGCTCAGTGCCGGGACTCCGGGTACCAGTGCACTGCGCTCGCGAGAGGTCACCGCAAGCACCGTCAGGCGGCCGCTTTTGACCTGCGATAGCACGAGTCCTGCCGAGGCGATCATCGCGTCGACGTGACCACCCACCAGATCGGTCAGTGCGGGCCCGCCGCCTTTGTAATGAATCAGCATGGCGTCCAGCTGGGTGGTGGATTTGAATAACTCCACCGAGAGCCGGCTCGAGGTGGCAGCACCCGCAGTGGCGAAGTTAAAGGGGGCGCGGCGGACCTTTGCTGCAGCAAGCAGGTCGTTGAATGATTTGATGCCCAGTTTTGGGTGTACCACCAACAATTGCGGACCGCGAATCAACAGAGAGATGGGGGCAAAGTCGCGAAGTGTGTCGTAGGGCGCGTTACCAAACACAAATGGATTGGAGATGAAACTGTCGAAGACGGCCAGCAAGGTGTAACCGTCGGCGGATGCCTTGGCCACGATGTCGGTGCCCGGTACTCCGCCCGCACCGGAACGGTTATCGACGATGATCGGTTGCCCCAGGAGTTCAGTCATTTGTGGTGCGATGGCGCGCGCGGCGATATCGGTGACGCCACCTGGCGCGGCGGGAACCATCATGCGGATAGGTTTTGAGGGGTAGGTTTGTGCAGCAGCCGTCAATGCTGATGTGCAGAGGACGGTGAGCAAGAGACTAGCAAGCGCGGGGAATATTTTCATCGGCTGCATTCTATCGTTGGACAAAGCGCATATCCATTACCCCGGGGCAGCAGCCCTGCTGCAAGAGAGGTCTTAACGACGGCTTGTCTAACGGGGAACTTAGTCCGGGGAAGACAGGTGCTTGTTAAAGGCGGTGAAAAACTGCTCGGCGAGTTTCTTGGCGACCCCGTCGACCAGTCGCGAGCCGACCTGTGCGAGCTTGCCACCAATCGTCGCTTTCGCCGTGTACTCGAGGCGTGTTGATGTGCCCTCGGTGGTCAGTCTGACCTCGGCCTGTCC
>Ga0114978_10004650_pt1 | contig 11057 bp, 9 predicted proteins | sample S_140212_EF_Meta_FD_87027 | JGI IMG/M metagenome (GOLD analysis project Ga0114978, IMG submission 87027) | Freshwater microbial communities from Lake Simoncouche, Canada to study carbon cycling - S_140212_EF_MetaG | ecosystem: Environmental > Aquatic > Freshwater > Lake | place: Lake...
AATGGTGATCGTAGACGCCAGGTGATCGTAGACGCCCACGGTGGTGCGAAAGATTTTGAAAAGTCCAGCGTCACCCGAGGCATCAATCTTGAATTTTCCATTGAAAGTGAAATTTTCGGGAGCTGGATTTCAGCGACCCGCAGTGCGGGGATTGGTGGTAGTCGTCATCGCCTCGGCAATCGTTTTCTGGGAATGGACCCGCGTCGGTCGAATCACGGTCGTCAAAAATGACCGAACGAGTTCGGTGGTGGTCAATGCCGGGATTGAATGTTTCGGTACCAACCCCGAGATCATTCCCGCCTCTCGTGGATCTTCGTTGGTTGACATCAGCGAGGTCTCTGGATTGGCATTTGAGCATGCCGTTGGTCCGCTGGGGACCTATTTCATGCCAGAATCCGTGGGAACAGGGGCCGCTTGCTTCGATTACGACGGAGATGGAAATCTGGATTTCTTTTTCGTACAAAGTGCACGGACTCCTGGCACCTCGCCTGAAACGACGCTTGATGCCTCATTTCAGAGCCGACTTTATCGCCAGATAAGTCCTGGTGTTTTTGAAGATCGAACCGAATTTGCGGGTTTGCAGGGGGGAGGATACGGCTGTGGCTGTGCGGTGGGGGACATTGACAATGACGGAGACCAAGACCTCTACGTGACCAAATACGCACAAGATAGCCTCTACCTGAACAACGCGGACGGAACCTTTACCGAGGTGACCGATTCCTGCGGGATTCAGGAACAGGAATGGGGAACCTGTGCGGCCTTTTTTGATTTCAATCGAGATGGATTGCTCGATCTGTTTGTTGTCAATTACACCGCCGATCCGGCGTATCAACACTCGATCGCCTGTGGATTTCGCGAAGGGTTGGCGAGCTATTGCGGGCCGCACAAATTTCAACCGACCATTGATCGCCTCTACCGGAACGACGGTGTTCAAACGGATGCGCAGGGACGTAAGATCGTTCAGTTCACGGACGTAACCGAAACCGCTGGGATCGGGGGGGTGAAAACGTTCGGTTTTGGGGTTGTCTGTGCCGATTTCACGGGGGACGGCTGGCCAGATATTTTTGTCGCGAACGATGGGGCCGCCAACCGATTGTGGATCAATCATCAAAATGGCACCTTCACGGAAGAGGCGATTCAGCGCGGCTGTGCCATGAACAAAGAGGGGGGAGCCGAAGCGGGGATGGGAGTGGCGTTCGGTGATGTCAACCGCGATGGAATGCTGGACCTCGTTGTGACGCATCTGTCTGGCGAAAAGGCGACGCTTTATCTGGCGACGGAACCCGGTTATTTCGAAGATGCGTCGGCGACATCAGGAACGACCGCCGCGACGAAACGACACACAGGTTGGGGGGCGGGGTTAATCGATTTCAATCATGATGGCTACCTGGACCTACCGGTCACCAATGGGTTAGTCATCCCCTGTCATTCTCGATTTCCTCCGCACGGAGAAGATCAATTTCAGGTCCGACACGATCGCATTGATGACCCCGCAGCCTACTGGCGCGACTATGCCGACCAGAATCTCTTGCTGATGGGTCAGCCCGACACGACTTTTCGTGACGCCACCAATGAGGGGGGCGATTTTTGTGCGGCGGTCGCTTCAGGCCGCGCCCTGGTACATGGTGACATTGATAATGATGGGGACATCGATCTGTTGATCACAAACTGTGGCGGCAAGGGGCGGCTCTATCGAAATGATTTCCCCAAACGAGGATCCTGGCTTATGATCCGTGCGATCGATCCTCGCTGGAAACGGGATGCGAATCTGGCCGAAATCACCCTGCACGCAAATGGCCGCGAGTTTTTTGGGATCGTGAATCCGGCGTCCAGTTTTCTGGCCAGCAATGATGTTCGCGTTCACTTTGGTCTTGGTGAATGTGAGCAGTATGATCGGATTACCATCAAATGGCCCGATGGTCCCGTCGAATCGGCGACCGAAACATTTGCCGGTGGAACGACGAATCGCACCATCACACTTCAACGAGGGCTCGGCCAGGCCTTTCAAGGGACACCATGATTCGCTGGCATGAAAGTTTTAATACAGGGGATGTCGCCTTTGTGCTGGTGGCAACATTGGTTCAACTCGTATTGGTCTGCCCAGCCCTGATTGCCATTTATGCTGGATTTTCCGCACGTCGGGATGTGCAGGAAGTGTGTCGTCAGTTTCCACTGGTGATGGCGGCGTTAAGTCTCGCCTGGTCGTTGTGGGCTTACAGCCTGGCATTCGCCCCCTCGCCGGGGTCAGTTCCCGCCAAGGGTGATGAAGTGGCCGCAGTCCAATCCAGCTTTCAGGAGATGACGACGGTTCAAGAAGCGAGAAAGGACGAAACGCATCTGCACGGGCGAGGAGGTTTTGTCGGTGGGATGAGTTACTTCAATCAGGAACGCCATCTCCCGATGGCAGGTTCGGATCATCCGCACTTTCCCAGTCGCAGGCCGTTCCACACGATCCCCAGCCTGTTATTCTTGTCACTGCACATGATGTTGTTTGTCGCCGCACCCATGCCGCTGTTGTTGCTGTGGATTCCTCAAATTCGCCCGATTCTTCTGCTGGGGTTTGCGGTAGCGTGGGGGACAGTCATTTACGCTCCGCTGGCACATTGGAACTGGGGAGACGGCTGGTTGGAAATTCGGGGATTTCTCGACTGTTCTGGGGGTATGCTGCATGCGGGAGTCGGTTTTTCGGCATTGGCGTGTCTGCTGACCACTCCGAAACGTTCCTCCTCTACTGCGACGACTCCCTCTGTAGCGACGACTGCTGTCGCCGACGAGGATCTTCCCCTCAGGCCACTGGTCGCTGATCTGGGTGTGATCGCCTTCTGGGGAGGAACGGCGTTGGTTCAGAGTGCGCTCTTGTTCCATCTGGACGGGCGGACGGTGATCGCGTTTCTAAACAGTCACCTGGCCGCCAGTGCAGGGGCTCTGATGTGGGTGGTGATTTCCAAGTGGATCTGGGATCAGAATGACCGGTTTGGTTTCTGTGCCGGGGCCGTTTCGGGGTTAGTCGCGATTTCTCCCGGCTGTGCGTACATGCTTCCTCAATCGGCATTAATCACCGGGGGGCTGGTCGCTGCCTGCAGTTGCTCGATTTTCCAGCTGCTCAAGGGACAGTTTCCCGAGGGGCCTGGCCTGCGGATCTTTGCCATGCAGGGGGTTTCCGCGGTGGGGGGCTGTCTGATGTGTGGTCTGTTCGCCACCTCGAGTGTGGCCGGGTTTCGCTGGGATCAACGGCTGATCGCTGGTGCTGTCGAAGGGAATGTTGATCAACTCGGCATCCAGGCCATTGGTATGCTGGCTGCCGTAATCTGGGCGTTTTTTGGCACAATCGTTCTACTGGGGTTGGTGAAATGCATTCGCACAAATCCGGTCGCCTGATTGAAGTGCTGATCTGCACGCTCATGATCACTGTGCTGGCCATGGGGATGGCCAGCCTGACGGGGTGTGCAGCAAAGCCGTCTCCGCCTCCTGGGGAACAAACTGCGGTAAAGGTCGCTGGCAAAACGGGTCCCCCTCAATCCATGGCGATCGCGGAAAAATCGCTGCCACCTCAGCAAGTCGTCGCCGGTCCGAATGACTGGTTTGAAGAGATGACGACTCAAGCGGGAATTTCTTTTGCCTATCAAAACGGTCGAGACGCGGGCCAATTCCTGATGATTGAAAGTTTTGGAGGTGGGGTGGCGGTCATCGACTACGATCTGGATGATGCCGTCGACCTGTTTTTTACGGGTGGTGGGACGATTTCTCGCGATGCTCCCGTACAAATTCACGGGTTACCATCAGCCCTGTTTCGCAATCAGGGGGACTGGCGTTTTCAGCCTGTCACTACTGAATCGGGTTTGGCGTTACCCCCCGATTATTCGCAAGGCTGCGCCGTGTCGGACATCAACGGTGATGGATTTCCGGATCTGTTCATTTGTTGTTATGGATTAAGCCGACTGTACACCAACGCGGGTGACGGAACCTTTTTCGAGGCGACCGATGAGCAGCAGCTTCCCGCGACGGGTTGGGGGACGGCGGCCGCCTTCGGGGACTGGGACGGTGATGGTTGGCCGGATCTGTTTCTGACCAGCTATACCAACTGGACTCCCGCTACGGATGTCCCCTGCTTTGGTTCGCAGCATGAGCGAGATCTCTGCGGCCCGACTTCGTACCCCGCCACCACCAGTCATTTTTATCATAATCGCGGAGACGGCTCGTTTGAGGACTGGTCGGAAAAACTGCAGCTTATCGATACCGCGCATGGGTTGGGAGTGGTCTGCACCGATTTGAATCGGGATGGCTGGATTGATTTTTATATTTCCAGCGATGCGCTTCCCAATCATCTTTATCTCGGGGGGCCGGGAAAATCGTTTGTCGATTCCGCGATGACAGCGGGCGTTGCCGTGGGGGAATGGGGGCAGCCCGAGGCGAGTATGGGGATCGACGTTGCCGATTATGATGGGGACGGGTGGCCCGATTTGTTCGTGACCAATTTTGAAAAGGAAGATCATTCGCTGTATCGGAATCTCGGCGGGGGGCTTTGGATTCATGCTTCTGTCGCAACGGGGCTTTCCGCCACCTCGCGGCGTCGAGTCGGTTTTGGCACGTCTTTTTGTGATTTTGACGGGGACCATTGGCCAGATCTGTTTGTTTTGAATGGGAACCCGATTTACACCACGGCCGAATCCCCTTTCGCGCAAAAACCGCAATTGTTCCGCAATCTGAACGGGAAGAAATTTGTGGAAGTGTTCGAGCAAGGTGGACCCTATTTTCAAGAAGCCCATTCTGGACGGGGGAGTGCCGTCGCTGATCTGGATAATGACGGTGACTTTGATCTGATCACGGTGCTGATCAACGAACCGGTTCACCTGCAGCGAAATCGGCTGGAGAAGCGGCCGACCCTCTGTCTCAAACTTTGTGCCGTGCAGGGTGACCGTGATGGTGTTGGCGCTCGGGTCTCGTGTGTCACCTCGGGCCGTGAATGGTCGCAGTGGGTGACTCATGGGGGGAGTTACTTTTCTCAGTCCGACTCACGAATCATTTTTCCGGTGGAAGCCGCCGAGCGTGCCGTTGCGGTAACGGTGGCATGGACCGGGCGTCAATCTGAGGTGTTCACCGTCAATGTGACGCCAGACGGACAAACCCAGCGGCTAATCGAGGGAAGGGGGAGCCGACAGCATGAATCTCCCTGATTTTAGAAAACGAATTTCGGTTGTCTCAGCCTCGATTTTCGCCGTAATCCTATTGCTCACAGTGGGGCTGGCAGTCTGGTACGGATTTTTTCCCACGAGTCAGCAGAAACGGATTGATCGTGGGATTTCCCTGGCCGATGCGGATCCCGAGCAGAGTGAGCGATGGTTTCGCCGCGTCATCAGCGCTGGTTCCCAGCAAGATGCAAACGTAAAATTGACCTCAGCCTGGCTCGACGCGAATCGCGGGGACTGGGCTCAGGCCGAACTCGCGTTTCAAAACATCGATCCCGCGGGCTGTCGTGCGGACTTGCTGCTGTTGTTTGCACGCAAGGCGATCAAGGCCAAGCATTTCCCGGTGGCGATTCAAGCCTTGGAACCGATGCGGAGTCGAGAGACTCCAGAGACCAATGAGGCCCTCGCGCTGCTCTGGAGTGCCTATGCCGCAAGCGGAACGCAGGACGATGCACTCGCAGTCGGTCGTGAATTGCTCAAGCGACAACCGTCGAATCATGCCCAGCGCCTCGAACTGATTCGAGGTTTGAAGGGGGCCTATAAAGAGGTCGAATGCCTGGATGAGGTTCGAACCGCATTGCAAGGGGAATTGCCACTCCCGATCCGCGAGGAACTGGACAACCTGCTGCTGGAACAGTTGATTGTGCTGGGAGATGTTCCCGCAGCCTGGAAACAGCTGGCCGAGCTTGAAAAACGATATGGACCATCAATTCCACTGCAATCCAAAGCAGTTGACCTCTATCGGGCCGAAGGCCGCCTGGACGAGGCGATTGCCGCCATCAGCGAACTCTTTCCGAAGATTGAGCATCTGCCGGTGGCATACCTGACGCGAGGAGTCGTATTCCTGGACCTGGGTCGTTTTGAAGAGGCGGCGAAAGACCTCGATCACGTTGTCGCTGCCGACCCCATGAACGAAGGGGCTCGGTTTAAACTTTCCGTGGCCTATCAAAGGCTGGGCCAGGAAAAGCTGGCGAGCGAACATCGCGAAATCTGGGCGGGAATTCGGCAAAAACGGATGCGGATCACCGAATTACTCCTTCTGCAGCGAACATCCGTTCTCAGCAAAAACGACTGTACCGAGCTCGCGCGTCTGCACCGCGAAATCGGTGATTTTGACCGATCCCGATACTGGCAACAACGGGCTGCTGCGGCATTGAAATAGCACGGTTGGGTCATTGCATCTTCTTTGATGCGTAACGGAAACAACAAAGTTTCCAACCGACGTGTTTTCCAACCGACCCTTTTTGTCTCACAGAAAATTCCGTCTGGCGATCGACGCACCGCCGTGCAATACTGTGGATCCACAAGGAGAGACTAAGATGCTGGAAATCCTGGGAAGTCAAAAACGGCTCTGCAACGGAATCACTCGACGTGATCTGCTTCTCGTCGGCGGAATCAGTGCCTTGGGACTGAGCTTGAATAATCCCCCTCGGATTCAGGGGGCGACCGCTCCCTCCATGGCGGGGGGAGCAGCCAAAGCCAAAGCGTGCATCTTCGTCTTCCTGTTTGGATCGCCACCCCAGCACGAAACGTTTGATCCCAAACCGCTCGCCCCCGCCGGAATTCAAGGAGAGATGAAAGCGATCGAGACTGCGGTCCCCGGTTTGCTGATCGGTGAGGGATTGCCGCAGATTGCCCGCATTGCCGATCGACTCACCGTGGTTCGGTCGATGACCCACGACTACCCGATTCACTGTTGTGCCTACGTCATGACCGGCATGCCCACGTACAGTATTCCGCTCGAAACCAATCCGCGTGCTCCCGAACAATGGCCCTATATGGGCTCGGTTGTCGACTATTTGGATGGACGGAAATCGGGCGAGCGATCTCCCTCGCTTCCCAGAAATATCGGCTTACCGTGGCGATTCTGCTCGAAGGGAAGTTCCTCTGACCAGGCAGGACCGTATGGTGCATTCCTTGGGAACGGATACGACCCATTCTGGTCCGATTTTTCTGGAACCGGGACCGTTGTCGTTCCCAAGCTGGCCGATGGGCAGACCGAGCAAGTTCGCGATCCCCATGCCGGGATCGAAGCGGCCGCCCGGTTCCAATTGTCGCAGGGATGTCAGCTTCCTCAGGAACTCTCGTCGCAGCGGTTCGACGCGCGGGTCCATTTGCTGCAGCAGTTCGATGCCTCACGAACAAGACGCGATTTCACGGCGGAATTTGGCCACTATGACGCGCATCAACAGCGAGCGTTGTCCCTGATTGGCTCGAATCGAATTCGTGACGCACTGGATGTGGGCCGCGAAACCCTGGCGATGCGTGAGCGATACGGCATGACTTTGTTTGGACAGTCGTGCCTGGCCGCTCGGCGTCTGGTCGAGGCAGGGGCTCGCTTCGTTTCGGTCTTCTGGGACCCCTTCGGTCCGCACGGAGCCTCGGTCTGGGACACTCATTCGAATCACTTTCCCCGGCTGAAGAATTATTTGTTGCCGGTATTTGACCAGAGTTATTCGGCACTCATTACGGATCTTGACGATCACGGACTGTTAGACGAGACCCTGGTCCTTTGTACCAGCGAACATGGCCGGACCCCGCAGATCGATTCCTCACCAGTGGGAGGGGCTCGTCATCATTGGTCACGAGCCTACTCGTCGGTCTTTGCCGGTGGGGGGATGGCGCGGGGAAAAATCGTCGGTCAAACCGATTCCATCGCGGGAGACGTGGTCGACACACCGATCTCGCCTAAAGACATGCAGGCCACGGCCTACCATCTGCTCGGCTATGACGAAACAACAACCATCCCCGACCAGCAGGGCCGACCACATGTCATCGCGGGGGATGGTCGAGTGCGATCAGAATTGCTCGGATAACTGGCCCCGACTTCCGCCCGGAATCAATTACCTTCTTCGGAGGCCGATCAACCCAACTTTCCGTGATTGGTTCTGAGTGATGCGTCGGGATGGGCAACCATCCCGTCGAAGCGTTCACTTGGGAAAGTCTGGGCTGTGTGTTGAACTACGGAAGCCGTTTTTTCATGTGGGCGAAATTTCAAATCGGTCAGAACTTATCGACTTTGTTTTGATGATTTCTGAGAGTTATTGGCAAGGTTCAATCATTGAGGTTTGCAAACAGAGATTGCACGAGCTCGCGCGAGGAGATCTCAACGACGTTCGACAACCCAGATGTTGCGGTACAGCACGCGGCGTCCGAACGCTTCAAACCAAATTGGGCCTTCGGAAGTCTCCGGACCTTGGTAGCCATGCGGCGTCGGTCCATTGACTTCCTGCTTGTCGACCGTCTGATGTCCATTCAACTTTGCTGAGATCACCGCTTTCGAGGTCTTCTTTCCTTCACGGTCGAATCGAGGTGCTGTGAAATCGATGTCGAGTGTCTGCCAAACCAGCGGTGGCAGACACGAATTGGGGACGTTGCACGGGTAGGTAAAAACACTTCCACAGACGCGCGGCGTGTTGTTGTTATTCGCCAACGGAAACTTCGACGACGTGCTCTTCTCATCGAGCAACTTGCCGCGATTCGGACTCGTCGCTCCAGACAGATCAAAGTCGAAACCAAAGCTATCGCCGATCGCAACTTCGTAGCGAGAGAGCATATAGATGCCCGCATCGGCTCGTCGCCAGGGAATGTTCTGCGGTTCCCATCCGGTCATGAACTCAACGTGCAACTGGTAGTCTCGGAACTGCCGTTTTGTGACGGCCCCGGCGAGCATGTGTCCTTCAAACATCATTGGTGCGGTCAATCCTTCGATGTCCTTGCGTTCCTCGAACGCGTTCATGTTGGGAGTCGCACCACCGAACAGCACGATCGCCCCTGCAGGAGGCTGTTCACCGAGCGTTCCGCTCTTGCGTTCGACTCGTTTCAACAGAGCCTGTCGGTCCCCGCGTTTCAGCATTAGGCCGTTCTCATCCAGAACCAAGTTGACTCCTTCATCCGTCAGCGAACGAAACTCCACTCGCCCTTGCGACCATGGGTTGCTCTCCAAAAGTCCATAACGCCCTCCATCCCAACCATCACCCGGCAATCCCCCTTCGAGGACCAGCGCATGAAACGACTTGTCGCCGCGCGTCACGACCTGGACTCCGACCGACTTCTCGCCCTCCTTGCCAACGTATTCCCCCTGCAACTTCAGCTCGACTCCGATCGCCTGAGCATCGAACAGCTTTCGCGTCGCCGCCTCAGTCGCGGAGTCCAACGTCTGCGCCGGGGCCACTACGGGCCACGCCATGACCGAGCACATTGCCAAACTTGTGATGAACTTTCGCATGGTATTTCTGTTCCTGTTAGCAGCATTGGAGTGCTGGTTTTTCGGTTCAACGACAAACCCAGTGTGCGGGGAGGATGTTGGGTATGAAAAAGGTGCCCAACTCGGTCTGATGATCACAGGATTGAAAACCAATTGATCCAGAGAACCGCGATGACCTTGCCGGAGTTGTATCATGCCCTTGGTGTGGGTGGCTATGAAGCGACACGCTGCGGGGAAAAAGAGGGTGTATTTTGTCTTCAGAGGGAAGCTATTCGTCGTTGTGTTGTTGCAAGCGAATTGGTGGAAATGATACCGCTTTCCGGCCGTCTGTTTTCTGCCGTTCGCTGGCATTTTCAATCAAGGCCTGCAAGTCGTAGTGGAACTGAGTTGCCAAGGCCTCTCGTGCCTAACACACTTCCGCCACGATCGTGTCAATCGCCATGGGTCACTCCTTAAGCATTTCTTCGGGGGAGGGCAAATGAGGGGTGGTTGATCGCCAAGGCTTTGACAGACTTCGTGAATGATGAAACGATGTTCCACATTCGCACATCGAACCCGACCACAAAATAGCCTCGGAATCACCCAACAACCGTTATCGCTAAAAGTCCGCAGCGTACCAATGATGCCGCAGATTACGCCACTTCCAAAGAAGTTCAACCCAACAACGGTCCGTTGACTTGGGGCCACGCGATGAATCCCTGGCGAAACCAAGGCGAAACTGGAAATTTTGAGTTTCGCTCACAGGTGCGGCCAATGACGGAGAAGTGATTTCTTGTCTGGTGAGGTATTTTCGCGCCCGCCCGCTCGTCGGTCATTGGCAGACACGTTTCGGAGAACGTCATTAAATGTGCCCTCCCTGCCTGCCTTTTCGTTCTGGAAAACGCACATCATTAAAACGCACATCATTAAAACGCACATCATTCTCGTATACCCGGATTGCCCAGCGGGTCATCGGGACTCGCGCGGAGCTTCTGAGCTGGATTTCAACGCACATTCAACCGATGAGACGCCGTCACTCATGGTTTTCTCCGACCGCGTAAATGCCGGCAGAACGATTTTAACGCGAAGACGCAAGGACGCGAGGGCGCCAGGATTAACAAAGGGAAAAAACGAATTTTGCCTTTCCCAACTTCTTGCGTCCCTGCGGCTTCGCGGCTTTGCGTTAAACGTTCCGATCCTTTCGTGCGACCCCATGGTGGATCCAGGGAGAGCAGTCGGAATAAAACCACGGGAAGTCAATCGAATGAATTCAGAATCAAATCCGATGAAAATGACTGAACAGATAAAAAATCCTAGCTCACGGAAAACTGCCGCAATTCATCATGTTTTCAGTCGCATATTCATCAACCGCAAACACTACCGTTCGAGCCATTCGAGCGATTGGTCTGCTCTAAATCAAGCGTGATCCAAACCGCAGATTCATCCTATTCCAGCAAAGTTACAACCAATTTACAAATTAATTCAGTGCCTCCACGGGTTTTGCCGCACACAGACGGGGATAGGCTACTCTATGACTCCATCAAGGTTGGCTCCATCAAGGTTGGCTCCTTCAAAGGTGGCTTCGCGGAGGTTGGCGCCGCCAAGTTTGGCTCCGCTAAGGTTGGCATCCATAAGGTCAGCGGAGTTAAGGTTGGCTCTGCGGAGGGTGGCTCCCATCACGTTCG
>Ga0114978_10004655_pt1 | contig 11051 bp, 8 predicted proteins | sample S_140212_EF_Meta_FD_87027 | JGI IMG/M metagenome (GOLD analysis project Ga0114978, IMG submission 87027) | Freshwater microbial communities from Lake Simoncouche, Canada to study carbon cycling - S_140212_EF_MetaG | ecosystem: Environmental > Aquatic > Freshwater > Lake | place: Lake...
ATCTAGCTTCGTGACTGCACTTCGCTCCCGCCTGCGCGGGAGTGACGGAGAAACAAATAAAGCTCAATAATGCCCGTCATTCCCGCGCAGGCGGGAATCTAGCTTCGTGACTGCACTTCGCTCCCGCCTGCGCGGGAGTGACGGAGAATAAAAGGGACGCCCAGTAGCGGCCAGGAAAATTGACCACGTAAGGCGGAGTTTTACTTGTTTTTTCCGGGGTCTTTGACGTCTTTGATCAGGTCAAATTCCATGTTGTACAACTGGCCGTCTTTTCGCTCTACCTTGCGCAGATAGATGTTTTGCACCACGTCACGGGTTTGGGCGTCGATGAACATGGGGCCGCGTGGGCTTTCGAAAATCTGACCTTTCATGGCGGCGAGCAAAGCATCGCCATCGCCCTTACCTTTGGTGGCTTTGAGCGCTTCGTAAATTACGCGCATGCCGTCATAACCGCCGACAGCCATGAAGTTAGGGCGCAAGCCCTTGTTGGCTTTGGTGAAAGCATCAACAAACTTCTTGTTCAGGGCCGAAGGGTGGGAGGCGGAGTAATGGTGCGATGTGACCACACCCAGAGCGCCGTCACCCATGTCGTTCAACTGGTCGTCATCGGTCACGTCGCCGGTACCAATGAGTTTGATGCCGGCTTTGTCCATGCCGCGCTCCAAAAACTGTTTCATCACCGCTGCGCCCGCACCAGAAGGCACAAACACAAACAGCGCATCAGGCTTCAAGTCACGCACTTTTTGCAAGAAAGGGGCAAAGTCAGGGTTGCGCATGGGCACGCGCAAGGACTCAGTGACTTGGCCGCCATTGAAAATCAGGCGTTCTTTGAAGTACTTCTCTGCATCCAGACCAGGACCGTAATCGCTGACGAGGGTCACGACTTTTTTGAGTCCATTTTTAGGCGCCCAATCAGCCAGAGCGACGGACACTTGAGGCAGAGTGAAGCTGGTGCGAACAATATAAGGGGAGGCTTGCGTGATGCTGCTGGTGGCCGCTGCCATCACCACCTGGGGCGTTTTGGACTGTGTGGCAATCGGTGCGGTGGCCAATGCGGAAGGCGTAATGCCAAATCCGGCCAGCACGTTGACCTTGTCGTTCACGACCAGTTCTTGGGCCAGGCGCTTGGTGACGTCAGGGATGCTGGTGTCGTCTTTAAGGATGAGTTCAATTTTGCGGCCGGCCACGGTGTCACCGTTTTGCGCCATGTAAAGACGGGCAGCGGCTTCAATTTGGCGACCCGTGCTGGCTTGCTGGCCAGTCATCGGCAAGATCAAACCAATTTTGAAAGTGGCAGTTTCTGCTATTGAATGAGTAGCTGACAGCGCAACGGCTGCAATGCCTACGGCCTTAATAAATACGCGTTTTTTCATTGATGGTCTCCGATTTAAACAAAGGTTTCTTGATGGCTAACTATGGATTCAATTGCTAACTATCGCAAGTGAGATTTCCGACTGGTTGTTATAGCAATATTCAATAACTGACTTCTAAAAAATCAGACATCTGGACGGTACGAAGAATCTAGTGTGACTGAACCAATCACACGCGAGACACAGATACACAAGCGCTTATTCTCCAGCTTTTCATGATCACTCAAAAAAACATCGCGATGGTCAATTTCTCCATCAATCGCCAGAATATCCATAGCGCAAAGACCACACTCACCGCGACGGCAGTTGGAGAGGGATTGAACGCCAGCCATTTCCAAGGCGTCCAATAAGGTTTCATCGGCTGCCACGCGAAGTTTTACGTTTTGCCTGGGAATAAGGACTTCAAAAGCCTCTGGAGCCAAGCGGCCACTGGACCCAAAGGTTTCAAAGCGCAAGTCAGCAAGCGGGCGAGCAGCCAAAGCCCACGCGCGACGAGCAGCATCCAGCATGGGTGCAGGGCCACAGATGTAGAGTTGACCGCCCACGGGCAAGGAAGCAATGGCGGCCTCAAAGCCAATGACCTCCCCCTTTGCCGCGACGCAGGTTTTAAAGCGATCGCCTAGGCTTTGTGTGAGCAAGGTAGAAAAAGCCAATTCATCGTCCGTACGGGCTCCATAAAGTAATTGCACCTGTGCACCGCGCTGGGCCAACGTTTGGGCCATCAGTACCAGCGGGGTAATGCCAATACCGCCGGCGATCAGCAAATACGCAGGCGCAGACAAATCAAGGGTGAAATGGTTTTGGGGCGGGGTAATACGCAAACGGTCGCCCACGTTCAGACGCCACATAGCGAGGGAGCCGCCCCGTCCACCGGGTAAGCACTTCACGGCAATGCGGTAGGTCAAATCTTCCGGCTGGCCTACCAAAGAATACGAGCGCATCTGAGGTTTGCCATTGACCAAAACCTGAACCTGAAGGTGACTACCAGGATCAAAAGCCTGTGCACCGTTGACTGGCGCAAGCGTCAATTCACGAACAGTGGGCGTGACATCCTGAAAGCTTTGAATGACCGCATCGGTCCATTCTGGGGTGTGAATCATGGTGTGGGAATGGGTTAATTGCGTTTGCGGATCAGACGAACGCCGGGCACCTGATCCAGACTTTGACTTTGCATCGCGTCGCGCAGGTTGCGCTGGGCCATGCGGGAGTGTTCGCGCATCAGGGCCTCAGCCCGCGAGCCTTCACGCTGCTCGATAGCATCAAGCACTTGCCAATGCTGGTCTTGCGCCACGATCAGCATGTCGCGCGCCTTGGGTGAGTTGGCTTGTGCGACGACAAAACCTGAGGGAGAAGCAAAAGGCAGGCTGGAGACACGCTCCAACTCTTTGGCAATCACCGCACTGCCCGCCATTTCGCTCAAAAGTACATGGAAGCGGGCGTTCAAGGTGACGTATTGCGAAAAAGCGACATCATCAAGTGCTGGTTGCGTCAACACAGCGTCGATGGCGCGCAAGCATTCCCGGGCTTCGTTCAACACCACGGGCGGTGCTCCACGCTCAGCCGATAGGCGGGCTGACAAGCCCTCCAAGGTACCGCGCAGCTCAATCGCCTCTGAAATATCCAACTCTGAGAAGGTCTTGATGGAATAGCCGCCGTTGGGCAAGGCATCGAGCAAGCCTTCTTGTTCCAGACGCATCAGCGCAGCGCGAATGGGCGTTCGAGAGAAGCCCAGCTTGTCAACAATCGACAACTCTGCAATCCGCGCACCCGGGGCCAACTCCCCGGCCAAAATCATTTCGCGCAACTTTAAAAGGGCCTGCACCTGAACGCTAGCTTGTGAATTTCGGGCTGAAGAATTTAAGTCATTTAGCCCTGTAGCGCCCTCTAGGTTGGCGTAAGCAGCTATTGAAACAGGAGTACTTGCCACAGCGATTCAACCCAACACCGTGATGGGGATCGTTCGCATTTCTCGCGCGATCAAACCATCATTCAAGCGGCGTGCCCACATGGAGCCGGCATCAATGCTGAGGTTGTAAAACGCATGGTCGGGGCGCTCATCCATGGCTACTTGCTGGGCTTCGAGCACGATTTCGTCCTCCCTGAAAATTCCAGCCACCCCTTCGCGCAATTTATGCGTCAGGGCCTGCTCACCCAGGCAGTAATTTCGGGCAAAAGCCCAAAAATACAAGCAAGTCCCGTCAGTTTCAGGGGTAATGGTGTTGAGCACAAACCCGTTAACGCCACGGCTGCGGTCACTCAGACGGGCATCCCCCGAGTTGCCACCCGGGGGAATGGCGCCCGTCCCCGCCTCGGCGACTCCGACATCAATGGTGACGGTGCAAGGCGCCTCAAATTTAATGATTTGCCAGCGATCCACCGGGCCCTCGTAACCCAAAGCGTGCTTAATCTGACCAGCCCAAAACGGCGGCGCCTCTATGTTGTCCATCCAGCGGGTCACGGTGGCGGTTCGATCACCATAAGTCGCCACAAACGGCGCCTCGGCTACGGCCTGTTGTCCAATGCTGGAGCCGTGGACAAAGGTTTCGTGAGTCAGGTCCATCAAGTTGTCCACCACCAGACGGTAGTCGCATTTAACCCGAATCATTTTGCCGTCACCAGCCCATTGGCTGTCGTCATTCCAGTGCAAATCGGGCACCAAGGCGGGGTCGGCTTTGGCTGGATCACCTGGCCAAATCCAGATAAAACGGTGCTTTTCAATCGAGGGATAACTGCGAACGCAAGCCGATGGGTTGATGGTTTCCTGACTCGGCATATGGGTGCAACGGCCTTGGGCGTTGTACACCAGACCGTGGTAGCCGCAGGTCAGTTGGTCACCGTCCAAGTGACCAAGCGAGAGCGGCATGAGTCGGTGCCAGCAAGCGTCTTCAAGCACAGCCACCGTGCCGTCCAACTTGCGGTAGAGCACCAACTTTTGCTTGCAAACGGTTCTTGCAAGTAGGCTGCGACCGACCTCTACATCGTAGGCGGAGGCATACCAAGCATCAAGAGGAAATGTTGACTTTTGACTTTTCATGGAGTCGTAATGTATACATTAAATTGAAATAAAGCCACAAAAAGCATATTTCACACTGAATATCAAGGTTATTGTATTCATTAAGGGATGCAGAACTTGTTTTAAGATGGCACCGGAATCATTAAAACAAAGGAGATTTCGAATGACCCACCCAAGCGTTCAGTTACCCGCCCATTACGACCATGTTGGAAGTTTTTTGCGTCCCAAATACCTGCTTGATGCACGCGCGCAACTGGCCAATGGCGAGATTACGGCCGAGCAATTGCGCTTGGTCGAAGACAAAGCCATCACAGAGATTGTGAAGTTTCAGGAAGATGTGGGTCTTAAGAGCATCACCGATGGCGAGTTCCGTCGCACCTACTTCCACATCGATTTTCTCGAGCAAATTGGCGGTGTGAAAACCGATATTCCTGTCACCATCATTCGCCCTGACGGCACGCAAGAGCTGGCCCCGCCCGTGATGCGCGTGTTTGACAAGGTGCGCCATGTCAAGGATATTCAATTGGCAGATTTTCAGTTCCTGAAAAGCCAGGTGAGCGCGGGCAACACCCCCAAAGTCACTATCCCTTCCCCAACCATGTTGCATTTCCGGGGTGGGCGTGCTGGCATCAGCAAGCAACATTACCCTGAGCTTGACCCTGAGTTTTACCAGGACGTGGCCAATGCCTACGGCGACGAATTGCGCAGTCTGGCTGCCGCAGGTTGCACCTACGTGCAGATGGACGACACCAATCTGGCCTATTTGTGCGATGAAAAAATGCGCGAAGCCGCGCGCCAGCGTGGTGACGAGCCCAATGAGTTGGCGCACCGCTACGCCAAATTCATCAACTTGGTGGTCGCCCAAAAACCCCCCGGCATGTTGCTCGCCATGCACCTGTGCCGAGGCAACTTCAAAAGCACCCACGCGGCCAGCGGCAATTACGAGCCTGTGGCCGAAGCCTTGCTGAGCGAGATGAATTTGGATGCCTACTTCATGGAGTACGACGACGACCGCAGCGGTGACTTCAAACCCTTGCGCTACTTGCCCAAAGGCAAAACGGTGGTGCTAGGCTTGGTAACTACCAAGTTTGGTGCCATGGAGTCCAAAGACGACTTGAAACGCCGCATTGAAGAAGCCGCACGCTACGCCCCACTGGAGCAACTCGCCCTGTCGCCTCAGTGCGGCTTCAGCAGCACGGTGCATGGCAACGACATCGCTGTTGAGGCCCAACGCGCCAAACTACGATTGGTGATCGAAACGGCGCAAGAGGTGTGGGGCAACTAAACGACAGGCCAATGACGAGTCAACGCGGCCATCAGCAGCAAGGAAAGGCTAGGTTTCAATACCTGGCCTGTAATTTTCTAGAGAGACAAGTTTCCACTTGCCAGCAACGCTAGCCAAAAGTAGTGCTCCTACTCCGCCTAACACAACGACAGACAAAGCCTCGCTCCAGCCGTTATTGAAAGCACCAAACAAACTGGCCCGAAAAGCTTTAATCACCCAAGTAAACGGCAGCCACTGATGAACCGATTGAAAAAACCCACCTGACAACTCAATCGGCATCACGCCACCACCGGCAGCCAATTGCAAGGTTAGTAGTAATACGGCAATCAATTTCCCCGACTCACCAAATAACCTAAGCAATAAAAAAACAAGGGCTAAAAATGCGAATGAGGCGGTCATCATGGTCAATGCAAAAGTTAAATAACTGGGTGCATTAACGCCAAGGCCAAAAACCAACATCGAAAAGGTGAGCGCAACTTGAACAAGGGAAAGTCCAACGGGTAACGCAAACTTTCCAAGAACTTTCGCTAAACGCGGCGCATGAGCGTGTTCATCAATTAACGTCCCCATATTAAAAATATACGCACTCATCACAGCACCTAACCACAAAGCCATGGCGACCATATTGGGTGCAAAAGCACTCCCATTATTGGCAACTGGCGCCAGTACTTCAAGGGTTGGTTCAACCGAATCAGCCAGCCCACGGGCACTTCCATCTAATTTCCCGATCTTGGTGGGCAAGACTTGCTCAACCAATTGAATTCCGGCACGGAGCTTCCCTACGGCATCTACAAGAGATTTTCCGCCTTGGGCATAAGATTCCAAACGGGAATCTTCCGGCAACTTGGATCCCAACTGTTTTAACGCGTCTCCCATCGCGCCGACGCCATCAATCAGCTTGCCCGTGTTGGTTTCAGCTTTTGCACTACCTCTGATTAAACGCGCATTGGCATCGATTGCTGTTGATAAGCCTTGCTTAAGTTGATCACCCCCAGCAGCCAATTCTCCAGCGCCTTTGGAGACTTTCTCCCCAACAAAGGGGATTTCAAAAGTTTGCTCCTTCATGAGCGTAGCGCCATCGGTCAGTTTGCCTGCGCCTGCCTGCAGTTGTTCAAGCCCAACACCTAACTCGCGCTGTGTACTATTCAGTTTTGCGGTGCCAGCCCTTAAACTTTTTAAATCGGCATCAAGTGGCAGTTTTTCTTCTATCAGTCGGATTCCGTTACCAACTTGCTTGAATCCCGCACTTAACTGAGATGAAGCCGTGCTGTATTTGCTCACATTAACTTCTAGACTCTGCGCCCCCATGCGTAATTGAGACATCCCCAATTTAAGTTTCTCAAGACTTTTACCGGAGCCATCTGCCGCGAGTAGCACTTGCTCCCATCGATTTTCATTGAGGCGCTCATTCACACGGTGGCCTAACTCGGTTGCAAAACGTCTCGCAAATCCTGCCGCAGCATAATTATTTCCTTCCGAAAAAATAACTGTCACTTGACCATCACCGGCACGTAAACCAGGAACTGCATTGGCACTGAAATCCGAGGGAATAATGATGGCGAAGGCTAATTTCCCAAAAATCACCTGCTCTCGGGCATCTTGTGCATCCAGCAATTCTCGAAACCCAAAAGTGGCCGACTGAATCAAACCCGCACTGAGCTCCGCACCTACGTTGACCGCCCTCCCCTGGTAATGAATTCCCTGGTCAAGATTCACAATCGCAACGGGCAATGCACTGGTTTTTGCGTTGGGGTCCCAAACACTTGAGAGGTAAATCAAGGCATAAATTGCAGGCACGATTGAAATGGCCATCGCTGCGAGTGACAAGCGGGGAAAGCGCTTGAAAAGCAAGGCATCCGTTTTAAAGATACGCCAAATTGAAGGTAAGAATGATTTCAAAGTCGTGCGCATAGCCCTGCTTTCAATTTTGATAGTTCTATCCCAATCCTAACAATCGAACAGCGTTGTCTTTCAAAATACCCGGCATAACCTCTGGCTTGAAACCGGCTTCTTCAAAGTCTTTCATCCAGCGGTCTGGGGTAATCAGCGGGTAATCACTGCCAAACAGAATGCGATCTTTGAGCAAGGTGTTGGCGTAATGAACTAATTGCTTGGGAAAGTATTTGGGGCTCCAGCCGCTCAGGTCGATCCAGACATTGGGTTTGTGTGTGGCCACACTCAGAGCTTCGTCTTGCCAAGGAAAGCTGGGGTGCGCCATGACGATCTGCATGTCAGGGAAATCAACCGCCACATCATCCAAGTGCATGGGGTTGCTGTAGGCCAGTCGCAGCCCACCGCCGCAGCGCATACCGCTGCCAATGCCACTGTGCCCAGTGTGAAAAATAGCAGGTAATTTGTATTCGTTGATAACCTCGTAAATCGGCCATGCCATTTTGTCGTAGGGGTGGTAGCCCTGCACGGTGGGGTGAAACTTGAATCCCTTGATGCCGAACTCTTCAATCAGCCGGCGGGCCTCGCGCGCGCCCATCTTGCCTTTGTGCGGATCAATGCTGGCAAAGGCCATCATCATGTCTGAATTGGCTTGTGCCGCTTCGGCAATTTCTTCGTTGGGGATACGCCTGCGACCCATCTGCGATTCGGCATCGACTGTAAACATCACCAAGCCCAGTTTTCTCTCACGGTAGTAAGCAATCGTCTCAGCAATAGTAGGCCGTCGACTGTTGCGAAAAAACTTGTCTGCCGCACGGTCATATTCTTCTCCGTAAGAATCAAAGGGATTCCAGCAACTCACCTCGGCATGGGTGTGTATATCAATAGCGATCAGGTTTTTGTGGTCCATCAAAGGCTCCTGTTAACGGTGCAGACTAGGGTAAACACCGAGAAAAATGTATCGAAATAGGGTTGAATTAGTTATATCTTATAACCATAATTATCGTCAGCACGAAAGAAATTATGACCAATAAAGACCTCCACTTTGAAATTCTCGGCGAAGATAATGAAATTGCCGTCATCCGACTGACCCGCCTCACCAAGCGTAACGCCTTGAATGATGGCCTCATTTTGGCGCTGCGAGATGTTTTCCAAAACCTGCCTTCTACGGTACGGGCTGCGGTGATTGATGGCGAAGGTGAGCACTTTTGTGCCGGTCTTGATTTGAGCGAACTGAGCGATCGCGATGCGGGACAAGGTTTGTTTCACTCACGCATGTGGCACGCAGCGCTTGAGTGCGTTCAGTACGGTCCTGTACCGGTGATTGCCGCACTGCATGGTGCGGTCGTTGGTGGCGGCCTTGAACTGGCTACAGCTTGTCATATCCGTGTGGCGGACGAAACAACTTTTTACGCCCTGCCTGAAGGTTCTCGGGGTATTTTTGTAGGTGGTGGCGGATCGGTGCGCATTCCGCGCCTCATTGGTGCCGCCCGCATGACCGACATGATGCTGACCGGACGTGTCTACAACGCGCAGGATGGCGAACGCATTGGCCTGGCCCAGTACCTGGTGCCCAAGGGTGGCGCTTTTGAGAAAGCGTTTGAATTAGCTCAGCGCATCGCCAAAAACGCACCCCTCACCAACTACGCACTGACCCATGTGTTGCCACGCATTGCTGAACAACCCGCCGATCAGGGTTTCATGACCGAAGCCATGATGGCCGCGATTGCCCAAAGCGCCCCAGAAGCCAAAGAGCGCGTGAAAGCCTTTTTGGAAGGCCGCGCGGCCAAAGTACAAAAGGCCTAAGCGGCCTACTGCCAGATAAAAATAGACCCGAGAAGACCCTATGAGCGCCCCAAAATACCGCCCCATGACCTTTGGTGTCACCCAAGTAGTCTTGCGTGATGGTGCCCCTGGCGTGCATTACTTGCGCGCTGAGCAGCCACTGCAAGACTTTGCCCCACGCATGACGGACCGTCTGCAGCACTGGGCACAAACCACGCCTGACCAAACTTTCATGGCGCGCCGTGAGAAATTAAGCGACGGCAAGACCGGCGAATGGCAAAAGGTGAGCTACAGCGAAGCTTGGGCCAGTGCTTGCCACATTGCCCAAGGTCTGATCAAGCGGGGCTTGACTGCAGAGCGACCCGTGGTGATCTTGTCTGAAAATGACCTGGAGCACGCCTTACTCTCGCTGGGATGTCTGGTGGCTGGGGTGCCCTTTGTGCCCACCTCCCCTGCTTATTCACTCATCAGCCAGGACTACGACAAACTGCGCCATGTGCTGCGCACCGTCACGCCCGGTTTGGTGTTTGCAGCAGACTCGCAGCGTTACGGCAAGGCCATTACCAGTGCGGTGAGCGCAGACATTGAAGTGATGCTGACCAACGGCCAACTCCATGAACGCAACAGCACGCCATTTGCAGAACTGCTGGCCACACCTGTGACCTCACAAGTAGCCGAAGCCATGGCTGCAACGGGCCCCGACACCATTACCAAGTTTCTCTTCACCAGTGGCTCCACCAAGTTGCCCAAAGCGGTGATCAACACCCAGCACATGTGGTGCGCCAATCAACAACAAATGGCCCAAAGCATGCCCGTGCTGGCCAATGAACCGCTGGTGCTCGTGGACTGGCTGCCGTGGAACCACACCTTTGGCGGCAACCACAACTTCGGCATGGTGGTTTACCACGGCGGCACACTCTACATTGACGATGGCAAGCCAACACCCGCATTGATGGGCGAAACTTTGCGCAACCTGCGCGAGATTGCGCCAACGGTTTACTTCAACGTGCCGACCGGCTTTGAGGCCATTGCTTTGGCCATGAAAACCGACGATGAGCTGCGCCGCAATTTACTCTCACGGGTCAAAATGTTCTTCTATTCCGGTGCCGCTTTGGCCCAACCGGTGTGGGACAGCTTGTTTGAGTCCCAAGAGCGTGAAGTGGGTGAACGCATTGTGATGAGCACGGGTTTGGGCATGACGGAGTCAGGTCCCTTTGCCATTTTTGTGACCAACCCCAACGTGAAAGCCGGTGATTTGGGCGTGCCCACCCCCGGTATGGATTTGAAACTGATCGACGTCGACGGTAAAACCGAGGTGCGCTACCGCGGTCCCAACATCACCCCAGGCTACTGGCGTTCGCCGGTTGAGACGGCAGCCAGCTTTGACGAAGAAGGCTATTTTTGCTCTGGCGACGCGGTCAAGTGGATTGACGAGACCGATGTGCACCAGGGCCTTAAGTTTGACGGCCGTATTGCTGAAGACTTCAAACTCGCCACGGGCACATTTGTTAACGTGGGCCCCTTGCGCGCCAAAATTGTGGCAGCAGGCGCGCCCTATATACAAGACGTGGTGCTGACCGGCATCAACTTGAAAGAAGTGGGCGCCATGGTGTTCCCCACGCCAGCAGTTCGGGCTTTGAGTGGTCTTGACGCCAACACGCCTTTTGCCGATGTATTGAGCAGCGCCCCTGTGATTGCACACTTTCAA
>Ga0114978_10004656_pt1 | contig 11050 bp, 10 predicted proteins | sample S_140212_EF_Meta_FD_87027 | JGI IMG/M metagenome (GOLD analysis project Ga0114978, IMG submission 87027) | Freshwater microbial communities from Lake Simoncouche, Canada to study carbon cycling - S_140212_EF_MetaG | ecosystem: Environmental > Aquatic > Freshwater > Lake | place: Lake...
TGCTATTATAGATAAAGCATTAAACAAATATGAATTACGTATTATACCAGTCAAAGAATTAAGACAAATGATTACAGATAAACTATATCATAAAATTGTAAATTGTAATAATGGAGAATGTTATATATTTAAAATGAATTTATTTGATAAATACAAGTTAACAATTTAATAATGTTTCTCTTTCATTATGTGGTGTTGTAGGAGGAGTTTTCATACAATCAGATTCACAGCCTTTAAAACAACTACTTTCACAATGTTTTATTTTTAATTTATCTATGAAACTAAAAAATAATGTTAAAGAAGAAATAATTAAATTTATTGTTAATATATCCATTTTTTTAAATTTTAAATATTTTATAATTATAATATACAAATATACTTTTTTATTAAAATGCCTTATGAAATAAAAGAAAAGAAGAATAAGAAGTTTAGTGTTGTCAATAAAGATAGTGGTAAAGTAATGAGTAAAGGTACTACTAAGACTAAAGCAAAAAAACAAATACAAGCAATATATGCCAATATGAAACCTGAACATAGAATTAGACATAGAATTGGTTTATTAGATGGTGTACCTTTACATAATCCAGTACATAAAGCAATTGTTAATGAAACAAGACAAATATTGAAACACGAAGAAATACATGGCGGTGGTATTTGGGATTGGTTTGTAGAAACATTCCCCGTTCTATCTTTAGTTATGGCTGGTACTAAACCTAGTGATGTTGTTGATGCAGTTGTAAGTTATGGACCTGATGCAGTAGGCGCATTATTAGAACCCTGGACTTTTCCTATTCAAGTAGCTAATGCTTTATATAATGGACCTAAAAAAAAGGACCCAATAACAACTTCATCATCAGATAATCCTTATGCATATATTAATGACCCTTATGCATATGATTATGATGAAGAAGGATTATATGATGATTATGAAGATGGTGAAATTGATTTTGCAAATATACATAGTGCACCTAGTGCACCTAGTGCACCTAGCACTCCTTCTTCTACTCCACATATAACACCTACTAATAATGATAATATAATACCAAATTCTAGTCCAAACAATATTCCAATTCCAAATGAAAATAAACAAGCAGTTGAAGATTTAGATAAATTATTAGAAAAAATTGTTGATGAGTCCGAAATTTCAGTTGCTAATTTGAAACATTATAATGACCCTTATATAATGGATGATGCTATACGCTTTCCTACTATTTCTCATTATAATGCAGATAATAAACCTAAATTTTTACAAGATTTCTTAATAAAAAGCGGAGTATCTGGTATAAACTTTAGTAGAGATGAATTTAATAATACTTATAAAAATCAACAACCATATGCATTTTTAGACTTTCCAATCAATGGTGGTAAATTAGGTAAAATAGATTATTCAAGTGTTGGATATTCTAAATTTTAAAAAGAGAAAAATTAATTAATTTTTTATATTTTTTATTTTATATATTTCTAATCTGAATAAATTAGAATACAAAAGATGTAGTACTACCTCCATCAGTAATAGACATTAAACTATCAGTATTAATACCAGATATAAGAAGTTGTGCGTTAGGGTGAAAAGTTCCATTGATATTAACTAGTAAATCTATTCCACCAACTTCTTTATCGCCACTGCAATTCATTACAGTTCCGCTTCTACGAATATTGAAACAACAAAATGTTGCTTGACTTTGAAATTCGGCTTTAGTTAAAATAGGATTATCATATTTATATTTAGTATCAAAATTACTATTTGCTTCACCATCAGTACGACCATTCAAAGCAGTTATAAGACTGCACTGGCGGTATTGTTCGTACCACTGAGATACATCCTGAGGTGAAGTAGGTTGCATATTACTAGACCATAAATGAGGGTATGTGCGACCGTTAACTGTCAATTGAAGTGATTGAATACAATCACCCGTAGTATTAGCATTTGTAGAAGTAAGAGGATTATATAAAGCACCATCAGTAATTGCATATTGTGGAGAATATGTTCCTAATGTATTAATATTACCTGCACCTGCTGGTGTAGAAATTGCTTTTGGAGATTGATTGAGAAGTGCAACAATAACAATATTAGGTAAGCGACCAGAAAATACATTTGTAAGCTGAATAGATTGTTGAGTTTGTGATATAGGATATAAAAGAGTGTTAGTAGTCATACATGTAAAATACAAAGGTTGTCTCATAATGAGAGACTGGTAAGCCTTTAAGCAGGTCTGAGTGCAGGTATATTGGCGACAAAAGTACTGTGCTTTAAGGACATTGAATGAAACGCCTACAACATCAGGATTTAAACTATAAAATAATGGTGTAGCATTAGGTTGGACTTTTGAATAACCATTAGCCCAAACACCAATTGTATTAAGATTGAAAATATAGTTGAGATTTACACCAGGAGGTAGAAGTTTAGGTTGTCTCCAAATACCATCTTGAGGGCGATAAGTCAATTCTAAAGTGCAATTTACAACTGGATTTACGGCAACATAAGGATTACTAACTAATAATCTTGTAGCACCAAAAGCATTACCAACACCAGCAGATAAAGCCATGACAATGTTATTATAGCCTAACATATAGTCTTCACCATTATAAGCATCAATATTTATTATACCTTCTTGCAAACTTCTAGTATCATCGCCAGCCCAACTATAAATCCAGGCTTCAGTTGATGTAGTAGTAGCACCTGCAACTATTTGGGCGGTATAATTTAGATTTACTGTTTTAAGATTACCTTGAGTCATGATAATTTTAATAAAACCAGCATATGAAGCAGTACGGGAGTGTTGGTCTGATACTGAAACATTATTTATATTTGTAGTAAAATCACGGACAAACAACTGAGACCAATAAGGCTTTGGGACTAGAACTAAATTAGGTTGACCAACTGGTATAACTGCTTGGACGGTAAACACGAAACGACTTTCACAAAGACTGCGAAAAACATTGAACTGAGGTTGAATAGTAAATGTAATAGGCTGAGTAGGATTTGGTGCCTGGTCTGAAACATAAACTCTATCTTCACATAAAATAGTACTACTTTCGAAATCCAAATTAGGGTCTATTGCAAAATAGTTAGAATTAACTTTAATGTGAGATTGTTTGAGAAGTTCCTGATGACCTTCTTCAACTGCAACAACTTGAGGGTTTATAAGTTTACCACCTTTCATACTTTTAGAATGTCTTGACATTTTATATAATTATTTGAATATTTGAAAATTTATAAAATTATTTATAGTTTATATATTATTAATATATTATTTTTAAAAAATATAAAAAAATGAAAAAAAAGAAATTAAATATATTATTTTTAAAATACAAAACTAGTTGTACTGCCTCCATCAGTTATACTCATTAAACTATCAGTATTAATACCAGATATAAGAAGTTGGGCGAAAGGGTGATTGCTTCCATTGATATTAACTAGTAAATCTATACCACCAACTTCTTTATCTCCACTGCAATTCATTACAGTTCCGCTTCTTCTGATATTAAAACAACAAAATGTACATTGACTAGCAAATTCGGCTTTAGTTAAAATAGGGTTATCATATTTATATTTAGTATCATAATTGCTATTCATTTCACCATCAGTGCGACCATTCAAAGCAGTTATAAGACTGCATTGGCGGTATTGTTCGTACCACTGAGACAAATCTTGTTGAGTAAAAGGTTGCATATTACTAGACCACAAATGGGGATATGTGCGACCGTTAACAGTTAATTGGATTGATTGAATACTATCAGCAGTAGAGGGTCCATTAATAGTGCCGTTATTAATAAATGAGTCCATAGAAGTAAGTATAGGCGAATAAGTTTTAAAAGGGTATATATTGCCTGTTGCATTTACATTTGCATATGCACTTGGTGATTGATTAAGAAGTGCAACAACTATAACATTTGGCAGACGACCAGAAAATACATTTGTAAGCTGAAGAGATTGCTGAGTTGCTGGGACCGGGTACAAAAGCGTGTTAGTAGTCATACAGGTAAAATACAAAGGTTGACGCATTATCAAAGACTGGTAAGCCTTGAGGCAGGTCTGGGTGCAGGTATATTGGCGACAAAAGTATTGTGCTTTAAGAACATTGAATGTAATACCTAGAATATCAGGATTTTGACCGAACCCAAAAATGTTTGTAGCAGATTGTGTTGATTGATAACCATTACACCATAGACCAATTGTATTGAGATTGAAAATATAGTTAAGATTTACACCAGGAGGTAGAAGTTTAGGTTGTCTCCAAATACCATCTTGAGGGCGATAAGTCAACTCTAAATTTACTTTACCAGAAAGAGGAAGACTTGATAATGATGCATATTGAATTTGCATATTACCAAAATAATTACCTGGACCAGCAGACATAGCCATAACCATATTATTATATCCGAAAAGAAAATCTTCACCATTTAAAGAATCTATATTTACAATACCTTCTTGTAATGCACGAGTATCATCACCAGCCCATTGATTTATGATGGCAACATTAGTAATACTTGGAACAGTACCACCTTGTATTAAAGTAGTAGATATATTTGTAGTTTTAAGATTACCTTGAGTCATAATAATTTTAATGAAACCAGCATATGAAGCAGTACGGGAGTGTTGGTCTGATACTGAAACATTATTTATATTTGTAGTAAAATCACGGACAAACAACTGAGACCAATAAGGCTTTGGAATTAAACTAGTATTAACACCACTAGGTATAACTGCTTGGACTGTAAATACAAATCGGGATTCAGCCAAACTTCTGAATACGTTAAACTGAGGTTGAATAGTAAAGGTAATAGGTTGAGTAGGATTTGGTGTCTGGTCTGAAACATAAACTCTATCTTCACATAAAATAGTACTACTTTCGAAATCTAGGTTTGGGTCGATGGCGAAATATCTGCTATCAACTTTAATATGAGACTGTTTAAGCATTTCCTGATGACCTTCTTCAACGGCGACTACTTGAGGGTTTATTAGGCTTCCGCCTTCTGTATGTTGTCCTGACATTTTATAAAAATATTTAATTAATTATTTATTTGATTTATATTATATATATAAAATATTTTAAATTAATTATTTAAAAATAAAAAAAAATAAAAAAATAAAAATAATTATTATTTATTTAACTAATTTCAAACCAAACTTACTTGCAATAACTGCCAAATTTTTTATTGCAGTTGGTATATCCATCATTGCATCTTTATTTTTAGGTTTTTTATGCATTTCTTCCATATATTTATTCCTACCAGGTTTATGTGTCATTTCACCACCTCTAACAAATTGTTCTTTTGTAGGCATATCCATACCTGCGTGCACTCCATTCTCAATAAATGACATATCACCACCGTGCATTTTACCCCCAGTTCTAGCCATTTCTAACATTTTTTCACTTATAGCATCACCTTTACCTCTCCCTTTACGTACACCATTACCTTTAACATTCTCACCTCTTTCATGACGTATTTCTTCTTTTTGTTTTTCTGGTATCTGATAATACATATCTAAAGGGGACCCTCTGTAATTTACTTGACTTTCATCAGTATAGTCTTGATTATATTGACCTTTACCTGAAACTTTCTTTTTCAAATTAGCCATTCTAGTAGCACGTGCTTTTTCTAAATTCTTACATCTTTCTTCATAAGACATACCTTTGACACCACGTTTTTTACCTTCACCAACTACTTCTTTCTTTTCTTCTTCTTCTTCACTTTCACTTGAACTTTCACTTGATGAACTCATACCTTTACCATAAGCACATGTTTCTTCTTTTAATGCTTTTTTAACTTTACGTGCTACTTTAAGTGCAGTTGCCTTTTTTTCTTTGGTACATGCTTTACCACCTAACAATAGACTTGTATAATCTGGCATTTTATAAATTTATTAAATAATTATTTAGTATTATTATTATTATATAATATTATAATTATAATTATTATTATTAATTATTATTAATTATACTTTTGCTAAATTTTTAAAAACTAAATCCATTTCAGTGTCTCGAAATCGCAATAATTCACTATCTTCTAAACCTGATTGCGATGTAATAGTATCTATTATAAGACAACCACCTTGTTTTGATATAGCATTTTTATATGCTTCAACAACTAAATCTCTATCTCTTTTATTTGTTGTTAATCTTCTAGCTTTTTCTGCAACACTTAATACATCTGGAAATTGAAATAATACAAAATATTGAACATTATTAGTCATATTTCTGGCTTGTTTATTACCTGTAAATATACTTTGAACTATTTGAAATATTGTTAATCCTAAATGTCTACCTGCTAAAAATAATTCACCTGTAAATTTACCTTGTTGCATTTGTAAGTCATCTAATATTACGGCAGTCCTTATTTTATCATCTTTATTATCTTTAAACATTTCTTTTAATTCTTCTTCATTTTCATTTAATCCAACTTTTAATATAAATTTATTACCTAATTTTTTCTGTAATTCTTTTATTAAATCTTGTTCTGCACTCAATTCATTTGTAATCCAAATGATACTATCAAACCTATCATCAACTTTTGTTAAATAATTAGTAAGCCAAAACGTCTTGCCACTACCTGATGCGCCACAAATGTCGATTTTACTGCCTAATTTAAATAATAATTTTTCATTAATCATTTTATTTATTTTTATTTATTTATAATAATAAGATATTTTTATTTAAAATTATAATCTAATAATATTATAATAAAAAAAAATTTAAATTTTTAAAAATGATTGAAAAATGTTTTGTAAAAATTGTAGTCAATAAGGTTATTTGTGATAATCAGGTTGATAGTAAAAAAGTAGAGAAAGATAGAAATGATGATGCTGTTAAAAATAAAAGAAAACTATCACATTTAAATGGCATAGGTATGGATTTAGATAAATATCATCCAACAATAATACGTACTATGATTGACGGTGGACGTAATTTCAAAATACCTGAAAATCTGAAACAACAATTAATATTATTTGCAAATGAAGCACATCAGAAGGGTTTTAATCCATCTCTGTTTGGATACAATACAACATTACATAAATTTATTAAAACCGTACATAAGATACCTAAACGCAAATATAATATTAAAGGTAAAGGTGTTGAAGCGCCTAAAAAGAAAGAAGAAGTAGAAAGTGAAAGTGAAACTGATATGGATGATATATTGAGTAGTGTTGAAAGTGATATTGAAGGAGGTAGAATAAATGATGTTAAATTAAAATTGAAAAAATACAAACATAGAATACCTGCTAATTATTATAATAAAATTATGGATAATATTTAACTTCTTTTACTACTATAAACCATTTGTAGATTAGTTGCCAGAAAATTTGAACCTAAACTTGAACTAACACGAATAAATCTACTACCTGTTTTTAATCCTATAATAGTTAAATGAAGGTCTGTTATTGAAATAGTGTATGGTGTTGTATTATTTGGAAACCAATTAGTGCCATCTATACTATAATCTAATCGAATTACACCTGTTGCTACTATACCAGATGCTAATAGCAAAATATCTACAATACTATTATCTCCCATATCATATGCTGTCCCTTGAAAACCACCACCAGATACTGGTTGATTGTATGTTGCTGTATTTAAAGATTGTGTTAAATTAACATTACCACTAACTACAACACTATTAAATTCAATAGGTAATACTGAAGGAGTTTTCACCCAATCTACACCAAATTCTTGCATTGTAAAACTAAAACTATTTGCTGGAGATGTATTATTAGTAGTCTGTAATGACCCCAACCAAACACTTTCATTTTGAGATAATGCTATTGTTGATGTTGATAATAATGGCTTAAAATCTAATTGAATTCTATTAGGTGCTACAATTTCAGGATGTATATCAACTGGGTCTGCACCTGTATAAAGCAAACGGACACCTGTTGTATCTGTTAATGCATTACTACCAAAAAAGAATTTATTCTGATACCACGTAGTAGCAGTGCTAGTTGGTCTAGTATAAATAATTATAAATGGATTTTGTGCCTGTGCTAATCCTAACGTACTTTGTTGATTTATAACTGTATACATACTATTTAATTGTGATACTTTGTAATCAGTAGCAGGAGTTGCAGAAGAATAACAATACCAATTTATTTTACCTGTATTATTTATATTAGCATATTGCCAACCGCCTGATACATTAACACCTTGAGTTTTATCTGCATATATTGCTGGAGTATTATTGGCTGGTGTTGGATAGAAAACAAAATTATTATTTTCTCCATATACTAAAGGTTGTGCTGGTAAATTGCTTACAACAACACTACCTATTGCATTAGTACCTACTGGTAATGCTGAAGCAATAGAAGAAACTGCTACGGTACCACTAACTGGTTGAGTTGCTGGTAAATTGCTTATTGCTACGGTACCACTAACTGGTTGAGTTGCTGGTAGATTACTTACTGAAACACTACCTATTGCATTAGCACCTGCTGGTAATGCTTGGTCAATTTTAGATACTTCTATAACTCCACCAATTACAACTGGTATTGTATTTACAACATTTACATATGTAGGTTGTGTTATAGTGCCATCATGATTATTAGCAGTATATATAGTACGTAATATAACATCATTTGCTGGTGAAGCATTATTATTAACTAATTCTACATAACCCCAAAGACCTTCTATATAAAATTGTATTCTTGCTTGTTGACCGTTTAATGCTATATTTGTAATATATGTATTAGTTTTAATATAATTAACTCCATCGGGTGATTGATATATATTAAGAGTTAAATCAATTGGAGTTTTTAATACACATATTAATGATATATTACTATTTATAACTTCTTTCTTACCTACAAATGAAGAATTAGCACCTATATTACCTTGAAAACTATTTAAATTAGATTGCGACATATTAATTTATTTTATTTTATTTATTTTTATTTCTAATATAATATAACATAATATATTTAATACTTATATTCATTTATTAATATTTTTAAATTTGTTAATTTATTTTTATTAGATATATAATTTTCTTTATTCTTATTAATTATTTCTTCTAATTCTTTGACCCTGTCTTTTAATTGAAGTATTTTATTATCTTTATGAATACTATCTCTTAATTTTTCATTTTTAATTCTTTCATTTTCTTTTACTATTTTAGTAATATAGTTATTACGTTTAACATAGTACAAATATGTGTCTTCGTCTTCTGATATAAATTCCATTTTTATTTTATATATTAATATTAAAGAAGATATTATTTTTTGAAAAAGAAAATAAAAATATTGTAAGAATATAAAAAAGAAATATAATTTTAAATTATGGATTTTGAAAACTTAAACATTTTACCTATTAACAATGTATTGGTTGATGTTGATAGAATAGTTGTTATAGTTGCTGAAGAAGAAAGAAGAGAATTAGATAATTCACTTAATAGGGTTGTTAAGACTATGTATAATAAATATCATAGGTTGTATATGAATGATAATCCTGAGAAGAGAAGAGAAATACAAAGAAAATATAGAGAAGCACATCCTAAGACTGAAGCGCAGAAGGCTAATGATAAGGCATATGCTAAGGCTTACTATCTGAAAAAGAAAGAAGAAAAAAATAGAATTATAAATAGTATAAGTTAAAGAAGATATTATTTTTTGAAAAGTCTAAAAAGTGTAGGGTTTCAAACCCTACACCAAACCCTACACCAAACCCTACACTCTTAAATTGAGTGTAAATATATATATATTATATGTAATAATATTATTTAGTGTAGGGTGTGTAGGGTGTGTAGGGTTTATTTTGAAATTCCTAGAAAAAAATCAGAAGTCTAAAAAATTATTATTACAATTTCCAAAATAAACCCTACACACCCTACACACCCTACACTCCCGCCCGTTTTTGTTAAAAACCACGGTGAAGAGTATTTTGAAACCCTACACTAATTCAAATTGAAACCCTACACTAATTTTAAAAATTAAAAAAAATGAAAAATAATGAAGATATTATTTTTAAAAAATCTTAAAAAGTCTAAAAGTATAAAAGTCTAAAAGTCTAAAATTCTAAAATTTAAAAAAATAATATTACAAAATTCTGAATTCTAAAAAAAGTTTTAAAAAGTTAGACTTTTAGACTTTTAGACTTTTTTATAAAATTAATTATTTTACAAATTAAAGAAGATATTATTTTTTGAAAACGTATAAAAATGAAAGTGTCATAAATAATGAAGTGTCATTCGAAGTGTCATTTTGAAGTGTCATCCGTATTTATTTTAAAAATGAATGTAAAATTATTTAAAATGACACTTATGACACTATGACACTTTATTTTTTATATAAATAGTATTTATACTAATTTATTATTTTCTTTATTTTATTTTTTTTTAATTTTTTTCTAAAAAAAAGTGTCATAAGTGTCATAAGTGTCATTATATTATAAAAATACATTCAATATCATTTTTTTTGCAGATGACACTTCGAATGACACTTCAAAAAAAATAAAAACAAAGTGTCATTCGAAGTGTCATTACACTCATTATTAAATAAATAGCCATATGACACTATATAAATAAATAAAAAATAGAAAAATAAATAATAATTAACAATCAACATCACCTATATATTCAATACAACCTAAACCCCTACTACTAGATGACCTATAAGAAGTAGCACCATTAGCTTTCAATATTTTAATAGCCTTTGTTAAAGACATTGCAATATGATGTTTAGCTAGATATTGTATTATTTTATCATTATTAATACATCCTATATATTCTGAATCTATTTTAAAAATTTCAAATAGTTTAGCATCAGCACTAATAATACCATCATTAGAATTAGTATTTTTAATTAAATCTTCTGGCATAGGTATTACTGTTTTATAAGATTTAAACATAATAGTTTCAATAGCTTGTTTGACTTCATCTAATAAAATCCAATTTTTAATATCAGCATCAGGATATCTTCTAATAAATGTTTTTTTTTCTCCTTCTGTTAAATTATTAAACATGTCATCATTAATAAATCTACAAGGCATATCTACACGTTGCATAAATTCTAAAGCATCAGCAGGTTCACATAATGGTATATCATTAGCACATAATATAA
>Ga0114978_10004664_pt1 | contig 11043 bp, 8 predicted proteins | sample S_140212_EF_Meta_FD_87027 | JGI IMG/M metagenome (GOLD analysis project Ga0114978, IMG submission 87027) | Freshwater microbial communities from Lake Simoncouche, Canada to study carbon cycling - S_140212_EF_MetaG | ecosystem: Environmental > Aquatic > Freshwater > Lake | place: Lake...
CAATCATTGCGGCCATCGCGATTCCCAACATCGCAAACATCACCAGCCAGGCCACCATTGCCAAGAGTCAGCGCAATGCGCAAAGCATCGCCTCGGTCGCGGCCGCCGCCAAAGCGGCGGGTGTGGCAACCGGGTTGAACACCATCATGGCTGCCACCACTCTGCAGTCCGTTCAGAGCAACACGACGGGAATGACCTTCAGTGTTTCGCCCATGAGCACCACTGAGATCACGGCTGCCCAAGCCTACTTGACCAACAATTCCAACACAAACGCCGGCGTGAACTACAAGCCTTAACAGGCAGCCGCATTTCCGCAGTGATTCAACGCAGGGCAGGCGCGAAAGCGCCTCCCTTCTTGTTTTGTTGCATAGGCAACACCTTGTAGTAATTTAAGGTTATGAAAAGGGATGGCGGCTCGGTTTTTCCCCTCGCTCTGCCGTGGTGCAGGCGAAAGTCAGCCTTTACCCTCATTGAGCTCCTTCTCGTCATCGCCGTCATCGGGATCATGACCGCGCTGATTGTGGCCTCCATGACCAACTCCGCCTCGGACGCGCGCCTCGTCATCGCGCGTCAACAGCAGGCCGTGCTGCAGGAGTCTCTCACCGCCTGGGTCTCCCAGGAGTGCAGCGGGACATCCAGCCTGCAAAATGCGCGAACGACCTACAATAATGCCACCAACCGCCTCACCCTGATGCAAAACTATCTGGATCCCACCAGCTACCAGCACATGGCCGATAACACCGTGGACGCGGCCAAGGTCAAAACCGAAGCCCTGGCAAAAGAGGGTCTGTACCTGACTTTCACCACGTGGACCACCAACAGCTATCCCCGCGTCAACATGGTTACGGAATAGCATTCCCCCTATGAAAACCCACCCTGGATTTTACCAAAGCAGAAGCGGTCTCCGCCGCGCCTTCTCCCTCATCGAAGTCCTCGCCACCATCGCCATCATTGGCATCATCACGTTTCTAGCCATTCCGAATCTTCTGCGCATCAAGGAGGACGGGGAGAAAAACCTCGCCATTTCGCGCGCGGAAACCCTGAATCTGGCCATGGCCTCGTTTCTACAAGCCGGCGGCCAGGCCAATGCCACCGCCGATTGGGGGAGCGCGACGGACACTCCCTCCCGCTATGCCAAGCTCAGCGGCTACGTGGCCTTTGCGCCCTCAAATTTGGCGAATTATCTCCCCGCGGGATACAGCGTGACCCTGACGCAGGCCCTCACGCCCTTGACGAAGATTCCCCTGACCGGACCCTCTGGCCCCATAGATTATTGAAATGACAAAACGGTCCGGCCATGGCCGCAAACAGCATTTTTTTGCGTCCGGGAAACGCGGCATGTCGCTGATTGAGATTATGATCGTTCTGGGTGTCCTTGCCGTGATAATCTCCATCATGATCCCCTCCATTACCGGGGTCGTGCCCGCCGCCCGGGCCACGACGGCGGAAGCCAACCTGGAACACCTCAACCAAGCAGTCTTGAAATTCAATCACGCCAGCTCCGATCTCACCAATGCGGCGGCCAGCGACAGCGCGGATGAGCTGGCCATCTTCGCCGCTCTGCAAACCCGGGATGCCACGGTTTTGGGCTCGCCCTTCCTCGGCTCAAATTTTTCACCAAACACCTCCAGTTCCGAGACCACCTACCGCGCTGCGTGGAATGGCCGGATGTTTGAGTTGGTCGCACCGGAAAGCCCCGGAACCGGCCTGGATATCCTCCTCCTGCAATGAACGAAAAAGACTGGAAATCGCTGGAAACGGCTCTGCATGGCGCAGGCCATGAAGCGGGCGACCCACCCGGGCAAAACCAGGAACTCCACCTCCTGCTGGCCCATGCCAACGGCATTCCGCAGGATGAAGCCCTGGAATGGCTGGCGGGTGTCTTCCAGATCCTGCCATTCGACACCACGCGCACAGCCTGTTCCACGCGAGCCGAGGCTATTTTTCGCAACCTCGCGACTTCGGGCCATGAGGATGACGAGGCCTGGATGCCGATCGGCAACCTCGGCCCGCTGTTAATCTGCGCGCACTACAATCCCGCCTCGACGGCGCTTTGGAAAATCCCCATCGAGTTCCTCGTTACCGTGCTCATCCCGCGGTCCAAATACGACGAACTGCGCAAGGATATCAACATCCGCCTCGAATTCACCCCGCTGGAATCCAAAGAAGCCATCGCACTCTCCGAACCCCTGCCGCGCAACGAGGGGCTTCCGCGCGTGCTCGACTGGATGTTGAAGGAATATCCCTTCGAGAAATCCGAGACGCCGTCCCGTTTGCAGGAGGAAATCCGGCAAGTCTCGGCCAGCAATCCGGGCGATCCCTGCGCGCTCAAAGGCCTGCCCCGCGGCCTCGGACTGGCCCTTCATCATCTCTCCACCGACGCACCGTGTTTCAACGCGGAGTTCGCTCCCTCGCAGGCGCTCTTTCCTGAGGCCCTGCTGGAGAAACACGGCGTCTATCCGATGTTTTGCGGACGCAAGATCATCTACCTTCTCTCCTGCGAAAAAAACAATTTTGCGTTCGAGGATGAATGGCTCTCAAGCGGGAACGATGCCTTCGATTTCCGCGCCGTTCTGGCCGAAAAAGAGGCCATCATCGCCCTCATCAACCGCGAGCGCGGACGCGCCGCCGCCTCGACTTCCGTGGCCCAGCATGGCGACCTCACCTACTCCGATGTCGCCAACATGGTGGATATTGACCTGCAGGACGTGCAGCGCATCAACCCCGCCAGCATCAACGCCACCCCGGAACAAATCGTGCATTGGGTGCTTTACCGCGCCATCACCGGCCGCGGCAGCGATCTGCACATCGAGAAATTTTACAACACCGCGCGCTTTCGCGCCCGGATTGACGGAGAACTCAAAGTCATCCATACCTGCGGCGAGGAAATGCTCCCGCGTTTCATCAGCCTGATCAAAAACTACGCCAACATGGGCCAGCGCCGGCAGGATGCCCAGGATGCGCGCTTCTCACTCATCCTCGGCAAACGCCGGGTGGATTGCCGCGTCTCCGCCATCCCCTGCCGCAAGGATCTGCAAAAAATCACCATCCGCTTTCTCGACAAACAGGATGGCGTAAAGAAATTCACCGATCTCCATCTGTCCGAGCGCCAGATCTCCCTTTTCACCGAGGCCATGGGACGCGATCAGGGCCTCATCCTCGTCACCGGCCCGACCGGTAGCGGCAAGACCACCACGCTCTACGCCCTGCTCAACAGCATCAACGCAGACAACATCAACATTCACACCATCGAGGACCCGATCGAATACGAGATCGAGGGCATGAACCAGACGCAGACCGATCCGCACAACGACATCGGTTTTTCCGAGGGCCTGCGCCGCCTCATGCGGGCCGACCCGGACGTGATTCTCATCGGCGAGTGCCGCGATGCCGAAACCGCCAGTGCCGCCATCAATGCCGCGCTGACCGGTCACCTTGTGCTCACCACCCTGCATGCCAACGACTGTCTGCGCGCCGTCAGCCGTCTCGTTTCCATGGGTGTGCAGCCTTATCTGCTGGCCGATTCCCTCGCCCTCTCGCAGGCCCAACGGCTGATCCGGCGGCTCTGCACATTTTGCAAAAAACCGGCGGCGATTCCGGTCGAAGCCCGGCACATCTTCCACGCCAATCACATCTCTATTCCCCCGGACGTATCGGCCATTTACAGCAAACACGGCTGCCAGGAGTGCGGCGACACCGGCTATTCCGGACGCATGGCACTGATGGAATTGTGTCCCTCCGACCACACCCTGGCCGATTTGATTTCCCGCACCGCCACCCAAACGGAATTGCGGCGGCATGCCATTCAAAAAGGCATGCTCACCCTTTACCAGGAAGGCCTCCAACAGGTCCTGACCGGCAGCACCTCCCTCGAAGAGATCAACTGCCTGAGTTACACCGCCATCACCGCCGACCAGCACGATGATGTGCCGCCCGATGGCAAAATCGTCAGCCAGACGTAGCGGGAAAACGGCGGGATCCGCCCGGAGGTCGAACCCTGCCGGGTTTACTTCAAGTCATCCGCAATGACCTTGAGCAGCGATTCTGTAGAGTTTTTACTGTCGCTGCTTAGCTCCCAAAACATTACGCCGCCAAGACCGCGCGCGCGCACGAGTTGGGTTTTGAGGTGCAGGCTTTGCGCGTCCTCATAGGTGATGAACGTCCCGTTGTTCTCGCCCGCCGCATAGATGTAGGGGCCCTTGGCGGTGTCGTCCCAAAAGCGCTTGTAGACGCCCGGCCGGGTGGCCAGCCGTTCCTGAATATCGCGGAACTGCCACTCCATGTCCGGCGGAATGGTGCCCGGCGCACCACCGGTCGCCGACTGATAGAGGCCATTATTGGCCGGGCCGACGCCCTTCCATCCGCGCCCGTAAAAGGGCACTCCCACCACCAGCTTGGCCGCAGGCACTCCGGCCGCGAGATAGGAATTCACGGTGGATTCCACGGAGAGAACATCGCTGCCGCCGGTGCCGCGCATCGAGGCATGGTGTCCGGTCACGCCCTCCCAATCCCCGTGAAAATCATAGGTCATCACATTGATCCAGTCACAGGCGGCGGCAACTCCGGAAAGTTCGAGGTTCGCCATCGTGCCGGGTCCGGCCGGGCTGGCAATGCTGAGGTAATATTTCTTTCCATCGTTGCGTCCGGCGGTGTCGAGCTGACGCCGCAGTTCCTGTAGGAGGAGGGTGTAGTTGTGTTTGTCCTGCGACCGGACCGTGTTGGAGGAAAGGCCTCCGCCAACGGGATATTCCCAATCAATGTCCACCCCATCGAAGCCGTACCGTTTGATGAAGGCGATGGACGAACGGGCGAACTTGTCGCGCGAGCTGCTGGTCAACGCAATGTCGGAAAACTCGCCCGAAAGGGTCCATCCACCAATCGAGATCATGGTGATGAGATGAGGATTTTTTTCCTTCAGCTTCCTGAGTTGGTTGAAATTGCCCGCGAGCGGTTGATCCCACGTGTCGCCCGGGTAGGTGCGCTGCGTGGCTGCGTATTCATCAAAAAGAATCACGTCACCACTGGCGGTGGGTTTGGCGAAGGCGTAGTTGATCACGTTGAGCCGGGAGGCCGGAATGTCGGTGACATGGTAGTTCTTCTGGTAGATGCCCCATTCCGGGAAATAGCCGACGATCTTGGGACCGCTGAGCGAGGGACCACCCGGGGCCGGCGTGGCCGAAGGAGCGGGCGTTGGCGTCGGAGTAATGACTGGTGTGGCCGAGGGTGATGGTGTCGGCGTGGCCGTTGGGCCTGGCGTAGGGGCCGGTGTGGCGGACGGACTGGGCGTGGGCGTGCCGCCAGAACCGTTGACCCGGATATTTCTCGGCGGATTTTTTACGTTGCCCGGGCTGGCCAGAAATCCGAAGGAGACCGTCGCGCCGGGCGCGATACTGGAATTCCAGCTCACGGCGGCGGCTGCGTAATGCTCGGTGCCCTGAGCCTGCACAGTCGCATCCCACGCGCTGGCAATGCGGGGTTCAAAATCGAACTCCAACGCCCAGTTGGTCAGGGTTTGCGAGCCGGCGTTGGTGAGTTTGAACTCGCCTTGGAATCCGCTGATCCAGTCCTGAGTGACGGTGAAGACCACCCGCACGGTTCCGGCCTGCACGGTGACGTTCGGTCCCTGGGCGGGAGATGGGCTTGGTGTCGGCGCGGGTGTTGCCGCAGGGGTTGGCGAAGGGCCCGGGGTGGGAGCCGGCGTAGCGGCGGGGCTTGGAGCGGGCGAAGGTGCCGGCGATCCCGCGGAGACGGGAACAGGATTTTCGTAATAGCGCTGCGCCTTGGTGATCCACCAGAAATCATCTGTGGGCGGGCTGCCCACGCCATCCGTGGAATCGCCCACCCCCGCGCCGAAAAGAATGAGTCGCACCCCGGCGTCGCGGGCCTGCGCGATGTGGCTGCCCCATTTCACCGCGCCATCTTCCAATGACACCCGTGTGGCGGCGTCGAAGCGCGAGAAATAGTCGAGCCGCGCTCCGCCGATCAGGAATTTGTCACCGAAGAAAAAAACCGGCGCGCTGTCCTCGTAGTGCTGCGAGGCATTGGTCAGATCGGGGAATTGTGCGCCGGCGTATGGATTCGCTTCCAAGGTCGAATTGATCCGCCCGACCGGCAACTGCCAGAGCACAACCGGCAGGCCGCTCTGCGTATTCATGGCGCGGCAGAACTCCAGATAGTTCGCCCAATGCACTGCATTCCAGAACCAGGTAGAGGTTTCGGGATTGGCCGACTTGCCTTCGTAGCCGGCATCAAGGCCGTATTTGTCCACCGAGACAAAATCCGCGCCATGAGACAGCACTCCGGCCTTCACGTAATAACCCGTGACGGCAGCGGCCTCCTTGGCGATATCGGCGCGCCCCTGGGTGACACCGCGCTCGTCGGTGATGCGGATGAGGCCCTTCACCCCGCTGGGCGTGGTCCACCCGCCCGCGGGCATGGCCCAGAGGTTGAACTGCCAGCCAAAATACGCGTTCGGCAGGTATTTGTTGATCGTGTAATTGATGGCCTCAACCAAACCGCGCACGGTGTTCGGAAATGCGGGGTCTTTCGTGCGGTCGAGCACGCCGGCCTCATAGACGGCACTGGTTTGGGCCGATAACGTCAAGGGGTCCTGACGGTTCTGCGCGAGGTAGCCGAGGAAGTCGGGTTCGAGCACGAGGCCCACCATCTCATCACCGGCCTCGGCTTTTGCCAAATCGAGGGCGAATTTAAGATCGGTGAAATAGCCGAGCATGTAATTGGCACTCTGGATGTGCCCCATATTCGTGGTGTAGCTCTCGCCGCCGTCGGGGATGTTGTAATAAACGAGGAAGGGAATCATCCCGAGCTTGAGGCTTTCGCGCACGAAGGAGGTGACGCGGAAACCGTCTTTATCCGTCCAGGTTCGCCAGCCCACGTTCTGGTTTTTCGGGCCGCCATTGATGTAAATGTACCGGACGTCCATGCGGCGGTTTTTCGCATCAGGGGAAAACGCGCGCCAGAAGGTGAGGTCGGCCGTGGAATCCTCGCTGACCGATCCAATCGGCACGTAAGCCGGAAGGCCGGGCAGAGACCCGTCGGCGTTTTTCACCCGCACCCCAAGGAAGCGCACCTCGCCGCTGGCCTTGTCTTCAATCTTCAGGGAAGAACGTCCGGCCTTGGTGCCGCGCAGGCGGATTTTGCCGTTGCCGAGATCCTGGGAGGTGAAAACGGTGGCGTTGTTGGTGGAGAGAGTGAAAGTCAATGCCCCCGTGCCGCCGGGGCGGCTGACTTCGAGGTCGGTGTCCTTATTTTGCTCAATGGTCACCTGACGCGCCTGGGAAGCCTGATCGAGCGCGGAAATTTTCAACCCGCTGGCACCTCCGGCTACAAAGGTTTGCGTGTCGCTGAATGTCTCGCCGGCGGAATTGATCAATCCGACGCGGTAGGTGAAGACGGCGTAGTCGCGGTTGCCGACATGGAAGCGGCCGGTTTGTTTTCCTCCGTTTGCGGTCGCGATGTTTTCGCGATGGATTTCCTGAACGTCCTCCAGCACGCGCCAGGAGGAAGCGTCCACCCCGCTCCATTTGTTCCATTCGAGATCGTAGCCGCCTTCCGCGCCCCAGTTTTTGAAAATGGCCAGGGTGGGTTTGGCCGGAGCCGCCGCGACGGGAGTTGGAGACGGTGCGGGCGTGGCCGTCGGTGAGGGTGTCGCGGAGGGCTTGGGCGTGGCTGAGGGAGCCGGCGACGGGGTAGGAGTGCTGGAACTATCGGCGGCGTCTTTCAAGACAAAATCGGTTGGCAGATTTTTGAAATTTCCCGGCTGGGCGACGATGCCGAAACTGGTCTTGGCCCCTGGGGCAAGAGCCTTGTTCCAAGCCTCGCCACGAATCACATATTTGCTGCCGGTCCGGCCCACGATGGCGCCATTCCATATACTGGTGATCTGCGGGGTCATGGTGAATTCCAGACGCCAATCTTTGAGGGCGCGGCCGCTGTCGTTGACGACCTCCACTTCGGCTTGGAATCCGGAAGTCCAGTCCGTGGTGATTTTCATGGTCGCTCCGCACAGGGCGGACGCGCTGGACAAGACCACAAATGCAAGGGCAAGAAGGGAACCGCGTTTCGCGAGGAGGAATTTCATAGCCCCTAGGGTGCGACAGGCTGCAAAAAAAGCCCGATCAACTCGACCACCGGGACCGGAAAGTCGGTGAATGAGCCGGGGGTCCCGAAAACCCACCGTTTCCGCTACCGGCTAAAAGCGCTTCGTCGTGACCAGCCAGTCCCAGGGGAAGGGCGCAACCATCCAATCCGGCGGCGATGCGAATTCGGTGTCCCAGCCGTATTCCACCTTGTCGGTTTGCAGGGTTTCAAACCCGAAGTGCCGGAAAAAAATCGTCAGTTCCTCGCGGAGGTAATGCTTGGTCGGAACGCCGGCAATCGGCACCAGCCCCCCGGCCAATTGACGGGCCGCTTTGGCGGCGGGAGCCGCCGAGGCGATGAAGGCCTGGTCCGCGCTCAAGCCATCATAACGGTGCCATTCCACCAGCCGGTGGTGCGCCAGCAGGGCGGACTCGACCGAGGGAACGAGAAAAACCGCGTGTCCGCCGGACTCCACCAGCCGGGCCACGGAACGCAGCACGGCTTCGCGGATGGAGCTATCAGCCATGATCAACACATTGGCGCAAAGCGCGAACCGCACCGGGAAAACTTTTGCGGAACGGGCGGCGAAATCGCGTTTGAAATACCGGACATTTTCGCAGTCCGCCGCCGCCTTGCGCGCCTGTTTGAGCAGCTCGCCGGAGAGATCGTAGGCATCCACCGAGGCAAAGCGCGCAGCCAGCGCAGGGAGATATTTTCCCACCCCGCAGCCCGCGTCCGCTGCTGCCGAGGAGCCATCGGCAAACTGGTCAAGGTGCCGCGCGAGGATGCCGGTTTGGTCGCTGGTGAAGGAGTCGAAGATCTCGCCGTCGTAGTCCGCCGCGACGCGATCCCAATAGCACTTGTCCATCCGCGAAGACTACCGGGCGATTCCCGGGAAGCAAGGGCAAGGCGGAGCACTTCCGTCTTGCCATTCCTTCCTGCCGCATTTTGATGAAGCCGATGAAAAAATTGGCCGGCCATGTTTTGCTGAGCGGACTGCTGACCGGGTTCCTTCCTGCGCAGGATCAACCGCCGGCGACCGGGTGGGAAACGCCGACCCTGGTGGTCCCGGCGCCCTTGCAACCTGATGAGACTTTGTTGGCTCCCCCGCCCCCGCCCCCGAACGGCGCGATCGCGGCCATGATGGCGATCAATCCCAAATACACCGGGGGCATGGTGGTTGTCACCGCCCGTGGCGGCACCCCTCAGCCAAGGGAATGGACGATCGTGGCCCGCGACACGAATGATCTCGGGGTGCTGCACAAACTCACCGTGGCGGACGGCCAGGTGATCACCGACGTGCAGTCCCTCAACGCCTACGAATCCTTCCGTCAGGATGTGCAGATTGATCCCGGACTGGTCCAGGTGGACTCCAGCCAGGCGTTTTTCATCGCCCAGCCCATTGCCGCCGCCAATCAGAAAATCATCGGCCATGTGGACTATGCTCTCACCATTCAGGGGAAGGACGCCACGCCCATCTGGACGGTGAATTGCTTCGACATCGACGGCATTTACATCGGCAGGGTGATCCTGCTGGCAACCAATGGCGCGGTGTTACAAACGCCAGGATTTGCCAACGCGCCGGCGGCTAATTGACGACGTTTTCCGGCACTCCACCCAGAAACGCCCGCACATTATCCGCCACGATGTGCATGAGCCGGGTGCGGGATTCCACACTGGCCCAGGCCATGTGCGGCGTGATCACCGCGTTGGGCGCGGAGAGCAGCGGATTGCCCGCCGGGGGGGGTTCGACACTCAAAACATCGCCGCCGTATCCGGCAATCGCGCCGTTTTTCAAGGCCTCCGCCAGCGCCGCTTCATCAATGAGCCCGCCGCGTCCCGTATTGATGAGGGTGAGGGACGATTTCATTTTTGCGAGGTTCTCGCGGTTGATCAGTTCCTTCGTTTCCTCCGTGAGGGGGCAATGCAGACTGATCACGTCGGACTCGCGAAAAAGCCGGTCCAGCGAAACCCATTCGACCGGCGCATCAAAAGGTTTTGGCGTGCGGGAATGCACGATCAAACGCATGCCCATGGCGGCACCGATTCGCGCCGTGGCTTGTCCGGTCGCGCCAAAGCCGACCATCCCCAGCGTTTTGCCCGCCATCTCGAAAAACGGCGCGACGGTGAAACAAAAGTCCGGACAACGCTCCCACTCCCCGTTCCGGACCGCCGCCGCCGTGGCTGCGGTGCGCCCCGCCAGTTCCAGCAGCAGGGCAAAAACATGCTGCGCCACCGAGGCCGTGCCGTAGCGGCCTCCATTCGTCACGGGAATACCTCTGGCCCGCGCCGCAACGATATCCACGATATTCACTCCGGTCGCCAGCACGCCAATGTATTCGAGCTTTGGCAACGCCGCGATATGAGCCGCGCTGATGGGGGTTTTGTTCGTAAGCAGGATTTCCGCATCCGCGCTGCGCGCGATGATTTCTCCCGGAGAAGTGCGGGGATAGAGAGTGAGCGTGCCGAGGGCGGCCAGTTCGTCCCAGTTCGGATGAAAGGGGGCGTGTTCGCCCACCGACAGGGGGCTCATGGTGTGGGCGTCGAGGACAACGATGGTTTTCATGCAGACAAGGCAAGCACGATGATTCCGCCGCAGCCAAAACGCAAGGGCTTCGGAAGATGACCCGCGCGACGTTTTATGCCATAACTCTTCCATGATCTCGAAGCGGAACCATACGGCCGATGCGGTCTCAAAATTGAAACGCAAGTTGGGCGCGGCAGCTGTTCTGACCGATCCCGCCCGCTTGGCTGCTCTGGGTGGCGACAAATGGTTCGCTCACGGTCAGCCGGGCCTGGCGGTGTTTCCCCGCAGCGCTGCGGATGTTTCCGCCGTGATGAAAATCGCGGCCGCCCACCGTCTCGCCGTGACCACGCGCGGCGCGGGTTACGGCTATGTGGGCGGTTGCGTGCCCATGCGCGGCGGCATCGTGCTGGCCATGG
>Ga0114978_10004665_pt1 | contig 11043 bp, 19 predicted proteins | sample S_140212_EF_Meta_FD_87027 | JGI IMG/M metagenome (GOLD analysis project Ga0114978, IMG submission 87027) | Freshwater microbial communities from Lake Simoncouche, Canada to study carbon cycling - S_140212_EF_MetaG | ecosystem: Environmental > Aquatic > Freshwater > Lake | place: Lake...
ATGGAACACAAATTGCGTCTGCTGGTGCCACAGGACTCAATGTGTCATCAAGTCTACTACAAGTTGGTGCTACCAATACAGGCGGTGCTGAACCACTCAGTGGTAGGATTGGCCAGGCCCTGATCTATAACCGTGCATTGACATCTGGTGAAATCAATCAAAACTACACCGCCGTAAGATCGAGGTATGGAGTATGAGCATAACAATAGGACCTGGAATCACCGTTGGAGCTGGCGTGGCCATTACGCCAACTTTGTCAATAGTCACTGACGGCCTGGTGTTGTATTATGATTTCAGCAATCCAGCCAGTTACCCCGGAACCGGCACTAGTATAACTGACTTGTCCACTGCCGCCAACAACGGAACTGTGGTCAACGACTACAGTGCTATATCCTATGTTGCCAATGCCCAAACCAGTTATTTCAACTGGTCTACCAATGTAGGCGGTGGCGGTAGTGGAAGCAATGCATTTAATGGTAGTATTCACACCGCAACGACCAACCTGTATCAAGATTTTACCATGGTATTTGAACCTGATTTCTCTGTGGCCGGAATAGCAGGCCTATTTGGTGTTCCTGGCGACAAGAGCATGAGATTTTATAACAACGCTTGGCAAGCACCCAATCCCGGCAACGGTGATGACTGGGCCAGTGCACCAACAACCTTCTACATAAATGGAACGGCAAGCAATCAGGCAGTGGCCGGATGGAATGTCATGGGCGGTGCTACAACCAACCCTGCTTACTCTGTGCCTCAACAATTATATATTGGTACCAGTTGCTATGAGAATCGCAACATGCAGGGCAATATTGCTGTGGTGTTGATGTACGACCGAACACTCACATCACAAGAACAACTGCAAAACTACAACTACTTTAAGTTACGCTTCGGCCTTTAAGCCAAAAGAAAAGCCACTGTGAAGTGGCTTTCTATAGTATAGACTCAGAGTCTATTAGGCTTTGTTGAAACTCCAATACAGCACTGCCACTGCTGCCAAGCCAACTAGGCCTTGACTGCCAAGTGATGCAACTATTTTGGTAATGTTAGTGATCACATCCAATCCTAAGAATGGTACTGCGGCACCAAATAAAATTTGGAGAACCACTGTGACTGCAATTAGTTTGATACCAATTGAAGTGATGTTACTAACAAGATTTCCTGCTACTGCAAATGCTTTGTCCATTTAATAGACTCCTTTAAGTTAACAGGCCCGTAAGGCCCGTACATTTATTTAAGAGTGACGGCGTGAAACAGGGCTGTTGGGCCCAGTAATGGGTCACTTTTGTCATTATACAGGGTTATTTTGGCATGCTGTTTATAAAAGCATTCATCATGGCAATGGCCTGTTTCATAGCATCCTCTGCCGACGGCTGTTGAACGCATCCGGCTTTGACACCCTGTGCTTGCCATTCTTTGGCAGAGGTTTGGCAGGCCTGTTGTGTTGCGAACGTTCCAACCGGAGCCGGTGCGGTGTTGATTGCTGTGACCAATAGTAATGTCCACATTATGCTGTTTCCTTGATGTGTTTACAAGAGCCACGAAACTTGAAGCCCGGGCACGAACATGTGACCTGCCCATTCAGTTCAGTCACTGTGTATTCTGCACCTTTTGATCCGGCTATTGTCCATGAGCGGCCTTCTGGCTCTGCCGCTTGCCCAGGCTCATATCCCCAAGAATTTGGCACTTCCACAAACTTGCGGCCACGTGTGTAAAAACTGATTGGACGGGCAAACTGTTTGATTCGAACAGAACCGTGTTGCAAGTATGCAAACATCTTGTCGCGACTGTCGTTCAAAAAGTACACATGATTGGGACTCGTGACATTGCCCCAGTCTGTGGTTTCCAGTACCACTTTCATCGTGCGCGAATCCACTCGCCGGCACGTGACAAGTCCTGGCCTGCACCACTCACAGCGCCGCCCATTGTGCCGCACCCTGTCACAGTGATCAGCACTATACTTAAAATAAGATATTGCAGTCGAGTCATTGCGTTCTCCTTAGGAGTTAACAGTTTGAAAAGGACTAAGTTCTTCTTCTGGGTCCGCAGTTTCGTAAACCCAGTTCACAGGAATTTCCAACAGTCGAGCCACTGTCACAGGCAAGTAGCCTGCTTCCAGCATGTCAGAAATTTCCACAGTTAAATCGCTCATTCTGCTCATATCAGTTCCAATCCTTTTTGTCACCAAACATTTCATTATCGTTAAAGCCTGCGGTGTAGGCCGCAATTTCTTCTGCTGTCATATCTTTCTTCTCAACACGAGAACTAGTGCCGGTACCGGCCACATAGTAGTGAGGATTGTAACCTCGGCTGTAGTACGAGTCTGCACTACCGCGATCGTAAGCACCACCATGCCGTGTGTTGTATTGTGTTTTTTCTGCAATCATTTCTGTGTCCTTGTTACGCAAAATATCTGTAGGGCAAGCCCAAGGTCCAGGCCAAGTAACTGAGATCACCGTTTGTGTCTTCGGCTTCGTGGATCCAGCGCATGGCCATATCCAAATCTTTAGCACCCAGTGTGAGCATTTCTGCTACACGGCGTTCAAAAGCCTCTACAGCCGCGGCTTGGGCCGTCTGTTCTGCCTCATGATTGGCTGTCATAATCCGGCCCAACTCAGTGAACTCGCGGTCAAAGTCAGCCAAGGTCCAGGTTGAGGTGTCAATGTGACGTGGGCGGAAGTTATGGGCATCCTTGTACATGTCCCAGTAAGTGGCCTGAGCTTGCTCTAGATCACTCAACTCTTCCCAACTTTTAAACTGTTCCATTGTGAGCTCCTTATTTCTTACTATGTTCATATTATAGCAAATCGGCAATTTCGGGTCAACCAAATTCGTACATGTGTTGAGCCATTGAGGGATCCAACCGGATCAAATCCTTTGCGGCCGCAGTGAGTTCACGATAGCGTCGGTTAGTTTCTGCACGGCTCAGTTCGCCATCGCAGGAAAGATTTTCTGGGCTAAGGGCACAGTCAATCATTTCTGCCACACGCTTGCGGCCTGCGGCAGTTTGAATTTCGTACAAGGGTTCTGTACGCTGGCCTCGGAACAAGGCTTGGTATTTGTTCTGACGATCGATGTATGCAGTAAGTGCTTTCATTTTCTATTCCTTTTTGTTAAACTATGCTATATTATAGCAAATGGGTAATTTTCGGTCAACCGTTTTAACGGCTGGCCCAGAGCAGGCATACACTATGTTGTATGCCGTCAACATAGTACCAAGTCCATTTCATGCACCGGGGTTTTTGAGCAGATGCTACTGTGACAAAGCCCATTAAAATTGCAGAAATAACAATTCTTTTCATATCTTCTTTCTGTTGTGTTTACGCAACACCACGAACATCTGTATTAAGGTTAGGCTTCATTGTACGGATCATGTCACGTTCAAAGGTGTGTGCTTCTGCTTTGCCACGCACCACAGCCACAACACGAACAGTGAATGAATCAGTACCACGCTCACGCATGGTCTCATACAGCATCCATGATTTGTCTTCCGAGCGCATGCGATACATGTGCTTGTTACAACGAACCAAAACGCTCTTCTTCACAGTGCTCATTGTCTTGGCAGTTACGCCAATGTAGAAGTCTGTGCCCGACTCAATCATATAAATGATGTGAGTACGATCGGTGCGTTTTTTACGTGATTGCTTTTTAAGTTCCATACAAGTATTATAGCAAAAAGGGAATTTCTGGTCAAACAGTTTTTTGTGGTAAAAAAAGCCACAAAAAAAGGTAATACTTGCGTATTACCCGGGGGATTATCGATAATATTATCGGGGATTATCAATTATTTAGGAGTTAATTTATCAATATATTCCCGTAATATATTCTCAACTAATTGATTTAATGTAATATCTTGTTTATGTGCCATTAACATCAAATCAAATAATTCATTATCGGGTAAATCTAATTCAACTTCTTTGCGATTATCTGTCATAATATATTCCTTTATTACGCTCGTTTTTCAATAATCTTATCAGCAAGTCCAAAATCAACTGCTTGCTGGGCACTCAAAAATGTATCAAACTTCATGGTCTCATACAGTTCTTCATAGGTCTTGCCTGCTGTATTGTGTTTCACATACAGCTCTGTTAGACGTTTGTTGATTCTTACACTTTCTTCAAACGCACGTTTGGAATCTTCGAACTGCAGGTCCTGCACGTGAACTGATCCACGTGTGCCCGGAGTGCCAGAACTCACACGATGGATCATTGTACGTGCTTCGGGTAGCACCATGCGTTTACCTGGGGCGCCTGCTTGTGCCAACATGGATCCCATGCTTGCGGCCTGGCCCAACACAATGGTCTGTACGTCGCACTTGATAAACTGCATTGTGTCGTAGATTGCCAAGCCTGCTGTCACAGCACCGCCCGGTGAGTTGATGTAGAACGAAATGTCTCGGTCAGGATTTTCGCTTTCCAGAAACAACATCTGTGCCACAATTAAACTGGCTGAATGTTCGCTGACTTCGTTGTCTAACATGATCACACGATCTCTAAGCAAGCGACTGTAAATGTCATAACTGCGCTCACCTTTGGCGGTTTGTTCTACAACCATTGGAATCAGACTCGGCATAATTTCTCCTGTGTTAAGTAATACTCTTTGATAAGTAATTATAACACATTTTTTTGGAAATCACAATGAGAGACTTACTCAATTTATTCGACCACATTCTATTAGAAAAAAGCCGCGGACTGTTGTACCGTGAAAAAGGCGATAGCTTTTTCCAAGGGTCCAAAGACAATCCCACTGCCGAAATTGTGTTTGACAAAGTTGACTACTTTCCTGGTATGCCCGGTGCCTATGCCAACTACAATGAAATGTCACAAGTAGGGGCAGATTTGTTCAAACAATACCCCAGTATCACTTGGAGTAACAAACCCACGCAAGCCAGCAAGGCCTTTGCTATCATGACTTTTAACGGTCCTGCGGCAGGCCAACAAACCCATTTTGGTAGATTTTTTAATGAAATAAAACCTGACATGGCTGGCTTTTGGAAAAACTCTGAACTGCCTGGTGGATGGCAACTGAACAAGGCTGTGAGTTTGAAAGGTTCATACTATAAACTCAAACCTGCTGATTTATTCCCAACCAATTCAACTTTTGCCACGCCGGCAGAGACTGTGGCTGCGATTGGTACACGCCCCGGAACCACACCAGACCAACTGGCAAACATTGGTAAAATAAGACCTGGCATGGATCAGTTGTTGGCTGGAGCTCTTCCGGTATTTGACAATGTGGGTGACATGATGAGTGCTGTGCGGGATGACCTTGGAGAAACCATTGGCCCAATAGCATTGATTCAAGGTATGAACATGGGAACAGGTGCCGAGGCTGCTCGAATAGATATTCTTGGGCCCAAGGGTAGTTTTGAAGGCAGTGCAATTAATTTTCCTGCTGATAAAAACAACGGCCTAGTTGACAGTTACTTGTTGCACTCAAGTGGGGTGGAGATTGGCATTAGTTCCAAAGGTGAACAAGGTGCATCAGCATCAGTTAAAAACATTTCAGATGGTGTGGAAACTGCTCGACAAAAAGGCCTGGACAAGTTGCTGACACAATACGCACCACAAGTCGAAGTTATTGAAAGACTTGGTAAATTGAGTTCTTTGGATTTTCCCATTGTGTATGGTATAGAACAAGGTATCATTGATCAGGCCACCGGTGCAGAAATCAAACAATTGGTCAAGACCAATGGCACAAGTACCAATCCTGCAATACAAGATTTAATGTCAGACATAAAGGCCAAAACTGATAATCCTCGTTACAATGTGGGATATCATGCCCTGGCTGCATTGGCCCGGCGGGTGTCTAAAAATATAAACGCTGATCCCAAGTTTGGTGAGGCCTGTTTGAAATTTTTAAATACCAGTCCCCTCATCCAACTGCACTTGAATGGGTCTGAAAAACCTGATAGCTTTAAAGTCACAGGATTTACCAGCAAGTACCCCCCAAACTTCAAGGGAACTGTGGGGCTAGATGCTTCCAAATGTTACTCGGCCACGGGTATTATTGGGCGTGTGAGTTTCAGCTACAACGGTGGCGGTAATAAGGATACTGATGTTCCTGTAGATGTTGGGCCAGCCAATACCAGCACAGATGCGTTGAATCAGGTTGGGCAGAAGAGGTCAGGCATTACTGCAGCCTCTGGCGGTGTTGAAAAAACTAAACAACTGGGAAATAAAACAACGCTGGGTCGCGAGCGTCAGCGTTAACGATTCAACACAGAGATGTTGTCGCAGATGCCAAGCTTCATGGCTTCTTCTGCGCTGAGATACACATCATGTGGCGGCAACAAGGTTCGCTTGATTTCTTCTTCTGATAATCCAGTACACTGCACATAGTGTGCTACCATGCGTTTCTGTGTGAGATCAAACTCTTTCATAGTGGCCATCAACTCGTGATGCTTGCCATCATTGCCCCAGGCATACTGATGACTCATGATTGAAGTGTTGGGGGTTAGTGTTCTACGTCCAGGTGATCCGGCCAAAAAGATCAACAGGCCTGCTGATGCAATCTGACCCAGACCCACTGTTTTAATGAATATGTTGGAACTGCGCATCACATCAATCAGGGCAAAGGCCGCACTCATGTCTCCGCCCTCTGAACAGATCATCAACAACAGTTCTTTGCGTTTTCTCTTTACAACAAAGTTCTCGTGCAGAATCCATTCGATCGCAGGCTTTATACTTTCATGGTCTACTTCGCCCATGAAAACATACATGCCATTATCTGCTAGTGCTTGTGTGTGGTCTTTAACGGTGTCAAAATCTTGCTGTGTGGCCATGTTTAAATCAGTTAATTTGTGTGTGTTTAGTATTATACTACTGAACTGTCAAGATGCACAACTACTTATGGCGCAACATTGACGCCAAAAATTAACAATTTGGACCGCGAACTATGGCTATTTTAACCTGGTCTAAATTGGCTGTGGGTAACCGGCTGAGATCAATGTATGTGTTGAATCTTTTGACTGCTCGGCCGTTGATTGCCACTCGGTCATGATCCTGATTTACATAGTACCAAGCAGAATGATCGCGATAGTCCAGTTCTTTGGCATAAAAACACTGTTTAAATTGCTCAGTTCCTGTGGTGTCCACAATGGCAATACGGATAGTGGGCTGGCTTTGGATCATCTCTTTACGCACCATTTGATCAGCAACTTTATCGTTGAACCAAGTTTGTGTAGTTGCGGCAAATCCCGGACGCACAACGTCAATTTGAGATGCAACATTCCTACATCCAAACAGTCCACCACAGTCCGAGCGTTGGTTTATTGCTAACAGTGCTTCTGCAACACTTTCAAGGTACTCTTTACTCCATGACAACCAAAACGCCACTTCTAATTGTCCTGTCCTGTTGGCATCAAATATGACCTGTGTTCGGTCCAATTCGATCACAAATGCTCGTTTAGGATAGTCGGTCAAGACAGATTTAAGCAATCTATCTCCAGACGTCCTTTCATGCTGTAGTGTTTGTATTTGTGTGCCGATACGCCCACCTTCCACTGTGCCTGCTGTGGCAGATCGATTTAGCAAGCGGTTGGCAATTTTACTGGGACGTACCCATACCTTCATGTTGACCAGCACCCGATTACCTACTCTTTGCTGTTCAACCACTTCGAATCGATCCACATAGCCACTGGCATAGGTAATGATTTCATCTCGTGCTAGGCGATCGTTTCGTGCTTCTGTTTCGGAGGCAACAACTGTTCCCACTGCATGTTCCACTGCCAATCTGAAACCTTGCTGTCTAGCTTGGTCTATCGTGGCACCTTCGCCGATCACTTCAACATACAACACCTTTTCAGTGGAGCTTTCATAGATCCAACGGGCCACGCTTATTCCTACTCCAATGGGACTGCGAAGTACGTCAGCAATAGTAACACCTTGTGCGGATGTCAGTACCAGAACAGCACCAACTGCAACGAGTAAACGCTTCAACATGTTATTGCATCATCAGGCCACGTACTACTGGACGCACTGCATTGGATTTTTTGTCCCAACGATAAACTACCCGAACGTTTTTACCACTGTTGATCACTTCACCTTTGACCAGATACAAGCCTGATAGAATACCAGCATTCTGTGTGGTAATAGTGTTGTTCACTGTGCTGGCAATACGCAGGGCATCATTGCGAACAGCAGTGTTGTCTTCTTTGGCGGAACTGCCGTTGTTACGTTGTGGATTCAGGTCAGCCGCAACATCGCTGTCATCCGTGGATTTAACCACATTGGTGGTGAAGTTGTTTTTCTTGTTGTCGTTGGCCTGTTCCAGATTGCTACTGATCATGCGCACAGATGTACGACTTGTGATGTTCTCTTTGTTGATAAAGTCATTGAGACTTTTCTTGGCTTCAAGTTCGGCCACTCGGAACGACTCACGCAGTGCGTTTTGACTATTACCCCACACAGGTGCATAGCCAACTACTTCGATAGACTCGACGTCGCCTGAGAATGTGCCATACTTAATGGAGACCCCAAGGCGAGCAAAGTCGCTGGTAGCAGTCTGTTCACTGATAGGAGCAGTGGCATTGCTGCCGGGTGCAACGCCGGAGTTCTGGCTCAGCGGATTGGAACTGCATCCAGACAACGCCACCAACACTGCCAAGGCTGTGGCAGACAACATACGATTCTTCATTTCGATTCCTTTTGTGTCATTTTCTGGTTAACCGATACGGTTTGTTTACGCCCAAGAAAAATCCAGTTCATGTGTGTATTGTACACGAACTGGATTAATTGGTCAATGCCTTTTGGACCAAACGGATATTATTTGGCTTTGGGCTGAGTAGTTTGGTAAGCCTTCATGATGCCTTCACCAAACTTGGTGTAGTCAAATTTCATTGCTTCTTGCATGGCTTTGGTAGATTCGGAAACCAAAGTGGTCACGGTTTCGGAACCGACTTTGGCGGCTTTTTTGGTATAATTGGCCTGCTCATCAATGAACGTGTTCATTGCGTCTGCTACCTTTTCATTTTGGACAAATGTCTTAACGAATTGTTTTTTGCTGTTTTGTACAGCGTCGATTGTTGCGTCTAGTGTAAACATAATTTTCTCCTAATATTAAGCGAGTTTACTATAAGGCCCGACCTATTCAGCACCTTATATTCTATTGTAACATTATTTATGTTGCAACGCAACATCATTTGGTATTTTTATTAGTGAATGGTCACTAATTTTGTTAGCCGTTTATACGTAATAAATAACTGCATAGGAGAACATTATGTTAACAAAAATCAAAGAATTCTTGTTTGGTAAACCAACTCAACTCGAAGTAGAAGTCCAGGCGGCGGCACCCTACAAGGTCGAGACGCCAGCACCGGTGGCAGAAGCAAAACCTGCTCCGGCTGCCAAACCAAAGGCTGTGCCCAAGCCCAAGGCAACACCTAAGGCACCTGCTAAACCAAAGGCGCCTGCTAAGCCACAAGCACCTGCTAAACCTCGTACACCTCGAGCGCCAAAATAAAAAGTCCCGAAAGGGACTTTTTTATTTAGGTAACTTGGTTTTGGTTTTAGGGCCAGTTTCTTTGGCCTTTTCTCTAGCGTGTTCGGCAACAGGACTAGTTTTGTACGGCGCCGGCACAGGTGCAACCGGTGGATGTTTATGCGGTATTCGTTTAAACCAACTCATACTGATATTTACGACTGTAAGCAAATCATAATACACAAATAAAAAGCACCTAAAGGTGCTAGTGCTGGTTACGCAAATCCAGCAACACGCTATCTTGTGCCCGATTTATTTTTAACCCCAGTATCGAGTCGAATCTAAATTGTCCCAGTATTTTTTGTTATTACGATTAACAAAGTTCTTTATCAGGTATCGGCCCATGCCAAAATAGCCCATCTTTTTAAATCTACGACTATCCTGGCCAAAATGATGTCGAACAATTTTGAATTTTTTAGGACTGTACTTGCGGGATAAGAAGTAATCCTCGCTTGTTGCAAACTGTTCCGGGAATCCACCAAATTCATCAAACCGATCTTTGCGTGTCAACATAAATGCACCAACTGCAAAAGGTGAAAAATATTTCAATGTGTGATTGATTAGGTTAAATGCAGTAAACCCGACTTTTGCTCGTAGATCTTGATCATAGCATTTGATGTTCAGCCCCACAAGGTCTAGATCATTGTATTCAATTGTGTCAACTGCATCTTGAATTACTGTGTTCTTGAAGAAACGCACATCAGCATCAATGAACAAGATGTAAGGTGTAGTGACCAATCGTGCGCCACTGTTCTTGGCAACAGATACAGGACCACCGTCAATGATTTCAACATTCAAGCCAGCACTGTTATCTTGTATAACTTGTCTTGTGTTGTCAGTGCTACAGTCAGCAATGATGATTCTAGTTGTACCGATGTTTTGTTCTCTTAGAGATTCTAACAAATGATGAATATATGTTTCTTCATTCTTGCAAGGTACCACGATAGTAATTTTATCACTTATTGTCGTTTGCATTCTGCCACCACCTTGAAATTATCAAACTTTAGTTTGTACTTAATTGTACTTAATGCCTGTTGGCAAGAGTGTTGATCCGGGAAGGTCAACTCCACTCGTCCCGGCACGTCTTTTGAGTCGTTTATATGAACTGCCAGTATTATCAATACCCACATCGTCCTTCTCCTTGGTCCAAGTAATTATCTCCCATCGACCGTCCCAGTGTTCAACCAATGCTGTACAACTTTCGACCCAGTCGCCGTCATTCATATACGTAACACCATTTATCTCTTTGATCTCAGCATGATGTATATGCCCGCATATGACTCCATCAAACCCACGCTTCTTACAGTAAGCGGCAAGGTTCCGTTCAAACTGGAACATAAAGTCCACAGCTTTTTTTACTTTGTGTTTAAGATATTTGCTAATACTAAAATACCCAAAACCCATACGATGACGGATCCAATTGAATTTACTATTAAGCGAAAGAATGATATCATATGCTTTGTCTCCTAAAAACCCTAGCCAAGGTGCCAGTCGGGTAATACCATCAAATAGGTCTCCGTGTACAACTAAGTAATGCCGACCATCTGCACCTATGTGTTCAATTTG
>Ga0114978_10004667_pt1 | contig 11041 bp, 8 predicted proteins | sample S_140212_EF_Meta_FD_87027 | JGI IMG/M metagenome (GOLD analysis project Ga0114978, IMG submission 87027) | Freshwater microbial communities from Lake Simoncouche, Canada to study carbon cycling - S_140212_EF_MetaG | ecosystem: Environmental > Aquatic > Freshwater > Lake | place: Lake...
GGACAAGAACAAAGGATTGTATATCAAAAAAATTAGCCAACCCTCTGGACTCCTCGATGAAATCGAGGGCAGTGTGCAAGGACATCGCGATGGTCACGGCTTCTTAATCCGTGATGATGGTGATGGTGATATTTTTCTGCCACCCAACGAAATGCGTGCAGTGTTGCATAAAGATCGCGTCAAGGTTCGCATCGTTCGACAAGATCGAAAAGGCAGGCCTGAAGGTCGTGTGGTTGAAATCACGGAGCGGCCTGCCCACCCCATCATTGGCCGTTTGCTCAACGAAGGCGGCATCTGGATTGTGGCGCCAGAAGACAAGCGATATGGCCAAGATATTCTGATTCCTAAAGTAGGCATTGGAACAGGCAAGCCGGGCCAAGTAGTGGTGGTTGAACTGACCGAGCCACCTGCATTATTTGGCCAACCTGTAGGTCGTGTGAAAGAAGTATTGGGCGAGATTGACGACCCCGGTATGGAGATCGACATTGCCGTTCGCAAATACAGTGTGCCTCACGAATTTTCTGCAGCGTGTTTGGAATTGGCGCGCGAGTTGCCTGACAAAGTTCGTCCGCAAGATTCCAAAGACCGCATTGATTTAACCGACATTCCCTTGGTCACCATTGACGGCGAAGATGCGCGTGACTTTGACGATGCGGTGTATTGCGAGCCCGCCAAAATTGGCAAGACCAAAGGCTGGCGTCTGCTGGTGGCCATTGCCGACGTCAGCAACTATGTAGCCACAGGCAGCGCCATTGACATCGATGCCTACGATCGCGCTACCAGTGTGTATTTTCCGCGCCGCGTCATTCCCATGCTGCCCGAAAAACTCTCCAATGGCTTGTGTTCACTGAATCCTGAGGTAGAGCGCTTGTGCATGGTTTGCGACATGCTCATTACGGCCAATGGCGATATTCACGCCTATCAGTTTTACCCCGCAGTGATGTACAGCCATGCGCGATTTACCTACACTGAAGTTGCCGCCATCTTGGCAAACACAAGAGGCCCCGAGGCTATCAAGCGCAAAGCCCGCGTGAATGATTTGCTCAATTTGCACGAAGTTTACCGAGCCTTGTTGTCCTCTCGCGCGGTTCGTGGCGCCGTTGATTTTGAAACCACTGAAACGCAAATCATTTGCGATGACAACGGCCGCATTGAAAAAATTGTGCCACGGGTTCGCACCGAAGCACACCGCCTCATTGAAGAAGCCATGTTGGCTGCCAATGTGTGCAGTGCCGACTTTATTCAGAACAGCAAGCATCCTGGTTTGTTCCGTGTGCACGAAGGCCCCACCCCTGAGAAAAAAGATTTGCTGCGCAATTACTTGAAGGCCTTGGGCTTGCCCTATACCGTCAGTGATGAACCTAAGCCGAGTGAGTTTCAACACATTGCCCAGGCCACCAAAGAAAGACCAGACGCTCAGCAAATTCACACCATGCTGCTGCGCTCTATGCAGCAAGCTATTTACACGCCCATCAACAGTGGTCACTTTGGCTTGGCTTATGAGGCCTACACGCACTTCACCAGTCCTATTCGCCGCTATCCCGACTTGCTGGTGCATCGCGTGATCAAAGCCATCTTGGCAAACAAGAAATACCAGTTACCTGCCTTGCCATTGCCAGGTGAGGCGCATGCCAAGCTGGCCAAGCGTTTGCAGAAAAATAAATCTGGCGCTCAAATGGATGATGCACCGCGCATCAAAATGTCGCCCGCTGAGCAGCAAGCATGGGAAGCGGCGGGCCTGCATTGCAGTGCTAACGAGCGCCGTGCTGATGAAGCCAGCCGTGATGTCGAGGCTTGGCTCAAGTGCAAATACATGCGCGAGCATTTGGGCGAAGAGTATTCTGGCGTGGTCACTTCGGCGACCAGCTTTGGAATCTTTGTCACCTTGGACTCTTTGTATGTCGAAGGCTTGGTGCACATTACCGAATTGGGCGGTGAGTACTTCCGATTTGATGAAGCACGCCAAGAATTGCGAGGTGAGCGAACAGGTATTCGCTATGCCATTGGCACTCGTGTTCAAATTCAAGTCAGCCGTGTTGACTTGGACGGTAGAAAAATTGATTTTCGATTGGTCAATCCAGCAGAAGAGTTCAGCCCCCGACAGTTGCGTGACAAGAGCATGAACAAAGCGGGCACTCGTGGCGCCTCAAGAGGTACTGAATTGAGTGCCGAGGGCATCAAAGCCAAGCCCAATCAGTCGCGTCCTTTCAAAGGTCGAAAGATGGAGGGCTTAAGCTCACCCAATCGGCAAGCCAAGACGTCTACAAAAGGCGCACCATCGAAGTCGGTAGGTCAAAAAAAATCCAGTCAAGCGCGAAAAAATCGCCGCTGAGTCTTTTTCCCAAGTTCAGTAGATTTCTTTTATTCATTTCAATTTCATCAGGAGACAGAACCCATGACACAAACTACAAAAATTGCCATCGTGACTGGTGCAGGTTCTGGCATTGGCAAAGCCACAGCCTTGGCTTTGTTACAAGACGGTTGGAGCGTTGTTTTGGCAGGCCGAAGACAGGCTAATCTTGAAGAGGTGGTTGAAGAAGCCAAGTCTATAAACGCCGGATCGCGTGTGCTGGCAGTTCCAACAGACGTCACGCAAGAAGATTCTGTCGCCAACTTGTTCACGCAATGTGTGAAAAAATTTGGACGTGTCGACTTGCTGTTCAACAATGCCGGTGTCAGTACGCCAGCTATTCCTCTGCCCGAATTGAGTTTGGAAATGTGGAAGGGTGTGGTCGATACCAATTTGACAGGTATGTTCTTGTGCATTCGCGAAGCCTTTCGTGTCATGAAAGACCAGAAGCCCATGGGCGGCCGCATCATCAACAACGGTTCTATTTCTGCCACCACGCCAAGACCCTTTTCTATTGCCTACACGTCTACCAAACATGCGGTATCGGGTTTGACCAAAACAGCTTCATTGGATGGTCGTCAGTACGACATTGCGGTGGGACAAATTGACGTGGGCAATGCCGCCACACCCATGGCCATGAGGATGGCAAAGGGTGTGCCGCAAGCCAACCTGGAAATCAAAGCCGAGCCTTTGATGGATGTCGCCTTGGTGGGCAAGTCGGTGGTTTACATGGCCAGTTTGCCAATAGAAGCCAACGTGATGTTCCACACAGTGATGGCCACTAAGATGCCGTTTGCGGGCCGCGGATAAGTTGTGCCAAGCCGCTTAAGTGTTTAAAGCACTTTCGATGGCCAGTGAAACATTCAAAATGGCATCGTCCTTCATAGGGCCTTGCCAAATCATCATGCTGCTGGGCAATTCGCCTGCTTCATGAATGGGCAATGACAACGCACAGCCGTCCAGCATGTTGATCACGCTGGTATTGCGAAGCAACAAAGCATTGGCCGCAAAAAATGCATCGTCTCTTTCTGGACCGGGTGCCACGCTTTCCAAAGTAGGGCCATAAATAGGCACAGTGGGGGAGAGGGCCGCATCGCAAGCGTTCAAGGCCGATTGCATCCGTGCAATCCAGGCTGCGCGGCCAGCTTGTAAATCCAAATATTCAAAAGCTTTCATGTTGGCGCCTCGCGCAATGCGCGCTGAAACGCGAGGGTCGTAGGCTGCCGCATCCTTATCTAGAAGATGGCGATGCCAGGTGTAGCTTTCTGCTGCGCTGAAACCGCCCGTGGCCAGCAGTCCAGCAAGCTCTTTAATTTCTGAAAGTGGCACTTCCACAATGCGCGCACCCGCTTGCGACAAGCGAGACAGGCTTCGTTCCCAAGCCTTTTGCACGCCTGTCGCCATGCCATCCAGCATGAGTTGCGTCGGCACGGCCAGTCGATAACTCGACAAAGACCTGCTCGAGCGAGCTACGGTACGAGCAGCCAAAAGTTCGTGCGCGAAAACGGCATCGCGCACGCTTCGCGTCATGGCGCAAACGGTGTCCATGGTGGTTGACAAAGGCAATGCACCCAAGGTGGGTACCCGGCGCGCCGTGTTTTTAAACCCAACCAAGCCATTGAGGGCAGCCGGAATGCGAATGGAGCCGCCGGTGTCTGAGCCCATGCCGATGAATGCAGCCCCCGTGGCGACAGAAACAGCCGCCCCAGAAGACGACCCGCCTGGCACATGGCCTTTGCCTTGGCTCATGACAGCTTGGCCTGTTTTGGCATCCCAAGCCGCCGGTGTGCCGTAGTGCGGGTTGTTCCCAACCCCAGAAAATGCAAACTCCACCATGTTGGTTCTGCCTAAATTGCTACCGCCTGCCGCCTTGAGCCTGGCCACGGCAGGGCAGTCTGCTTGGGCTGACGGGACGCCTTTCAGCACTTTGGAGCCTGCCAAAGTGGCCTGCCCAGCCACGTCAAACAAGTCTTTGACCGAGAAGGCCAAGCCCTTGAGGGCAGAGTTCACCAAGCTTTTTTCCTGCAAGTCAGACGGGCCATCCGCTGGGACCAAGTCTAAAAAGACCTTGTCGCAGGCCGCACTCCGGGCAATTTCATGACTCTTTTCCCATTCGGCTTGTGGGCTGGTTTGTTGCTGAGCAATGGCTTGCAGGGTGGCTATCAGGTCTGGGCGCATGGTGGTGTATTCCTAGGCGAAGGGGGCTTGAAAAGGGCGGGAAAACGGACATTTTGAATGCTATACTCGACTGGCTCAGCAGGAATTTCCCTGCGAGTAAATCGCAAACCGGCTCCTTCAAGGTGTTGGCTGTTCAGATTAAACCCGAAAGGGCTTGTTCAAACTGCCAATGTGTGAGTCGGATTTTAGACCCAACCTTCGGAGAAAAATCTATGTCAGTTACCATGCGCGAAATGCTGGAAGCCGGTGTCCACTTTGGTCACCAAACACGCTTCTGGAACCCTAAGATGTCCCCCTTCATCTTCGGTCACCGCAACAAAATCCACATCATTAACTTGGAAAAATCTTTACCGATGTTCCAAGACGCATTGAAGTTCGTCAAACAACTCTCTGCAAACCGCGGCAACATCCTCATGGTAGGCACTAAGCGTCAAGCTCGTGACACCGTCGCAGCTGAAGCTCAGCGTGCAGGCGTGCCTTACGTTGACCAACGCTGGTTAGGCGGCATGCTCACGAACTTCAAAACTGTCAAGACTTCCATCAAGCGATTGAAGGACATGAAAGCACAACAAGAAGTCGGCCTCGAGACTTTGAGTAAAAAAGAACAACTCATGTTCAAGCGCGAGATCGATAAGCTTGAAAAAGACATCGGTGGCATTCAAGACATGGCCACATTGCCAGATGCCATCTTCGTGATCGACGTCGGTTACCACAAGATTGCCATTTTGGAAGCCAAAAAATTGGGCATTCCTCTGATCGGCGTGGTGGACTCTAACCACTCACCCGAAGGCATCGACTACATCATTCCAGGTAACGACGACTCTTCCAAAGCCGTTACTTTGTATGCTCGCGGGATTGCCGACGCCATCATTGAAGGCCGTGCCAACGCCGTTCAAGATGTTGTTAACGCAGTGGCCGCTGAAGGCGCTGACGAATTCGTTGAAGTGCAAGAAGCTGCCGCTTAATGCCCTCTCAACCAGAGAAAAGGGGCTTCTTGCCCCTTTTTTTTAATCTGAGTTGCACTGAGTTTTTATCATTTTTTAATTAGTTCGAATCTCAATTCGAAGACGAAACGGAGAAATCAAATGGCTATTACCGCAAGCATGGTCGCTGAACTGCGCGCTAAAACCGACGCCCCCATGATGGAATGCAAAAAAGCTTTGACTGAAGCCGATGGCGACATGGCCAAAGCAGAAGAGTTGTTGCGCGTTAAGTTGGGTACCAAAGCTGGCAAAGCCGCTTCCCGCGTGACCGCCGAAGGCGTTATCGTTGCCTACACAGAAGGCAACACAGGCGCCATGCTCGAAGTCAACTGCGAAACAGACTTTGTTACCAAAAATGACAGCTTCTTGGCCTTGGCCAACGCTGCTGCTAAGTTGGCTGCCCTGCACAACCCTGCCAACGTGGCTGCTTTGGGCGAATTGCCTTACAGCCAAGACGGCTTCGGACCAAGCTTGGAAGAAGTTCGCAAAGGCCTGATTGGCAAGATCGGTGAGAACATGAGCTTTCGCCGCTTCAAGCGTGTTGCCGGTGGCGTTCAAATTGCTACTTACTTGCACGGCACCCGGATTGGTGTGTTGGTCGAGTACGAAGGCAAAGAGACTGCTGCCAAAGACGTTGCCATGCACGTGGCCGCCATGAAGCCCGTTGCTTTGACCAGCAACGACGTGCCTGCTGACCTGATTGAAAAAGAGCGTTCAGTGGCTACAGCCAAGGCAGCCGAGTCTGGCAAGCCCGCCGACATCGCTGCCAAGATGATCGAAGGTTCTGTTCAGAAGTACCTCAAAGAAGTCTCTTTGAACAACCAAACTTTCGTGAAAAACGACAAGCAAACCGTTGAGCAAATGCTCAAAGCCGAAGCCACCCAAGTCAAAGCTTTCACCTTGTTCGTGGTGGGAGAGGGTATTGAGAAGAAGGTTGACGACTTTGCGGCCGAAGTGGCCGCCCAAGTGGCAGCCGCTCAAAACGCTGGCTAATTTACCGCTATCAGGGATAAAACCCGGGTAAACAGGGTCGCCCGAAAGGGTGATTCAAAGCTAAACTTGAATCTGTCTTTATGAGGAGCCCGTCATGACCATCGCCAAACCAGCCCATAAGCGTATTTTGCTCAAGCTGTCAGGCGAGGCTTTGATGGGTGACGATCAATTCGGTATCAACCGAGCCACCATCGTTCGAATGGTGAACGAGATCGCCGAAGTCACCCGTTTGGGTGTTCAGGTGGCCGTGGTCATTGGCGGCGGCAACATCTTCAGGGGTGTTGCTGGCGGGGCAGTGGGCATGGACCGCGCCACAGCCGACTACATGGGCATGCTGGCTACCGTCATGAATTCTTTGGCCCTGGCCGATACCATGGAAAAAGCCGGGCTCACAGCCCGCGTCATGTCAGCCATTGCCATCGAGCAGGTGGTCGAGCCTTATGTTCGTCCCAAGGCCCTGCAGTACCTGGAGGAGGGCAAAGTGGTCATTTTCGCGGCCGGTACGGGCAACCCCTTCTTCACAACCGACACCGCTGCAGCCTTGCGCGGTGCTGAAATTGGTGCCGAGTTGGTACTCAAAGCCACCAAGGTCGATGGCGTTTACTCTGCCGATCCCAAAATCGATCCCACTGCAACCCGCTACAGCAAACTTTCGTTTGACGAAGCTATTTCTAAAAATTTGGGCATCATGGACGCCACCGCCTTTGCGCTGTGTCGCGACCAGAAGTTGCCTGTTAAAGTGTTCTCAATTTTCAAGCATGGTGCCTTTAAGCGAGTGGTCATGGGCGAAGACGAGGGCACTTTGGTTTACGCTTAATTCCAGCCTTGCTTGAACTGGCCAAATCTGGTCACGGAGTATTTCATGAGCTTAGAAGACATCAAGAAAACATCGCAAACCAAAATGGATCAGTCCATTGCGGCTTTCAAAAATAACCTCACCAAGATTCGCACTGGCCGTGCCAATCCTGCCATTTTGGACACCATTCAGGTGGACTACTACGGTTCTATGGTGCCCTTGTCGCAGGTGGCCAACGTGTCGCTCATCGATTCTCGCACCATCAGTGTTCAGCCCTGGGAAAAAGGCATGGGTGCCAAAATTGAAAAAGCGATTCGCGAAAGCGATTTAGGTTTGAACCCCGCTTCGATGGGCGACCTCATACGTGTGCCCATGCCAGCGATGAGCGAAGAGCGCCGCAAAGAAATGACCAAGCTGGTTCGCACTGAAGGTGAAAACGCCAAAATCGCAGTTCGCAATTTGCGCCGCGATGCCAATGAGTCGGTCAAAAAGTTGGTGAAAGACAAATCGGCCTCTGAAGATGAACAAAAACGCACAGAGGCAGAAGTTCAAAAAGTGACCGACAAACACATTGCAGAAATTGACCAGCTGGTGGCTGGCAAAGAGCAAGAGATCATGGCCGTTTAATGGTCATTGATTTGATGCTCAAGCAACGCATCATCACTGCGCTGGCGTTGTTGGCCGTTTTATTGCCAGCACTTTTTGCAGAATCCCCTCAAGCCTTTCTCATTCTGTCTACGCTTCTCATCTCTGCTGGCGCTTGGGAGTGGGCCCGCATGAACGGCATGGCCAGTGTGCAGTGTGTTTTATCAGGTTTGTTATGTGCAGGCATGTGCGCTCTTGCATGGTGGGCAGGTTGGACCTCTCAAACCGAAACATGGCTATGGTGGTTGGCGGGCGCAGCTTGGGTTGGTTTAACGGCATGGATGCTGTTGCGCGGCGTTCAGGGTTGGGCCTTATGGCGTCGAAATATTCGCTGGGCTGTGGGTGTGTTGATGTTGTGGTTGGCTTGGTTGGCCATGGCGCAAGCGCGAACGACCAGCGTGCAATTGTTACTCTCCATTTTTTGTGTGGTGTGGGCGGCCGATGTCTTTGCCTACTTCTTTGGCAGGGCCTTGGGTGGCAAAATCATCCATCAAAAATTAGCCCCAAGCGTTAGTCCTGGTAAAAGTTGGGAAGGTGCCATGGGCGGTTTGTTGGGGGTCTTTCTGGTGGCCTTCGGCTGGATGCACCTTGAGCAAAGTTACCAATGGGCGGGCGCCAGTTTTTTCATGAAAATGACGCAACACGGGTTTTTTCTGTGGGCATTGAGTTTGATTTTTTTAACCACCATGAGTGTGGTGGGTGACTTGGTCGAATCATTGGTGAAACGAAGTGCGGGAGTCAAAGACAGTTCCAATTTATTGCCCGGACATGGTGGCGTGCTAGACCGTTTGGATGCCTTGCTGCCAGCCTTGCCCATCGCCATGATGTTGCTGCATTGGCCCAAAGTTTAAACAACGGGCGCTCCTTATGAAACAAAATATTACCATTCTGGGTTCTACCGGTTCCATCGGGAACAACACATTGGACGTCCTGTCAAATCACTTGGACCGGTTTCAGGTGTTCGCGTTGACGGCGTCCAAGCAGGTCGATGTGATCTTGGCGCAATGCGCCAAGTTCAAACCTAAGTTTGCAGTCATGGCGCAAGAAGATGCAGGCCGTTTGCTGGCTGAGCGCATCAAAGCCGAAGGCCTGCCCGTCGAGGTACTTAGGGGGCCTGAGGCGCTGGATTTTGTGTGTGACCACGAAGAGGTTCACGCTGTGATGGCCGCCATTGTGGGCGCCGCGGGCTTGTCTCCTTGCTTGGCTGCGGCCCATGCAGGCAAGCGCTTGTTGTTGGCCAACAAAGAGGCCTTGGTGGTTGGCGGTGAAGTCTTTTTAAGTGCGGTCAAAAAGGGCGGCGCTGTGCTACTGCCGATCGACAGTGAGCACTCGGCAGTATTTCAGTCCCTGCCTGAAAACCCTGCAACTTGGGTTGACCGCATTGATCAAATTATTTTGACGGCATCGGGTGGCCCCTTCAGAACGCGCGATGTGGCCAGCTTGAAAAACGTCACACCTGAAGAAGCCTGTGCACATCCCAATTGGGTCATGGGTCGAAAAATTTCAGTCGACTCCGCCACCATGATGAACAAAGCTTTGGAAGTCATTGAGGCGCGCTATTTGTTTGGCGTATCGCCCCAGCAACTCTCCGTGGTCATTCATCCTCAAAGCATCATTCACTCCATGGTGAAGTACAAGGACACTTCCATCGTGGCGCAGTTGGGCACACCCGATATGCGTGTGCCCATTGCCTATGGTCTAAGTTGGCCCGAGCGAATTAGTTCGGGTGCTCAAACCCTTGATTTCCACAATCTCAAACCCATGACCTTTGAAGCCATTGACGACCATGGCCACCCCGAAAGATTTCCTGGCTTGAAATTGGCTTGGCAATCTTTGAGTGCTGCTTCCGGTACGTGTGCAGTTCTGAATGCGGCCAATGAAATTGCGGTGGAAGCCTTCTTGAACAGGCAAATCAGATTCGACCAAATCCACCGAGTTAACACCGAAACTTTGGCCAAAGTGCAGCCACAGTCACCCCAAAGTTTGCCTGACTTGCTGGCGCTTGATTCACTGAGCCGAGCAACAGCTTCCGAATTAGCGCGCGCTTGCCGCGCTTAACGTTTCACCGTGCTAACCCTGCTTGCTTTCCTCTTTGCCCTCACCCTCTTAATTGCGGTGCATGAGTATGGTCACTACCGAATGGCGGTGACCTGTAAGGTGCCTGTTTTGGTCTTCTCAATTGGTTTTGGCAAAGCAATCTACCGTTGGCGTTCCAAGCATCCAAGAGAAGGACAAAACACTGAATTTTTGATCAGCGCATTGCCATTGGGTGGCTATGTTCAGATGCTAGACAGCCGAGAAACTGCCGTGGCCATCGATCAACTTCCGCTGGCCTTTGATCAACGCAGTTTGAAGGTTCGCGCGGCCATTGTTGCGTCCGGCCCTTTGGCCAATTTGCTGTTGGCAGTCGTCTTGTTCAGTGCTGTTTCTTGGTGGGGGCATCCTAAAATTTTGCCTATCATTGGCCATGTAGAGGCCGGAGCAGCGGCTGATCTTGCCGGTTTGCAAAAAGGCGATCGCGTTTTGAAAGTAGGGCTTCAAGAGGTGAGGGATGCGCAGCACTTAAGGGCCCTGATTCGCGGAGAAGTATCCCCTGAAGACGTTGCAGAAGAATCTGACAAACCGGCAGTTTGGGAAATTGAACGGCAAGGCCAACTTCTTTCGCTGGCGGTCAAACCCTTGCTCACTGCATTGCCAGGTCAGCCTGAGTCCGGTGCCGTCAGGCGGATTGGGGCGGTGGTGGGTGAGCCCTCCAGCACCGAGTGGGTGAGTGCCGGTTTTTGGGAGGGCTTAGCCCGAGGCTACGGCCAAGTCGAGCAAATTACGCTGCTCACGGGTCAGCTCATTGGTCAAATGCTGACGGACGAGGCCTCGTCCAAGCACCTGAGCGGCCCTTTGACCATTGCGGAACAGGCTGGGCAGTCTGCCCAAAGGGGCTTGCCTGCCTATTTGACTTTTTTGGGCTTGATCAGTGTCAGTTTGGGGCTTCTCAATCTCCTGCCCTTGCCCATGTTGGATGGGGGGCACCTGATGTATTATCTTTGGGAGTCTCTGACCGGCAAACCGGTTTCCGTTGCTTGGCAGCGGGGTTTGCAA
>Ga0114978_10004668_pt1 | contig 11041 bp, 11 predicted proteins | sample S_140212_EF_Meta_FD_87027 | JGI IMG/M metagenome (GOLD analysis project Ga0114978, IMG submission 87027) | Freshwater microbial communities from Lake Simoncouche, Canada to study carbon cycling - S_140212_EF_MetaG | ecosystem: Environmental > Aquatic > Freshwater > Lake | place: Lake...
CACCGCCGTCAGCACGCAATGGTGTCGTAACCTCGCCCCACGCAAAAAAGAAAGCGCCCCGACGTTTCCGTCAGGGCGCGCTTTGCTTCTTGAAGTTGTCGCGTCAGATCACAGAGTGATCTTAAGTTACAAATTTACCCTTATATTACAGGCTATTTTGACTCATGAATGCATATAGACGAATTTATAGACGACTGAGTTGAGTAGCACTTCGCTCTCCATCAGCCCTTCTCGCTCATCCTCTCCTCAATCTGCTCCCAAATCGCGGCATGAGCGGAACGGGGAATTTCAAAGTAGCCGCTGTTTCCTACTTTCAATTTCAGCCCGTCTTTTCCCACTCGAACCCAAAGCAGATCGCAATATTCCCCGAGCCGCAGTTCAATTGGTTCAGTCGGTAGTTTTGGAACCGGCGGTGGAGTTACGCCCTTTGGGTTGACCGTGACAGATCGTCTTAACTCAGTGATGAACTCAAAGTAGTCCTTCATCGCTGCCCGCCTAGGAAATCTAGGACTGAGACAGTAGGCACAATCAGCCTCTTGCCTGCCCGAACTACTGGAATCTCTCCTCCACGAATGAGTTTCAAAATCGTGAATCGGGATACCCGAAGTTGCTGTGCTGTCTCGTTAACCGTGAGCGCCAGTGTTTGTGGCTCGATACTCTTTTGCATTCATTCCTCCGTTTGTTGGTGTCTCTGTATGTAGGCATAGACATGTACTGATAGCGGCGCAGCGATTTTTAAATTCGGAGCCGCCTTCTGGGGTTTGGGGGGAAGTAGGGCCATCCGTGTTCGTGTTAGTGCGCGAAGATCGGAGGCGTACAGAAGTGTGATTTATTTTTCAGGTTTTGCCTCCATCAGCGACCTAGCGCACCTAGATACTCGCATGAACACGAGCCAGCATCTCTGCACATCTTTCTACGCACCTGAACCGCACGACTACTACCGTGATTGGGTGAATTCCTTTGAATGGAACATCGGACTAACGATCCAACCTTGTAATCCTCGCTACACGGCAGGTGACATGGAGTCTCTTGGTTCGGAAGTTATCTCCGAACTCTCAGCAATGCTCCGTATCAGTAGCGGACTTTGGATGTGCTTTGTTCGAGAACAGTCACGCGCAGAAGGGCTTTGGCATCTTCATGGACTGATGCGCCTTGATTCCAACAAGAGGATCAAGTGGATGCGCCGGCAGGGCGAAGACAGGATTCGTCGATGCTGCGACCAATTTGCTGATCGGCGTGGTAGCCGCCACAGCGATCCGTCAATCGACATCTTCAACCAAGACAGCACTGGAGGGGATCGATGGATCTCGTATATCAACAAGGAAACATTCAAGGATCCGAATGGTGATCGTTGGATTTTCGGGCGACCACATTAACTGCTCTTGGTGCTGTGGCGGCATTTGGACACGCCTCAAAAAGCAGTACGAGATCAGAATCAGTAATTGTCATGGTTCCACTAGGTGCCAATCTAGATCCTTTACCACCACAAATCCACCACACCTACATACACCTAATGAATCACGATAACAACCAGCCACATCCCACCAAAGACCAATCCAAACGAGAACTAGTAGCCACGCCTATATTCTGCACCGACAACCTCTGCTTCCATGTCTATGCCGACCTACCAATGAGATGGACTACAAGGACATATGCCCCTGTGATTAGCCAGCAGGAGAAGGGACACGAAGATGCTTGATGGAAGAATTGCCAACGGCAGCGAAGCCGAAATGGCTGCGAAGCAACGACTTTCTCTACCTCCTCAGTTTAGAGACCGTATCACGATGTCTATAGCGGAGGTTGCTGCACTACTTGGAAGATCAGAGAGTTTCGTGCGCGAACTCTGTCGCCAAAGGTACTTCCTCTTCAAGACCCACAACCGCCGACTTCTCATAGATGTCCAGTCGGTACTTGACTGGTTGGATACGGCATATGTGGACGAGATCTTCCTAACTGACGAGTGACAGCATCGCAATCATCGGAATCGGGTGTTGAGTTCGGCAATCTCTTGTCGCACCGTTTCCAATTCAAGCAAGGGTGGGGAAATCCACCATTCTTGTGATATCAGTCCTCGGATCTGGCAGCGACTGCAGCACCACTCGAGACCGTGACAGATCAGCCATTGCAGGTAGCGATTGCGCGAATCGCCGCGATAGACAATGGTTGTCGCCAGCAACGAGTCGCAGATTAGATCGATGTCCTCGCGCCTGTGGAATTCTGGAAGTGAGCGCGTGAATCGCGGGAACGGAATTCCTGCGATTACCTCCGATTTCCACGAAAGCCGTTGCAACTGCGATCGAATCACGCCTCTGCTGATCTCGATGTCATAGGCAGCATCTCGGATTGGATCCGCGAGACATTGCGCGGTTTCAACTATCGAAAAGGCAAACTGTTCGTGGTATTTGCCAAGCGGATCCCAAGTCCATGTGATGTTCTTGTGTTCGCGCATGGCTTCGCCAAAGGCGGCAAGGTTGTACAGGGGTGACTCAAAGCCTCTCACGGTGACCCTCTGAATGTTGGGGCGGTTATTTGCTGTTGTCGTGACATTCAGCGCAAACATGAAGGGAGTGCGTCATGGCAGAGTAGTGCAGGTGTGGCAAAGGAAACCCACGCCATCGTTAGTGGGGTGCAGCCGCTCTCAATCGACTTCCGACCACTCCGTAAACTGAAATCTGTGCTGATCTCCACCTACCAGAATCTCGGAGATACCCCCCAAGAGGCGGGCTTCCCTGCACCAGAACTTACCGTTGGGTCTGGCGGATCGCATTCGTATCTGGTTTAGTTGGAACGGAATGTCGCTGGTCTTGTAGGAACGAAATCGCTGCGAGACCACGAAGAAGTTCTCCCCACCAACGCTGATGATCTCGCACGGCAGTTGTTTCCAACCGTCTCTTTCTAGATGCTCTCTCGCGCTGATACTTGACCATCCGGTTTGCTCAGCATCGACTCGGTCGGCCGCATCTGCTGCGTCAAGTCGGGTTCGTATCGCAGAGGCAGACCTTCGCTGCTCTTTGAGGTAGACGGCGGTTGCCACGCGTTCACTAGCCGTCAACTTGTCCCAGCCGAGTTCCTTCTGCTGATCTCTGGGCATGATCGAATCGAGCGGATCCGGCTGCGGAACCGTTGCGGGACTTTGATTTGGCGGAGGGGAGACTTGGCATCTCGGCGTTGCACCGTGCTTGGCACACAAGGCAGATATGGCGAGTGTCAGCATTGCTACTGCGGTGGAGGCGTTCATGATTCGTGTCCCCGTAAAGGTGGATCAGTTGTTACAAGTCGCTTCGTGACACCGACTCAGCGATTGCAGATCTCACGCTTTTGCCGGTCGTCTTCGGAAAGTTCCATGCTGGCAGTCCAATCCCGTGATGCGTAGATGCTATCAATTCCGTAAGCCTGCCCGTTCTTGCGCCACTATCCTGCGCCTGTGAAGCCCTCGGGGATCATCCATCAGGCACAGGCTTGGGAGCAGTTCCGCTCTCTGGTCGTCACCTTGCCAGCCACCAAGGCAAAGGGAGATGCGTTTGAGGCTCTCTGTGCCGCCTTCTTGCGTACTGATCCCCGCTATGTGGCTGAACTACAGTCGGTCTGGCTTCGCCATGAGGTTCCGCCAGCAATTGCGAAGCGGCTGAATCTTCCGTCTACCGATGAGGGCATTGACGGCATTGCCCAGACCCATGACGGTGACTTCTGGTCGTTTCAATGCAAGTTCCTGTCGAACCGTAAGGCGACTCTCACCAAGAATGACCTTGATGGGTTCTCACACCTTTCACTCACCCATTGCAAGGGCATCACGAAGGCTCTTGTCCTTCACACATCCGCAGCACCCATTCGCAAGCACAAGATCCTTGGCATCTCTGAGGTCGGTCTGCGGGAGTTTGAAGGGCTAGACGAAGACAGATGGGCTGCGATCCGTGCTGCTGTCGGGAAGAGTGGTCATTCGGTGGTCACCCACAAGCCTCGCAAGCCCCGTCCCCACCAGAAAGTGGCTGTCGCAGCCATCGCAGCCCACCTACAGAACCATGATCGTGGGCGGGTGCTGATGGCTTGTGGTTCAGGCAAGAGTCTTGTTGGGTTTTGGGTTCAGGCGGCGATGGGTGCGAAGCAGGTGGTGGTGGCTGTGCCATCGCTATCTCTCCTCAATCAGACCCTGAAGGAGTGGGCTACCGAATGGTCGGCTCGTGGGGAAATCGTTCGCTACACGGCAGTCTGCGGGGACGAGTCCGCTGCTGACATCGGAGACTCGTTTGTCGGTCACGCCTATGAACTAGGGATTGACACCTATACGGACGAAGACAAGATCGCGGAACGCCTGAAGGCGCTGCGGGGAGAACATCATGTGGTGTTCACCACCTACCAGAGCAGTCACAGGTTGGCTGCTGCTGCGAAGCAGGCGAAGCACACATTCGATCTCGCCATTCTTGACGAGGCGCACAAGACAGTGGTTGATCGCGGTGGTCGCTTCGCCACGCTGCTCCATCCGAAGGTAGCCATTCGCAAGCGTATCGCCATGACCGCTACGGAGCGGGTGCTGCGTGGCTCTGATGACCGCGTGCTGTCCATGGATGACCCGAAGGTGTACGGGGAGGTGGCATTCTCTTACACCTTTAAGCAAGCCATCGCAGACGAAGTCATCTGCGATTACAAGGTGATCACGCTTGCGGTGTCCGAATCACGGATGCGGGAACTGATCGCGTCCAACAAGCACTTGAAACTGCACGGTCGGGGTAAGGAAGATCGCCTGCGTCTAGCACAAGACTTGGCGGCAGGAGAACTGCTGGCGAAGGCGCAGAGTGAACACGGGGTGAGCCACGCCATCTCGTTCCACCGCAGCATTGCAGCAGCATCAGGCTTTGCCGACCAATGGGACACGGTTGATCGCATGGTAAAGCGGAGTGTCCGCAGCACGGCATTCCATGTTTCAAGCAAGGTGCCGACTGGAAAGCGGGTGGAACTGCTGCGGGAGTTCCGAGACTCACCAAGCGCGGTGATCACCAATGCTCGTTGCCTCACCGAGGGCGTGGATGTACCTAGTGTTGATGCCGTGCTGTTCGCAGATCCTCGCCGCAGCATGATCGACATTGTTCAGGCAGTTGGGCGTGCACTTCGTAAGAGCCGCGAGAAGCCCGACAAGATTGGCTATGTACTGCTGCCCGTCTTGGTGGAAGACGGTCAGACGGTCGACGAATTTCTTGAGAGCAGCGCGTTCAAGGAAGTCGGGTGGGTGCTTGCCGTCCTGTCAACGCACGATGAGCGGATTGCAGAAGAGTGCCGTGCGATTGAGGGTGGTGGTAAGCGCAATCCCCGCGAGTCCCGCATCATCTTCAGCGGCGACATACCTGTCGGAGTGCGGTTGAGTGCCAAGGAATTCTCGGAGCGATGCGGTGCGCGTGTATGGCAGCGCGTTGCGAAGGTGAACTGGCGACCCTTTGAGGAGGCGCGAGAGTGGGTTCGTGGGCTTGGGCTGCGAGGTCAGAACGAATGGAAGGATTACCTTACGGGTCGGCTTCAAGGCAAGCCACCGAAGCCATCGGATCTCCCCACCAACCCCAATTTGATTTACATGGACGGTGGATGGACTAGTTGGGGCGACTGGTTGGGAACAGGCACGGTCCACGGATCCCAACGCACCTATCGCCCGTTCACCGAAGCCCGTGCTTGGGTTCATGGGCTTGGGTTGCGAGGTCAGAGTGAGTGGCGGGAGTACAGCACGGGTCGGCTTGAGGGCAAGCCACTTAAGCCTGCGGATTTTCCCTCGGCACCAGATGGGGTCTACAAAGACGAGGGTTGGGTCAGTTGGGGCGACTGGTTGGGAACAGGCACGGTCCACGGCTCCCAACGAACCTATCGCTCGTTTACCGAAGCCCGTGCTTGGGTTCATGGGCTTGGGTTGCGAGGTGAGAGTGAGTGGCGGGAGTACAGCAAGGGTCGGCTTGAGGGCAAGCCGCTCAAGCCTGTGGATATTCCCACCACTCCCAGCGCGGTCTACAAGGTCAACGGTTGGTGCGGCTGGGGCGACTGGTTGGGAACAGGGGAAATCGCTCACCAGATGCGAATCTACCGCCCATTCACCAAAGCCCGATTGTGGGTTCGTGGACTAGGGCTGCGAGGTAGGACGGATTGGTACGACTACTGCGCGGGTCGGTTGGAGGGTATGCCGCCAAAGCCTGCGGACATCCCCAGCAACCCTCAAGTGGTTTTTAAGGGCGAGGGTTGGGTCAGTTGGGGCGACTGGTTCGGTACAGGGACAATCGCCTCCTTCATGCGAATCTATCGTCCGTATGCCGAAGCCAGAGAATGGACTCGTGGACTTGGGCTGCGGAGTTACAGCGAGTGGGTGAACTTCTGCGCGGGTCGCCTTGAGGGTATGCCGCCAAAGCCTGCGAACATCCCCAGTAATCCCGTGGCGGTCTATAAGGATAAGGGATGGATCGGTTCGCGAGACTGGCTCGGTACGAACTGGCGGTCGTTCACCGAAACCCGTGCGTTGGCTCGTGAACTTGGACTGAGGAGTTCGCGAGAGTGGAAGGACTTATGTGTGGGTCGGCTGGAGGGCAAGCCGAAGCCATTTGCTATTCCCAGTAATCCCCAAGTGTTCTTCAAAGACGATGGATGGATCAGTTGGGGCGACTTCCTCGGAACCGACCGCAAGCAGCCCCGCCAGCGAAAGAAGAAGCCGTCCTGAAACTCGCCACCGTGTGTGATTACCACCGTGCGTGAAATGAAAACCCCACCTCCAAGGGCGGGGTCTAGTGTGAGTGCTGTGATGGACTGCGGTGGTTACTGCGTTTGTCCCCACGCGTACAGGAGCAGGCTCAAGTCCGCTCCGTCCACACGATTATCGTGATTCAAGTCGGCGGCGATGGGATTGGTGTGCTGGAAGCCCGTGTTTTCGATCCAGACATATCCAACCCTGTCCCAGTTATAACCAAATATTCCATCAATCCCCGCAATCGCATCAAGATCGCCGTCACCATCTACATCCGCGAACATGATTTGAACGAACGCGTATGTTTCGGTTGAAGAGATGCCCTTGAAGTGGGTTCCTACAAACTCTATGAGTGCGGCGGAGTCCATCACCTCCGAAAATGTCGCAGTTCCAATACCCCCATTGGATGAAAGGTTTGCAACTTTATAGACGGGTTGCACCGGCGCGGGGACACCTCCGTCTAAAAGCGAGGTTAAACACCCAGCGACCGTCATCAGTTCTGTTGCGCCATCTTCATTAATGTCTACCTGAATAGAAGTCCAGCAATTTAGGCCGTTAGGATTGTAGCGTTGAAACAACCTAGATGCACACTCATCAAGTGGGTGCACCGTGGTGAACCATTGTTGAGGCTGATTACCCGATGGGCAGCCTGAGTCCATTTGGTTGAAATGCTCGGTGTTAGGTACAACGCTGGCTTGGGCGATGTTTCTTGCCGCCGAGATGGGATCTCGCTGCTTGCTAGCGACTCCTTGTGAGCCTGTGGCATATGCGATGGATCCAACAACAGTAAGTGAGGCGATGATGGCTGCTGTCTTCATTGTGTTTCCGTGAGTGTGGGGAACTCCGTGCGGATTCCCGATTAGTGCTGATGGTGGAACTTGCCGATTACTTCCTACGCCGTCCACGCGTGGTCAGACCAATGAGCGTGAGGAGTGCGGCAGCGGAGGGGGCAGGGATATAACTGACACCGTGCAGCGTCAGAGTTCCAGTAAAGGTAACCGATATTGGCTGTCCACCCGCTAGCGGCATCCCGAGTGAGATACCGTTGAACCCACCTGAAGCAATCTGTGACGCGATCACTGCTGGGCTGAAGTCAACTCTCCCAGAAAGCAAAGTACCTATGTCACTTGATGCTCCATTTTCCCACCCATAGAACTGCTGTGCACCCTGATTCGCCCACCCTCCCACTTGAACATGGAAACCAACGATTGGTCGTTGCACATATAAGGTCAGCCACCGTGCCTGAGCGCTCGGGCTTGACGCAGCGTTCAGGCTTACATCAATCGTCACTCCAGTAAGGTTTCCCGTCAGCACATTGCCAGCATCGGGAACCAAGGTGTGCGGTTCCGTGCTAGAGACCGTCAATCGATCAAAGTTGAACACGATGTCGCCACACGCAATGGATGTGAAGGCGGCGGGGCATAGCGTGATGGTGCAGGTCGTGACTATCAGGGCTGTAGAACACCTCTGCGTTGCTGCGATGAAGGATCGGCTCATGGTTTGGAGTCCCCGAATATTGAAAGTTTTGGGAGAGGAAAGGGAAGGGAAGGGAAGGGAAGGGAGATAGCCACCTTGCGGGGCTAGCCCGTTGATTCTGTCGCAGATTCGGCTTGAGTCCAGTAAGTGCAGCGATGTTGGCGGGATTCAGGGTGAATGTTGCTTGTCTGAGGCAGTGGCGCAATGACTAATAACCGTTATAATCACATATTAGAATGTGTATTCTAGAAATCAATTGTATACTCCAGTCATGGACTCCCGAAGCCTTTCCACAGTGTCGCAGCCTGCCCTCACCATTGCCACACAGACGGGTCATGCGATCACGGATGGCGATCTATCCACCCTTGCCGCAACGAGTGCAGTTGCTGCCTATGTGAGAAGCCTGACCACTGATGCGGGGCGTACCTCGATGATGCAAGCACTGTCGTTGGCTGCCGATCATCTCGCGCCGTCCTTTCTTCCGCCAAGTAAGGGCAGGGGGCGTGGTGGTAATGGAGCCGAACGGTTTGCCAAGACCTGCATCCTCCCGTTCCATGAGGTGCGGGTGGATCGGTTGTCTGAACTTCGCGCGTCACTCCTACGGTCGGGTGCTGCCGCGGCCACGGTGAATAAGGTCTTGGCTGGTGTGAAGGGGGTGCTGCAACAGAGTTGGCAGCAGGGAAGCCTTGATGGAGAGTCCCTTGCCCGTGCGAAAGCCGCACTGAAATCCGTTCGTGGCTCAACGCTCCCTAAAGGTCGCCACCTTCCAAAGGCGGAAATCGCCCGTTTGTTTCGTGCCATTTCCAAGACCCCGAATCCCGCTGCTGCCCGTGACGCGGCCATGCTGGCTCTCCTCTGCATCGGGCTGCGCCGTGCCGAAGTGGCAGGACTGAAGATCACCGACTACGACCGCACCAGCGGCAGGCTCGTGGTGCACGGCAAGGGAAACAAGCAAAGAGCAGTCTTCCTGACCAATGGCGCGAAGAGTGCTGTAGAGGATTGGCTTGCGATTCGCGGCGAGGCAGATAGCGAGTGGCTGCTCCTACAGGTGAACAAGGGTGGGAAGATTGTTGCAGATGGCATCACTCCCCAGTCGGTGTATGCAACGCTGCTCAAGAGGGCAGATCAGGCTGGTAGTGAAGTTTCGCCGCATGATTTTAGAAGGACATTTATTGGTGAAGCACTCACCGCAGGTGTTGATGTGGTCACCGTCCAGCATCTTGCGGGTCACTCCTCACCATCTACGACTGCAAAATACGACCGCCGTGGTGACGAATTCAAGCGTGAAGCCATGTCAGTGGTGAGCGTGCCGTATGTGCCGAGTGTGGCAGGTGCGATCTAGACGGCTCGTTTTGCTACTGGTCTGCTTCATCGGGATCACGCCATCGCTTTTCGACCTGCTCTGCCAAGCCGAAGTCGACTTCCATATAGCACAGCATCCTGTCTAGGCTGTTGAACGGAGTTTCGGCGTAGAACCTCGCAGCCATCGTCTTTGGCTTGTGCGCCAAGTACAGCACTTCTGTGCCGAATTCTCTCTTAGCACAGAATGTTGCTCCCGTCTTCCGAAGAGTCTTGAATGATCGCTCGTCACTTGTCCCATCGTCTCTTGGGAAAGTCTCTATCACGATCTTCTTGAACTGATATGCAAGCGGGGAGTTGTACTGACCATCGGTCGTACGCATGATCGGACTGCCATCAGGCATGGATAACAAGGGATCCATAGAGTTGTAGTCCGCGCTTGTCCGCTTGAATTTCATCAACAAGCGTTCGGTTTCCCGCCAGAGCATGAACTTTCCAAACTGCCCTGACTTCGATCTATCTCGCTCGATTGTCTTCCACGAGTTTGTACGCCACCGAAACTCGCAGGTTTTCAAGTCATGAATGTCCTTTAGCGTGAATCCGCAGTTCAGCCCAAGTAGAACGCAGAGGTAGAGAAAATCATCGTGTTTACGACAAGCACCAAGGATCTTCTTAACTTCATCTCCCTTGGACTTCCGCCAGTCAAAGAACTGGATCTCACCATTTGAAGGAATGCCAGCCTTTAATTCGTTGAGATTTCGCGGGAGTTCATCGATGAGGCGGCTACTCCAGCAATACCGCAGAAAGTTCTTGAGAATCGCAAACCGTTGAAACACCGTGTGTGGCGAGAGGTCTTGAGTTTCTCTGGCTTCTCGTTGCATACGCCTGTAACGCGTGAGAACCTCTTCATCGATACCGTCCACGCTTCGGGCAGGAAACTCGGTTTCCATGAACACCTTGAAGGGCTTAAGCCACCCCTTCATGCCGATTGCGCGACCTTTAGAGATCCCGCCCTCGCCTTCGGCGATCCGCTCGTCAAGGCTTCGGTAGTAGTCGGCAACCGCATTTGCAAGCCGCTTCTTGGGATTCCTGCTTGGGCTGCCTTTCTCGGTCGCTTGCTTTGTCGCTGCACTTCCCACCGACTTCCCCTCAAGGATCTGGGGTAGCAGCCTGTGATATTCGTCCAAAGCCTTGATGTACTCCTCACGGTTTGATTTAGAGGTGACCCTTCCCGAGAAGTAGTACTTCCTGCCCCTGATGACCTTCACCCAACGGTGGAGCGACTTGTCCCATGTCAGTTTGATTGCTCTCGGCATGGCATTAGGGTATCACCAAAGGGGCGATAGACTATCTTTAGACAGTAGATGTTGGTGGCTGAAAAACAACACAAGTGCCTGCATAACAGGCACTTGTGCGGATTGTTGAGGTTGTTTTTTTAGATCACAGAGTGATCTTCGACGTTCCAAGCGATCCGTGATCGTCCATGCCGCCGCGGGCTGGGCGAACGCCAGTCTGCGAACGACGCTGGCCAGCTTCTTCGTCCACGGTGGAACCCCACTG
>Ga0114978_10004669_pt1 | contig 11040 bp, 9 predicted proteins | sample S_140212_EF_Meta_FD_87027 | JGI IMG/M metagenome (GOLD analysis project Ga0114978, IMG submission 87027) | Freshwater microbial communities from Lake Simoncouche, Canada to study carbon cycling - S_140212_EF_MetaG | ecosystem: Environmental > Aquatic > Freshwater > Lake | place: Lake...
AGACGCGGGGATTGGCGAAGCCGGCCGGGAGCGGCAGGGCGGGGGGGAGCTCTCGGCCGAGGGCTCGGCGCGGGGCGCCGCGTGCCGCGACGACGAGCTTCGAGCCGGCGTTCATGCCGGAGCCCGAGTAGTCGAGGGTGTCGATCGTCGTCTCGGTGTGGAAGTGGCAGTCACGCCGCCAGTCGACGCGGGCGAGGAGCCAATCGAGGAAGGCTTCGATGTCGTGGGCGTCGAGCCCTGGAGCTTCGAGACCGTTGACGATGAGGAGGTATTTCGCCAGCGACAACTGGCCCTGGCCGAGGATGCTCGAAGCCTGCGTGAGGAGCTCGGCCGGGCGGTCGGTCTTCCGCCACGGCTGGTAGCGCTCGCTCCCCACTGCCAGGAGAAGCGGGTGGACGCCGGCGGCGTCGACGGCATGGACGCTCGTCACTCCGGGGAGGACGGTGGGGATGATCGGCCCGGTGAGTTCGTGGACGAGCCAGCCGAACATCGTGTCTTCCTGCGGCGGCCTGCCTACGACCGTGATCGGCCAGATGGCGCCAGGGCGGTGGGAGACGCGATCGACGCGGAGCACGGGGAAGTCGTGGCAGCGGGCGTAGTAGCCGAGGTGATCGCCGAACGGGCCCTCCGGCTTCGTGTCGGGAAGGATCGTCCCTTCGATGGCGAAATCGGCCTCAGCGTAGACCGCCGGCCTCCCCTTGGCCGTGATCATCGGAATCCGATGGCCGGCCAGCGCCCCGGCGAAGGTCAGCTCCGAGAGCCCTTCCGGGAGGGGCATCATCGCCGCCACGGCCATGGCCGGCGTGCCACCGACGGTGATCACGACGCGGAGCGGCTCGCCCCGCTCCAGCGCCCTGCCATGGTGGACACCGATGCCGCGGTGGAGCTGGTAGTGGAGGCCGATTTCGTCGAGCGGCCGGTAGGCGTTGCCGGCCAGCTGAACGCGGTACATGCCGAGATTCGAGCACTGTGTGCCGGGGCGGGCGGGATCCTCGGAATAGACACAAGGGAGCGTGATGAACGGGCCGCCGTCGCCAGGCCAGCAGACGACTTGGGGCAGGGAAGGAAGCGCCACCTGGCAGGCGTTTACCGGCCCGCGGCGGACATGCCGCGGAAGCATCGTCAGGGCATCCAGCGGCGCGCGCCAGTAGCGCCACGGGCGGCGGGCAGCGGCGACCGGATCGATCTTCAGCTCGACGAGCCGGCGGACGCGGTCGAGGGTGTCGGCGAAGATCCGCTCGACGCGCGCCCGAGTGCCGTAGAGATTCACGAGGATCGGAAACGGGCAGCCGCGGGGATTGGCGAACAGCACCGCCGGCCCGCCGGAGCGGTAGAGCCGGCGCTGGATCTCGGCGATCTCCAGATGGGGATCGACCGGCGACTCGACGACGACCGCCTCGCGCTCGGCACGGAGGGCATCGACGCAGCTGGCAAGTGAACGGAATCCCATCGGGGGCGTGTCCTCGGAAGCGTGCCGAACCGGATCGGGTAGCGAGCCTCCCGAAGCCTCGTCACCATCGTAGGCGGCCCCGGGAGGGGCGTCTGCCCGAGTGCGGCGGACCGCCGCCGCTCCGCTACAATCGATCGAGGTTCCTCCACCTCCAAAATCCTCCGCCGAACTCCGGAGCCCCTTTTTCCGATGGTCAAGATCACGACAACGTACGAAGGTGGGCTGCGTTGCCGCGCCACCCACGGTCCCTCGGGGACCACGCTGGTCACCGACGCGCCGGTCGACAACCACGGCCGCGGCGAGAGCTTCTCCCCCACCGACCTCGTAGCCACCGCTCTGGGGGCCTGCATGATGACGATCATGGGGATCGCCGCCGATCGGCACGCGATCGATCTCAAGGGGATGACGGTGGAGACGACGAAGGAGATGACCTCGGCCCCGCCGCGTCGGATCGCGTCGCTCCGCACCACGCTCACGATCCCGCTCCCGCCCGACCACCCCCCCCGCCAACTCCTCGAGCAGGCGGCGCACACCTGCCCAGTGCACAAGAGCATCCACCCGGAGATCGCAGCGCCGATCGAGTTTGTTTGGACGGGGTGATCTGCCCTGCCTTTTTCCATGGCAGAGATTCCTGCCGCACCCGGTGACCCATGGCCGATCTGTTTTCCGCTGCGAGAGCCGCCAACGTTGCCCGGGCCGCGCCGCTGGCAGCCCGGATGCGGCCGCGCCGGCTCGCCGACTACGTGGGGCAGGAGCATGTCATCGGCCCCGGTCGGCTCCTCCGCCGGCTGATCGAATCGGACCGGATCGGATCGGTGATCCTCCATGGCCCGCCGGGGGTGGGGAAGACGACCCTCGCGGAGATCATCGCCCGCGAGACGCGGCGCCGCTTCGTGGAGCTTTCCGCCACGGCTTCGGGGGTGAAGGAGGTTCGCGAGGTGCTCGACGCCGCCCGTCGCCGACTCGAGGACGACGGTCAGCGGACGTGCCTGTTCGTCGACGAGATTCACCGCTTCAACAAGGCCCAGCAGGATGTTCTCCTTCCCGATGTCGAGCAGGGGACGATCGCCCTGATCGGCGCCACGACGCAGAATCCGTCGTTCGCGCTCACGAGCGCTCTCGTCAGCCGCAGTCGCCTGTTCGCCCTCGAGCCTCTTGCCGCCGCCGACGTCGCCGCTGTCCTCCGCCGGGCCGTGACCGACCGTGAGCACGGGCTCGGTGCGGAGGAGATCTCCATCGACGACGCCGCCATCGCGTTCCTCGTCGAATCTTCCGACGGCGACGCCCGTCGGGCGCTGGGGGCGCTCGAGATCGGCGTCCTCTCCGAGACCCGCCGTCCCCTCGTCTTCACCCTCGATCTCGCCCGCGAGAGCGTGCAGCGCAAGGCGCTTGTCTACGATGCCGGCGACACGCATTACGACTGCGCCAGCGCCCTCATCAAGAGCATTCGCGGCAGCGATCCCGACGCCGGCCTCTATTGGCTCGCGCGGATGCTCGAGGGGGGGGAAGACGTGCGCTTCCTCGCCCGCCGCCTCGTGATCCTTGCCAGCGAGGATGTCGGCAACGCCGACCCGCGGGGCTTGCTCGTGGCCGTGGCGGCGATGCAGGCGACCGAGTTTGTTGGGCTGCCAGAGTGCCAGCTCCCACTCTCGCAGGCCGTCACCTATCTGGCGCTGGCCCCCAAGAGCAACGCCTGCACGACGGCGATCGCAGCAGCCCGACAGGATGTTCGCGATCGCGGCGTGATCCCCGTCCCCCGTCATCTTCAAGACCGTCATTCGGCCGCGGCGAAGGCCTTCGGCCGTGGCGAGGGCTACCGCTATGCCCACGACCATCCCGACGGCATCGCCGCCCAGGATTATCTCGGGGTCGAGAAACGCTACTACGAGCCGACCGACCGAGGGGAGGAGCGTGATCTCGCCCTCCGGCTCGAGGAGATCCGCCGTCGTCTCGCGGGCGGGTGACGGCTGTCGACTGCGATGTGGGCAGTGGCGATCGACCGGCATGGGTGGGATGCCGCCGTTTCCCGGTTTCCCTGTGCCGCCGCCGGATGGGGCAGTACCATGAGGGGCCGAAGGGCACTCTGTCTGGTGCCGGGGTGGTGGGAGCGGGGTGGATCGTGACGAACGACTCAGAGCCGATGCAGGGAGAGGCTGCGGATTCGCCCGCGGCCACGCTCGAGGAGTCGGCCGGTAGCGCCGGGGTGCCCACCGACGCCGGCAGTGTTGGGGCCCTGCAACGCAGCCTCCGGCACGCCACCCTCGGCTTGGCCGCCTACACCGTTGTCGCCCTCGGTTTAATCGGTTGGTCGCTGCGGCGCGGACGCCTCTCCGACGCGGTGCTGTTGCTGGTGGCGATGGCCGTGACGCTGCCGCCGATCCTCAGCTACCGGAAGCAACTGCGCAAGCGTCTCCGAGCGATCGCCGGCGGTGCAGCCGCTGGTGGCTCGAGCACGTCAAGCGAGCCCGGCGAGGATGTGGCCACCGACGCGATCGTCGCCGATGCCGCGGATGGTCAGACCTCAACGCCTTCGTCGGAAGCTTGAGCATCGCCATGCCGAGCGACCCATCCGATCGACCGTCGCGCCATCCCGACGATGAGCGCGGCACGAGCGCTGCCGGCACCTCGTTCGACTCGGTTGCCTGGGTGCTCCTCGATTGGGCGGCGAGCGCCTTCTCGACGATCTCGATCACGCTCCTGGTCGCCTATATCGAAAAGGTGGTCTTCGCCGGTGATCCGTGGGGGGTGCCGGGAGGGGTGGTGTGGGCTTGGACACTGGCAGCGGCGATGCTCGTCACGGCGCTTTCGGCACCCTGGGTGGCGGCCTGGGCCGATCGAACGCACAGCCACCGCCGGGCGTTGATGGCGAGCATTGTCGTCGGGTGTGCCGCCGCGTTTCTCCTGGCGTCCCTCGCTCCGACGGCCCGGGTGCCGATCGTTCTGGCCGTCGTCGTGGCCGCGGTCGGTTTCGACTTCGCGGCGATCTTTACCGGAAGCCTCCTGCCGCGGATCGCCCGCGGCGCCCAGGCCGACCGTCTCTCAGCGATCGGCTATGCCGCCGGATACGCGGGGGGAGCGGTGGCGCTGATCATCGCCACGCGGGTGTTCGCGGCCCGAGCGTCGCTCGGCCTCAGTGACTCAGGCGCCCTCCGCGCGGCGTTCGCGATCATGGGAGGATGGTGGATCCTGTTTTCCATTCCGGCCTTCTGGGCCCGTTTCGGTGACGGGCAATCGAGCGCCCACGCCGCGACATCGTCCGGCGAGCTCCTCGGCTTCGCGCGGGCCCTCTTTCGCGGGGATGCCGGCTTCGGTCGCCTCGGCAGCGTCCTCGGTGGCTCCATGCTCATCCTCGGCGCGATGCAGACGGCGATCAGCCAATTCTCCTCGGTTGCCCTCGAGGAGTTTCATCTCGATCCGCCGGCGCTTGTCGGTCTGGTGCTCCTTGTCCAGTTGGTCGCCCTCCCCGGCGCGCTCGCCGTCGGCTGGTTGTCGACCCGTTTCGGCCGCTGGCCGATGCTGTCGCTCTCCCTTGTCGGCTGGGGAATCGTGCTCGGGTCGGCGGGGCTCGTGACGACCCGGTCACAGCTCACGGCGATGGCGGTCCTTTTGGCGCTCGTCCTCGGCGGAGCGGCGAGCGTGATCCGCGCGGCGGTGGCGGTGCTCGCGCCGGCCGGTCGTTATGGCGCCACGTTCGGCCTGCTCAATGTCGGTTCGAAGCTCGCCGGTTTCGTCGCCAGCCTCGTGTTCGGCGGCGTGTATGCGGTCTCGGGGCATCCCCGGGCAGGGCTCTTCGCCCTCCTTGGCCAGCTCCTCGTCGGCTGGTGGCTCTTGTCGCGGGCCGGTGCCGGGGCCCTTGAAGCCGGGGGAGAAGCCGAGGGGAGCAGCTGATGCGCTGCGTGATCCAGAGGGTGGCGAGGGCGGAGGTGACGATCGATGCCCGGAGTGTCGGCCGGATCGGGCGGGGGTTGCTTGTGCTTGTCGGAGTGGAGCAGGGGGATGAGGGCGGCGATGCCGACTGGAGCGCGGAAAAGGTCGCGCGGATGCGGATCTTCGCCGACGACGACGGGAAGATGAACCGGAGTGTCGTCGACATCGACGGCGGGCTGCTGGCTGTCAGTCAGTTCACGCTCCACGCGAGCACGCAGAAGGGGAACCGCCCGAGTTTTCTCCGCGCGGCAAGGCCGGAGGAGGCGGTGCCGCTTTACGAGCGCTTCCTCTCCAGCCTCGAACTCGAGGCTGGCCGGCCGGTAGCTCGGGGCGTGTTTGCCGCCGACATGGAGGTGAGCCTCGTCAACGACGGACCGGTGACGATCCTCCTCGACTCCCGCCGGCGCGAGTGAGCCCGCTTGCGGATTCGCCGCTGAAAACAGGCCATGGCCCGGGGGGCAGTGGACCGGCGGGGTTTTCTGTTAGAATGTCCCACCCGATGGTTATCGCGGTGGCTATAGCTCAGTTGGTTAGAGCACTAGATTGTGATTCTAGGGGTCGCGGGTTCGAGTCCCGTTAGCCACCCTTCTGTTTTCCCGGCCAAGACCTGTTCATCCCGCGACAGCCGTCGCGTAAAGCATCCAAGCCGCCAGGGCCGCCCTCGCTGACCAGGCGGCGGTTCGGATCCGGGTGGAACGCACGAGCCGGTCGACTGTCTCCGCAGGCGCGTCTCCGCGGCGCAGCGACTCGTGAAGGGGCACCTGCACCAGCGCCGTCGAGAGAACGACGATCGCCACCAGAGAGAGACCGGCAATCGCTGCGCCACGACCGACGGCGGCCGGGGGATAGAACGCCAGCCACGCCGCCGAGGCAGCCTCGACGAGCATCGGAACGAGGACGATGGGGCGGGTGCGTCGCAGATTCTCGTCGTGATAGTCGCGTGCCACGGAACGGGACATGCCGGCAACTTCCCCTGCCTTGCTGCCGCTCGATGGCAGGAGGGCAAACAGCGGATAGTGGACGATCTGAACGAACCAGGCGATCGCGGCCATGGTTGTGCTCGCCATGATCTGGGCGATCAGAACCCACAGCGTCGTCATCGTGCCGCGGCCTCGGAAGGTGAACCGATCGCGTCCGGGGATTCCCGCTCTGTTCCGCGGGCAGATTGGCTGTGGTGACACCGCCACGCATGGGCCAGCATGAGCCCGAAGGGAACCCACCAGATGAGATCGTTGGTGGGGATCGTGATCCCGAAGCCGGGTGGCACTTCTCCGCGGAGGAGACCGTCGACATAGCCGATCGGCCCGAACACCTTGCCGAGAAAGCCGACCAGGACGATCGGCCAGTGCCGCACCGGATCGGATGAGGCGGCGAGATAACCGATGCCGTACACGCCAACGATCATTCCGACACACTGCCAGATGAAGGGATAGTTGGGAGGATCCATGGAGGCCAGGTCGAACAGCCACATCGGCCGGAGCACGGTGAGCGCGCCCCAGAGGAGGTTGTAGATGCCGGCGGCGATGAGGCATGACCTCATCCACGGGGGCGTCGTGGTGACCGGGGACGAGGGCATGGCGTTGACTTCGCTGGGGGTTCGAGCGGGGGCACTGCCCAAGGAAACCGTGGGATGACCGCTGTTGTAACGGTCTGCGGGGCCTGCGCTTGACGGATGCGTTGGCGGGCCCGTATCTACCATTCCATGATCGGGCATCCACCCCGCTCAGCTCCGTTTTTCCACCCCTTTTCCCGTCCCGCTCGAGGCTTCCAACCGATGGTCGACTTCCTTGGCATCGGCGTTCAAAAGGGGGGGACGACCTGGCTCTACCACCAACTCTCCCGCCACCCGCAGATCGCCTTCCCCGGCGGGAAGGAGGTCCACTTCTGGGACCGGGCCGATGCCCGGCTCGTCGAGCAGTGGCTCAAGCTCCTCGAGCCCCCCGCGCGGACCAATGCCGCCGGCCAGCCGATCCGCTCCGGTGAGATCACTCCCGCTTATGCCTCGCTCCCCCCCGAATCGATCCGCGCGCTCCAGGCCGCCTGCCCCGACGTCCGGCTGTTCATCACCTTCCGCAATCCGCTCGAGCGTGCCTGGTCGGCGGCGCTGATGGCGCTGGTGCGCGCCCAGATGCTCGACGCCGAGGTGTCGGATCAATGGTTCATCGATCACTTTCAGTCGGCCGGATCCCGCCGCGCCGGTGATTATTCGGCGATCATGGAACGCTGGCTTTCCGTCTTTCCCGAGGAGCAGCTCCTTCCGCTCATTCGCGACGACATCGAAGCCTGTCCGGTCGGCACGCTCGAGGCTCTCGCTGACCATCTCGCCATCGATGCCAACGGCTTTGCCGGCTTCACTGCCACCGAACTCGCCGAGCGCGTCGTGCCGATTCTCACCGCCGACCAAGCCTACAAACAGCAGCAGGATCTCCCCCCGAGGCCTTCGCTCGTGCCGGTGCTCAAGGAGATGTATGCCCCCGAGGTGGCCCGGATCGCCAAGCTCCTCGGCCGCGACCTGAAGCGCTGGGTGGACGGCTTCGGCACCCCCGCCGCCCATCGGCCGCAGGCCCGGCACGAGATCCGCATCGGTCTCCACGGAGCCATGGCGGTCGACAAATGGCTTGCCGAAGGGGGCGCTCCCGCTCCGCCGCCGGCCCCGCCATCCTCGGAGGAAGGCCCCGGAGCCCCGCGCGGATGACGCCCCCCGGGCTGTCGGTGATCGTGGTTTTCCGCGACATGGCCCGCGAGGCGCCGCGGACGCTCTTCACCCTCTCAGAGGCTTACCAGCGCGGGGTCGATCCCAGCGCGTACGAGGTGATCGCCATCGACGCCGGCTCGGCGGTGCCTCTCGACGCAGCGATCGTCGCGGCGTTGGCTAAAGCCGGAGGTCCGCGGTTCACGCTCCTCCGCACGCCGCCATCCCCATCCCCCAGTGCGGCGATCAACGAGGCTGTCCGCCGCTCGACCGGCGCGGCGGTGATGGTGTGCATCGACGGCGCTCGGATGCTCACGCCCGGCGTCGTGCGATTCACGCTCGATGCCTTCCAGGCCTGGAACGATCCGCTGGTCGCCACGCTCGCCTGGCACCTTGGCCCCAAGATTCAGAACGAATCGATGCTCGAAGGCTACGATCAGGCCGTCGAGGATCGTCTCCTCGGATCGGTCGATTGGCGGGCTGACGGCTATGAACTTTTCCGGATTTCAGCCTTCGCCGGCTCGAGCCGGCGTGGATGGTTTCTTCCCCTTTCCGAGAGTAATGGCGTGGCCGTTCGACGGGAGACGTTCGATCGGCTCGGGGGCTTCGATGAAGGCTTTCAGACCGCCGGCGGGGGACTGGTGAATCTCGACTTTCATCGCCGGGCCTGCGCGATTGCCACGGAGGTTGTCCATCTCCTCGGCGAGGGGACGTTTCACCAGTTTCATGGCGGCGTGGCGACGAATGTTCCTGCGGCCCGCCATCCCTTCCCGATCTTCCACGAGGAATACGTGCGCCTCCGGGGCGAGCCGTTCGCCCCACCGACGGCGCTGCCGCTGCTCCTCGGCGGGATGCCGCCGCAGGCCCTGCCGTTCCTCGAGCGGTCGCTCGCCGAGCTCCGTGCAGCAAGCGGCGCGTGAGGCGACGCAGGGAATCGGATCATGGATCGACGCGCCTACCTCGTCCTCGGCATGCATCGCAGCGGCACTTCGGCGCTGACGAGGATCATCGGCCATCTCGGCGCCAGCCTCCCCCTCGACCCGATGCCCGAGACGGCCGACAATCCGTGCGGCTATTGGGAATCCCGATCGATCGCCCGCTTCAACAGCCGGCTCCTCGAATCGGCCGGGACCCGCTGGAACGATGATGCCCCGCTGCCGGACGCATGGTTTGCCGATCCGGCGCGGATGGCCGACGAGGACGAAGCGGCGACGCTCCTCGCCGCGGCCTTCGGCGACGCAAAGCTCTTGGTCCTCAAGGATCCACGCGTCTGCCGCCTCCTCCCGTTGTGGCGCAACGTTCTGGCCCGCGAGGGGATCGAGCCGTGTGTTGTAGTGGCGCTGCGCGATCCCCTGGAGGTGGCCTGCTCGCTCCAGGCACGCCTCGGGGATGCATCGTTTCGGCCAGCGGCAGTGGCCGCCGTCGAACGCGGTCTCCTCCTCTGGCTGCGCTACGTCCTCGACGCCGAGGCCCGATCGCGCGACATGCCGCGCACCGTGATCGACTATTCCGCGCTCGTCGCCGATTGGCGGACGGCGGTGCGCGGGGTCGTCGACCTCGTGCCGTTGCCGACGATCACGTTCGAGGCGGCCACCGCAATCGACGCCTTCCTGTCGCCGGGGCTCCGCCGGCAGCGTGGCCCGGCCCCGGACGCGAGCGGCCAGGCGGGCAGGATGGCAGGCGTGGAGGCTCTCCGGCGCGTCGGCGAGGAGGTGGCACGGGCTGTGGGCACCGGTGTCGAACAGGCCGCGGCGCAGCGTCGGCTCGACGCCTTGGCCCGCTCCTTCGATCGACTTTCCGCGGCCTACGCGCCCTACCGGCAGGGGCCCGCGGCGACCACCTCCAGCGATCCCTGGGCCGAGAAAATCCTCGCGGAGCTCGCCGGCCTGCCGCCGGTCAGTCCGGCGCCGCCGCCGGGCCACCGGGCGCTCTTCCTCTCGGGGGCCCCGCGGAGTGCGGGGCATGTCTACCGGGTCGAGCATGCCGTCGCCGCCCTCGCTGCCGAGGGATGGCTGGCGTCTTGGTTGCCGATCGACGACGCCGGCGTGCCTGCAGCCGTCGCGGAGGCCGATCTTGTCACGGTCTTCCGGGCCAAGTGGGGGGAGTCGTTCGCCGCCGTGCGCGACCGCTGCCGGGCCCGTGGGATCCCCCTCGTCCACGACATCGACGATCTCGTCTTTGATCCGGCCGCGATCACTTCCGGTCAGATCGCCTTCATCGACCGGCTGCCAGCGGACCACCGGCAACGCTGGCTCGCCGACGTGGCGCTCCACCGCCAGGCCCTCGCCGAGAGCGACGCAGTGGTCGTGACGACGCCGGGCCTGGCCAGGGCCGCGGCGGCGGTTGTGCCTCGTGTCCATGTGCTTCCCAACGGGCTCTCTGCAGCGATGCTCGCCGCGGCCGACGAGGCCCGGTCGGGGCCGAAGCCCTCGGCGCTCGATGGAAGGCTCCGCGTCGGTTTCGCCAGTGGCACCCCGACGCACCACCGTGACTTTGCCACGATCGCTCCGGTGCTGGCCAGGCTCCTCGACGGGCGGGCCGACGTCACTCTGGTGATTGTCGGCCATCTCGATCTCGCCGCCGTTCCCGAACTCGTGCCCCACGCGGCACGAATCGAAGTCCGCCCGGCGGTGTCGCTCCTCGGGCTCCACGCCGAGGTGGCCCGGTTCGACGTCAATCTGGCGCCGCTCGAGACAGGCAACCAGTTTTGCGCGGCGAAGAGCCCGATCCGTTGCACGACCGCGGCGCTGGTCGCCGTGCCGAGCGTCGTCGCGGCGACGGCGCCCCTGGAGGCTGCCGTCATCGACGGGGAGACCGGCCTGATCGCCCGCTCAGCGGAGGATTGGATGGCGATGATCACCCGGCTCCTCGACGATCCCTCATACCGCACGGGCTTGGGGGAGGCAGCCAGGATCGACGTCATCGCCCGCTGCGGCCCCGACGCGATCCGCGACCGGGTGGGGAGGGTGTA
>Ga0114978_10004671_pt1 | contig 11039 bp, 8 predicted proteins | sample S_140212_EF_Meta_FD_87027 | JGI IMG/M metagenome (GOLD analysis project Ga0114978, IMG submission 87027) | Freshwater microbial communities from Lake Simoncouche, Canada to study carbon cycling - S_140212_EF_MetaG | ecosystem: Environmental > Aquatic > Freshwater > Lake | place: Lake...
AAGTATGTAATGAATAGAGAAATACTTGAAGAAAACATATATTACTATAAAAATGCAATACCAGATCCACAAAAATTTATAGAAATTATTGAGTCAACTGAGGCTGAAGACTATGGTACTTCTTTAACTAAATGGAATGAATGGACAGCCTGTAGTGGAGAAATGTATCTGTATGGTTCTCAAAAAACTGTTGAGCCCTCTGATTTAGAAAAAACGGCAGACAAAGATACCAACCCTGTAAGTTACATATACAACACAATAACAGATCTATTCTATAATGTTTGTAAAGACTATGCTGTTTCAAAAGGAGATATGGAAGAACCAATGATTTTGCCAGCTTTTGATATTAAAAAGTATAGCGCAGGAACTTTTATGGGTGCACATTTTGATCAGCAAGAAGGGGACACTAGACTTAGATACTCTTTGGTAATGTACTTAAATGATGATTATGAAGGCGGGGAGTTATCATTTACAATAGAGTCTCCAGATGCACCAATTATTATGGGTAAGCCACTAGAAGACTACTCTTTATCAAAAGAAACAGACAGGGTGACAATAGGTTTTAAACCAGAAGCAGGAAGCGTAGTTATATTCCCATCTTCTCCACCCTATCACCATACAGCCCACCTTGTAAAAAGTGGATTTAAGTACATGATCCCTATGCATTGGTATAACGACCTTTCTGGTGGCACACAGCCTACTAATAACAGATGAAAACAGCAATAGTTACAGGCGCCAGCAAAGGTGTTGGATATGCTACAGTAAAACTTTTATCTGAAAATGGCTACAAGGTTATAGCTGTTTCAAGAAATTTGTCAAAAGTAAATGACTTAATTTCAGATAATGTTGAAACATATAAAATGGACATTACAAATCCAAACGAAATTAAAGCTTTCTTTGAAAAATATAAAGATATAACTCTTGACCTTTTAGTAAATAATGCTGGGGGCGGTTCAGGACCAACAATGCTTATTAATGAAACAATGGACAACTTTAGAATAGCCTATGAAATAAATGTCTCTGGACCAATGTATCTTTCTCAGCTTTTTGTTCCCTGCATGCAGAAGTCTAAATCTCCAACAATTATATTTGTTAGCTCTTTAGGCGGTAAGGTTCCATACCGTAGTGGTGGAAATTATATAAATGCTAAAAGAGGAATGATGGCTTTGGTTGATACTATGAGGCTAGAGTTCCCTGCCTATGGAATTAAGGTTACTGAGATATGTCCAGGAACTATTGACACACAAGAAGAAAAACGTGAAATAGCATTGACTGCTGAAGATCTTGCAGAGTCAATTAGATGGGTATCAGAGCTTCCAAGCCACTTTAACATTAATCATATTGAAATGAATCACATCAGTAGTAGTAAATTTGGCTAATACTAGGCAGGAAACCTTGTCATCCAAACCTTAGTCTTTGGCGTTATTCCATGCCAAGAAGACCAGTCTTTACCGCCATTACTCATATGATATGCAACCTGTGCATTAATAACAGGATTTAGCAATTCACTGTTAAAGTTAATGCCAAACTTTGCCTTGCGATCTTCTTTTAGCATTCCAATCATATTTATCTGGAATATACCGTAAGAGTTGTCGCCAGTCTTTTCATTACCATTAAAAGCCATAGGACGGCCATTAGACTCTTTTTTAGCTACCGCCCAAGCCTTTACAAGGCCTTGGCCACGAAAGCCAACTGCGTATAACAATTGCTTTAATTGGGCATCTGTAAGGCTAGTAGCATCTTGATACTTGTACAGAACATCAAGGTTCTTTTTTACGCTGACTAAACTTTTAGGCTTAGAAACCAAAAAAACCGCCTTGGCGGTTAAAGCTTCAGAAACTGCTGGTTTACTCAGATTATTTTCGGTATTTATAGCATTGGCAGCATTGCTAAAAGGAGCAACCAAACCAAGTAGTGCAAGGATTCCAATCCAAACCTTCTTATCTCTTCTCATAATAATAACCTCCTAGAGACTAAAGATGCTACCAGTTGGTAGCACTATACAAGTATAGCATCCAAATTCCCTAAAAAGCAAGTTTTTGTGATATTTATTTAAATTATTTTAAATGTCGTAATTTCTTATTTTCATCGTGGTATAATATAAAAATGGCTACATATAGAGGACAAGCGTCTACATACGATATTGGAGAAGCCCCACCATTTGTTAATTGGACATTTGTTAGAGGGGATACGTCATCATTTAAAGTTTATCTAACAGATGATGCTAAGCTGCCACTAAATATTCCAGACTGGCGGATCTCTATGCAAATTAAGCGCCCAGCAGCTCCAGTTGTTTCTGGTGTAATTACAGATAATGCATCATTGCTGTATACTCTGGTTCCTTTTCAAGATGCAAATGATTTAATTGGAGAATTTACTGTTTCATTAACAGCAGCACAAACCCTTACTCTTAATACAAATGATATTTTTGATATTGAGGTTTCTTTACCACAAGATGCAATAGTTTGGACGGTAGCTCAAGGCAAACTTATTGTCCTTGAAGATGTGACTGCATAATGGCCTCTGTTCAAATTTATGAAGATAGACCAGTAAAAACAAAGTTAATAGAGTCAGACTTTTCTATAAAATCATCAATTACTGCTACACCAAACATTTCTGTAGTTAGCTCTGTGCTTCCTTTTAGAATTAGGTTTACAGCCATTCGTATTGAAGGTGCTGGACCTAACTCTTTTGTACCTATTCCGCTTCAGATTATTGGCTTTAGTAACTATATACTTTGATATAAATATGATATAATGGGCATATGTCCAGACTACCGCTTAGCACAGTAAAAACTACATTTCAAACAGGTGACCGTCCATCACAAACGGATTACGAAAACCTAATTGATTCAACAGCAGCACAGGCAACAGACCTAGGTACTTCTGGAAATAATGAAAATACTATTTCAGATATTCAGAATGCAACAGTAATTGATAACTTTGACGGTACTGTCTGGAGAATGGTAAAGTATTTAATCTCCATAAAGAAGACATCTGCTGGAGATAATAAATTTTATGCAACAGAACTAACAATACTTGTTGACGGTACAAATGTAAACGTCAGCGAATATGGAACAATAGACAACGATGGGAATATTGGCACCATTAGCGTCTCTAGGGTGGCGAATACAGTAAATATTTCTGTAACGCCAGTAGTGGGTATTACGCCTATAACCGTACGATTTGCTCGTATGGGTTTAAAGGCTTAACCAACAAGGAGATAAGAAATGGCAACAGTAAATAAAGACTTTAAGGTAAAGAATGGGCTGATTGTTGAAGGCTTAACAGCTACAGTCAACAATTTTGACATTCTTACAAAAAAGCAAGCAGATCAAGACTACATAGTTGGTCTTATCGGCGGTACAGCAACATCTGCTAACACTGCAAACACAGTTGTAAAGCGTGATGCTTCAGGAAACTTTGCTGCAGGAACAATTACAGCAAACGTAACAGGTAACGTAACTGGTACAGTATCAAGCCTTTCAAACCATGATACTGCAGATCTTGCAGAAGGCACAAACCTTTACTTCACAGATGAAAGAGCACAAGATGCCATTGGAAACAATGTTGGAACTGGTCTTTCATACAATGACTCAACAGGCGCAGTATCTGTAACAGCAAACACTTATGATGCATACGGTGCAGCAGCAGCTGCACAATCTGCTGCAGCCTCAGATGCAACCAGTAAGGTAGCAGCAGAAGCAGCTCTTAGAGTCTCAGGAGATGCAGCTTCAGTTTCAACAGCAGCAGCTGACGCAACATCTAAGGTATCTGCAGAAGCAGCCCTAAGAGTTTCTGGTGATGCAGCCTCCGTAGCAACCGCAGCCTCAGACGCAACTTCAAAGGCTAACGCTGCACAGGCAGCAGCTATCTCAGCAGCAGCTACAGCACTTACAAATCACGAAGCAGACACCACAAATGTTCACGGCATTGCAGACACTTCTCTTCTGGCAACTACTGCAAATGTAGCAACAGCTAAAACAGAAGCAATTTCTGCAGCAGCATCAGCAAGTACATCAGCAATCTCAGCAGCAATTGCAACAGAAGTTTCAAACCGTAACACAGCAATTGCAGACGCAGTAGACGATCTTGTTGACGGTGCACCAGCACTTCTTAATACATTAAATGAATTAGCAGCAGCAATTAATGACGATGCTAACTACACTACAACACTTACATCAGCACTTGCTCTAAAAGCACCATTAGCTTCACCAGCATTGACTGGCGTACCTACAGCACCTACTGCAGCTGCAAACACTGATACAACTCAGGTTGCAACTACAGCATTTGCTAAGGCAGAAGCAGACGCAGCCCAAGCAGCAGCAGAGGCAACAGCATCAGCCGATGCTACATCTAAGGCCAACGCAGCTCAGTCTGCTGCAGCTTCAGATGCAACTACAAAAGCCAACAATGCTAAGTCAGGTGCAGAAGCAACAGCAGCAGCAGCACTTTCTTCACACGAATCAGACACAACAAACATTCACGGAATTGCAGATACCTCAGTTCTTGCAACTGCAACAACAGTAGCAACTGCTAAGTCAGAAGCTATATCTGCAGCCGCAACAGATGCTACAACTAAAGCTAATGCAGCACAGTCAGCAGCAACTACAGCAGCAGCATCAGATGCTACAACTAAGGCTAATGCTGCACAAGCAGCTGCAATTGCATACGCAGATGCACTTACAACATCAGATGTAGCAGAAGGATCAAACCTTTATCATACAACAGCTCGTGCTAAATCAGCAGCAGCAGATCTTTTGACTGGTGCAACACTTACAAATATCACAATTACTGGTTCAGGTTCAGGTCTTGTTATTACCGCAGAAAACGGTGTGGCAGACTCTACAACAACCAACCTTGCAGAAGGTACAAATCTTTACTTCACAAATGCTCGTGCAGTAACTGCTCTTGAAGCAGTTGTTCCAAACTTTACAGAAGTAGACATTAACGCTCTTGCAACTCAGGTAGCTGCAACAATTTCTGTACCAACAGCAAGTGCTTCAAACGTAGCATACGCTTTTGCTAAGGCAGATTATCGTTCAGCAGAGTTCTTGGTTAAGACTGCTTATGGAGTTCATACAGAAATATCAAAGGTTCTTTTGACACTTGATACAGCTGACAATATTGCAATAACAGAGTACGGAACAATTGGAACAAATGGTTCAGCAATGACTATATCAGCAGGCGTCAGCGGATCAAATGTACAACTTCTAGTAACTACTGCTAACAATTCCTCAACAGTCACTGTTGTCGGAACACTACTAAAGTAATCTAACAAAGGAGAAGCCAAGTGTCAACGGTTAATAAAGATTTTAAAGTAAAGAATGGCATAATCGTTGGCCTTGGTGGAACTTTTGGCGGTGCAGTAACAGTAGGAACTCCTACTATTTCAACACATGCAGCGACTAAGGCATATGTAGATTCTGTAACAGGACCTATGGATGTATTATCAATAGCTCCAGCAAGTCCAGAAAATGGACAACTGTACTATGATACTGTTTATAATAGAGTTCATGTTTATTATAATAATCAGTGGGTTGCTTTAGCAAATATGGCAGATGCAGAATTATTACAAGAGCATATTCACGATACATCTATTGATGGAAATGGTATGCTTGCAAGTATATTCATTGAGGGTGGATCATATGACACAGTGGGAGCACTAATAGAAACTGGTGCATACAATACTACTGTATTCACAGAAACGTGGGATGGCGGAAGTTCAATTGATAACTTCAATTAAAATCTGTTATAATATTACTACTGATACCTGGAGGAGCAAGTAAATGGCAACAAGAATGCAACAGCGTAGAGGCACTGCAGCGCAGTGGATCTCTACAAATAGCGGAAATGGTCCAATCCTAGCAATAGGTGAAATTGGCTATGAGTCAGACACAAATAAATTTAAAATTGGTGATGGAGTAAACCACTGGTTAAACCTATCATACTTCGTTGATCTTGCTACAACCATTGCTGGAGCACCAGGACTCCTTAACTCTCTTGATGAACTGGCAGCAGCTATTGGCGATGATCCAGCTTTCTTTACAACAGTTGCCACAAACCTTTCTAACCACCAAGCAGATACAACAGCCATCCATGGTATTGCAGATACTTCACTTTTAGTTACAACAACAGGAACACAAACACTAACTAACAAGACCATTACTACTCCAGCAGGATTAGTAAAGGCAGATGTTGGTCTTGGTAATGTTGATAATACTTCTGATGCCAATAAACCAGTTTCTACAGCAACACAAACAGCACTTAATCTAAAGGCAAACTCTTCTGAAATTACAGAGCTTGCACAGGATGCAGTAAATACAGCAATTGTTGCTGGTACTGGATTAGATAAGACTTATGATGATAATGCAAATACAATTACAATTGACATTGATTCAACCGTAGCAACATTAACTGGTACACAAACTTTAACAAACAAAACAATTACAGCTCCTGCGGGACTTGTAAAAGCAGATGTAGGCCTTGGAAATGTTGACAATACAGCAGACACAGTAAAACCAATCTCAGCTGATACACAAACAGCGCTTAACCTAAAGGCTCCTCTTGCATCACCAGCTCTAACAGGTACACCAACTGCACCAACTGCAGCACCAGGAACAAATACAACACAAGTTGCAACAACGGCCTTTGCCAAGGCAGGAGCAGATGCAGCAGTTGCACAAGCAGCAGCCTATACAGACGCTTCTGTAGCAAGTATTATTGACTCAGCACCTGGAGCACTCAATACTCTTAATGAGCTAGCAGCAGCAATTAATGATGATGCATCATATGCAGCAACAATGACTGCCTCCCTTGCAACAAAAGCAAGTACATCTTATGTTGATACACAAATTACAAGTACATTAAACACTGCTGGAGGAAATCTTTCTGCTCACGCATCTGATACAACAGGTATACATGGTATTGAAGATACTGCACAGCTTGCAACACAGACACTTGTTTCTAGCTCAATAGCAACAGCAATTGCTCCACTTGCTACAACAGCTGCTACAACTTCAGCAATTTCAACTGCAGTTTCAAATGCGGTATCAGGCCTCACAAAGTCTTCAGTAGGGCTTTCAAATGTTGACAACACGTCAGACTTATCAAAGCCAGTTTCAACAGCACAAGCTACAGCAATAGCAACAGCAATATCCCCTCTTGCTACAACAGCATATGTTGATGAAGCGGTTGGTGATGTTACAGATGCTCAGTCAGCAGCAGCTGGCGTAGGAATTGACTGGAACGCAGGAACTGATCAATATGACATTGACTCAACTGTAGCAACAAAGACTTATGCAGATACAGCAGTTTCAACACATAATTCAGATACAACAGATGTCCACGGTATTGCAAATACTGCACTACTAGCTACATCTTCTTATGTTAATGATCAAGATACTATTGTTAGAGATGACGCAATAACTGCTGCAGCAAACCTTCTAACCTCAGCAACAAAGACTAATATTACTATTACAGGTAGTAAGACTGGTCTGGTCATAACTGCTGAAAATGGTGTTGGTGATTCAACAACAGATAACCTTACAGAAGGATCAAACAACAAGTACTTTACAGATGAAAGAGCACAGGATGCTATTGGAAATTCTGTCGGTACAGGATTGTCATACAACGATGCAACTGGAGCAATTTCTGTAAATACAACAGCAATTCAAGCTAAGGTAGCAAATGTTGATGACACAGAAATTGGTTACTTAAATGGCGTAACATCCGCAATTCAAACACAGATTGACACTAAGGCAGCACTAGTTTCACCAACATTTACTGGAACAGTTTCTGGTATTACCAAGTCTATGGTTGGGCTAGGGTCTGTTGATAATACAGCTGATTCAGCTAAGCCAGTCTCAACAGCAACTCAGACAGCTTTAGATTTAAAGGCACCAATTGCTAGCCCAACATTTACTGGTACAGTTTCTGGTATAACAAAGTCTATGGTTGGCCTTGGATCTGTTGATAACACAGCAGATACAGCTAAGCCAGTATCTACAGCAACTCAGACAGCTCTAGATCTAAAAGCACCACTATCGTCACCAGCACTTACTGGAGTTCCCACAGCACCTACAGCAACAGCAGGAACAAATACAACTCAGGTTGCTACAACAGCATTTGTTGGAACAGCAGTTTCAAATTTAGTAGCATCAGCACCAGCAGCATTAGATACTCTTAATGAGTTAGCAACTGCTCTTGGAAATGACGCATCATTCTCAACAACAATAACAAACTCAATTGGATTAAAAGCTCCACTTGCCTCACCAACATTCACAGGTACTGTGTCTGGTATAACAAAGTCAATGGTTGGTCTAGGTTCAGTTGACAACACAGCAGATACAGCAAAGCCAATATCAACTGCTACACAAACAGCACTTGATCTTAAGCTCGCTTCAGCAACTGCAGCATCAACTTATGCCCCACTTGCTTCACCAACGTTTACTGGTACAGCAACAATTCCTACACTAACACTTACAAACCCACTTACTGCAGCAAATGGCGGAACAGGATTATCAAGTCTTGGAACTGGAGTATCAACATTCCTTGCAACTCCAACATCTGCTAACTTTGCAGCAATGATTACAAATGAAGATGGATCTGGTAACGTTGTTCTTTCAGAAATTGCTACCAGTGCACAGACAGCATCATACACTCTAGTATTGGCTGACAGAGGAAAATTAGTTGAAATGAATGTTGGTTCTGCAAACACACTGACAGTACCACTAAACTCATCAGTTGCATATCCAGTCGGAACTCAAATTGATATACTACAAGTTGGTTCAGGACAAACAACAGTAGCAGCTACTGCAGGAGTAACAGTTAATGCTACTCCAGGACTTAAGATTAGAGCACAATGGGGTGGAGCAACACTTATCAAGCGTGCTGAAAATACTTGGGTACTAATCGGAGATCTAACAGCATAGTACTTATTAAATAATAGAGTACTAACTCTATACTAAAGATTTACACGCTCTTTATGAGCGTGTTTTTCTTTTTAAAGTATGTTATACTTAGGTACTGCTTTAGAAAACATAAAGCACTCCGTTAATTTTACTTTGAAAGGTACATAAAAATGTTAGAGAGCGTATTTTCATTTCGTTTATCAGAAGATTTTGTAAATAAATATCAATTTACTCCAGCCCCATTTGGATTTTCAGATGCAGGGTCAAACTCATTAGGAGAGATAACGTTTATTCGTACATATTCTCGTGTTAAAGAAGACGGAACAAAAGAACGATGGCATGAGGTTTGTCGTCGTGTAATTGAGGGTATGTATTCAGTTCAAAAAAATCATGCTAAAGATAATCGCTTACCATGGAATGATAACAAAGCACAGAAGTCTGCACAGGAAGCCTTTCAAAGAATGTTTGAATTAAAGTGGACTCCACCAGGTCGTGGTCTTTGGGCATTTGGTACACCAATGACTATGGAGAAGCGTAACTCTTCATCCCTACAAAATTGTGCAATGGTTTCAACTAGAGACCTTGATCGTAATGATCCTGGTGCATTATTTGCTTGGGTAATGGACGCATTAATGCTGGGCATTGGAGTTGGATTTGATACCCTTGGACAAGACAAAAAAATGTCAATATATGCACCCACAGAACCAGAGTCAACTTATGAAATTCCTGATACTCGTGAAGGCTGGGTTGAATCAGTTCGTATGCTGATTAACTCATTCCTACGCCAGAATCAATCAATTCAGCTTTTCAACTATGACCTAATCCGTCCTCTAGGAGCCCCTATTAAGGGCTTTGGAGGCGTTGCAAGCGGTCCAGCACCACTGATTGATCTCCATACACGTATTCGCAATGTAATTGGTTCTAGGGCAGGAGAGTTCTTAGACAGCCGTGCTATTGTTGACATTATTAATCTTATTGGTACCTGTGTGGTATCAGGAAATGTTCGTCGTTCTGCTACTCTTGCACTTGGTACTCCAGAAGATGATGGATTCATTAATCTTAAGAATCCAGAAGTATTTCCAGAACGTAATTCATATGATCCAGAAAAGCCAGGTTGGGCATGGATGTCAAATAACTCTATCTCAGCAACAGTTGGAACAAAATATGAAGACTATGTAGATTTAATTGCAGACAATGGAGAGCCAGGTTTTATCTGGCTTGATGTTGCCCGTGATTATGGCCGTCTTGCGGATGCTCCTGATTATAAGGACAGTCGCATTATGGGCTTCAACCCTTGTGCGGAGCAGCCATTGGAATCATACGAACTTTGTACACTTGTAGAAGTGCACTTGAATCGTCATGAATCTAAGGAGGACTTCCTCAAGACGTTGAAGTTTGCGTACCTTTATGGAAAGACTGTAACACTTCTTCCAACACACTGGCCACAAACAAACGGTATTATGCAACGTAACCGTCGTATTGGAACTTCATTGACAGGTATTGCATCATTTGCAGATACATATGGTCTTCCAACAACTCGCCAATGGATGGATGAGGGATACAAAAAGATCCGTCACTATGACCACAAGTACTCAGAATGGCTTTGTGTACGTGAGTCAGTTCGTGTAACAACAGTTAAGCCATCAGGATCTGTTTCACTTCTTTCTGGTGCAACTCCTGGAGTTCATTGGGGCCCAGGTGGAGAATTCTATTTACGTGCAATTCGTTTTGGAAATACTGATCCAATGCTTCATCTTTTTAAAGCTGCAGGGTACAAGATTGAAGCAGATCTAGTATCAGCAAATACCTCAGTGGTATACTTCCCAGTTGCTTCAGGACACAAGCGTGCAGAAAAACAAGTAAGTCTATTTGAGAAGATTGGTCTAGCAGCAACAGCCCAGAAGTATTGGTCAGATAATGGTGTTTCTGTAACACTTTCATTTGACAAAGAGACTGAAAAGAAGTTTGTTGCTCCAGCATTAAATATGTACGAAGGCCAGCTAAAGGCTGTATCTTTCTTGCCAATGGGAGATAAGGTTTATCCACAGCAACCATATAGCGAAATTTCAAGAGAAGAATACAACGCATATGTAGGCACAATTGGCAAGATTGACTGGTCTGCTATTTA
>Ga0114978_10004673_pt1 | contig 11036 bp, 8 predicted proteins | sample S_140212_EF_Meta_FD_87027 | JGI IMG/M metagenome (GOLD analysis project Ga0114978, IMG submission 87027) | Freshwater microbial communities from Lake Simoncouche, Canada to study carbon cycling - S_140212_EF_MetaG | ecosystem: Environmental > Aquatic > Freshwater > Lake | place: Lake...
ATCACCAATGTCGTCGACGCGCGCGTCCCGCAGACCGGCGACACGTACAACGTCAGCTTCTTCGACTTCACCGGCAAGAAAATGGTCACCGAACCGCTCTCCGTCTCGCGCTTCCTCAACGGCAATTCCAAGAGCCGCCAGCTCATCGAATCCCAGTCCTTCAGCCTCAAGAGCGACTTCTTCAAAAACAATATCGTGAGTGTCGTCGGCTGGCGCTGGGACCACCTGAAAACCTATTCCAGCCTCGGCAACACCCGCAATCCCGACGACTCGCTGAACAACGCCGCCCTGCGTCTCGACGCAAAACCCAACCTCGACGAACGCGGCCGCAACTTCACGTGGAGCACCGTCGGCCGCGTGCCGCGTTTCCTCACCACGCGTCTCCCGCTCGGCATGGAACTGGGTGCCTTCTTCAACTCCTCCGGCAACTTCAACCCCGTTAACATCCGCTCCAATCTCAACGGTGCCATTATCCCCGCGCCCGCCGGCACCACGCGTGAATACGGCGTGCTCGTCGAATTCTTCGAGCGCCGCGTGTCCCTCCGCGTAAATGAATTTCACACCATCCAAACTAATAGCAGCAACGGTGCGCAGGGCGCGACGACCGGCGTCTACAATTATCCGAGCTTTATGATGGATCGCTATGTCACCGCTCAGACGCAGGGCATCGCGTTCAACACCATCCCCGGCGTCACCGCCGCCGGCTACAGCTCATACCAGCAACTTTACGCCGCCCTCCAGCAACTGCACCCCGAGCCCACGCGCACCTTGAAAAACATGCGCCTCAACGCCGCAGGCACCGCCGTCCTCTCCGACGGTATCGCCGGCCTCACCGATACGAGCGACATCGACGCCCGCGGCCTCGAAGCCGAACTCGTCGGCAACGTCACCAAGCGCTGGCGGGTCTCCTTCAACGTCGCGAAACAGGAAACCGTCGTCAGCGGTTCCGCCCCGTTGACCAAGCAGGTCGCCGACGCCGTCTACGCCAATCTCGTGAAATTAAATCTCCTCGGCATCGACCAGGGACCCGCGCTTCCCGAGCGCCAGACCGCCGGCGCGCGCTTCGGCAGCAATGTCGGCAACGCCCTCGCCGCCACGCTCGCCCGCGACGGCGCCGTCTCGCCCGAGCAGCGGAAATGGCGCGCCAACTTCACGTCGACCTACGATCTCCGCGACTTCCAGCATCCCATTTTGAAAGCGATGAGCGTCGGCACGTCCGTCCGTTGGCAGGACAAAATCGCCATCGGCGCGCCTTTCCTCACCGGCCAGCGCTTGAAAGAAAAAATCGTCGCAACCAACAAGCTCTACACCAGCACGACCCAGATCGCGGACAACGATCCGGTGATGCAAACCCAGTTCCCCGACCTCGCGCATCCGTTCTACGGCCCAGAGGAACTCGCCGGTGATTTCTGGGTGGGCTACCGCCGCAAGGTTTTTAATAACATCGATTGGCGCCTGCAACTGAACGTCCGCAACGCCTGGGGCAATGGCGACGACATCCCCGTGACCGCCAACCCCGACGGCCGCATCGCCGTCATCCGCGTCCCCAACGAAACCCGCTGGCTCCTCTCGAGTTCGTTTTCGTTCTGAGCCGCTAGGATTCACTCGGATGTAGGCAGCGAGCTTGCTCGCGCTCGGGGAAGCGCCCGCAAGCGGCCTACCTACACAAATCACCTTTCATTTTTGTAGGTTCAGAGGTGATTCGGGGTCGACCGCAGCGATCCGACTGAGCGTGGTGGCGTCGGCTGCTACTGGGACAGCCGCAAAATCGGCGAGCAGTCTGCCAATCGAACATCGCGCCATCGCACCATCGCTAGCGCGGAAATTTCACACTCTCCGCGAAATTTTCTGGTAGAGCGTAAAGTAATGAGCACAGAGCAACCGAGCCAAACACGCTGTCGTGCTCTGTGTCCTCTGGATCGGTGGACTGTGCCCTCTGTGAATCTTACCGTGGCTTCAGTTACGTGTGAATTTTCCGCGCTACGCACGCAATCATCTCAACGCCCCGTGGTTTTCAACGTATCGGCCAGGCCTACCGTCTAGAAACCAAACGACGTTGGTATCGAAAGCCTCCAAGCCGCCGCAGACTTCACTCAGGTTGCCGTGGGTAGGAGCTCGCTTGCGAGCGATTTTAGGCTGCGGAGCGCGGCCGATTTGAGGCTGCGCTGTTCACGCCTGTCATATCGCCCGCAAGCGGGCTCCTACCTCATACCAACGGCCCGTATGTTTCAGACTTTGCCATTGTCGGCCTGCCCGTTGGGCGGGCGACCCGGCCTACACTCTAGAAACCAAAGGACGTTGGTATTACACGCTGTCGGGAACCTCCCCGTTGCCCCGGTCGAACATTCTGCTCAGGTTTCTTCACTGGCGCCGCGCTCGTTCGACCCAGTTCGCCCAGCTTACCTCAGCACTGATTTTACGAGCCGGTCGTCACCATCGTTGGGTGCGGGCTTCAACGCGAGGGCCGCGCAAAGGAGATTGTAGATGTGGATATTTTCCACGGGCTCGACGACGACACCCGATTTGAAGGCCGGGCCGTGGGCGATGAAGATTCCGCCCATCGACGCGAAACCGGGATCGTAGCCATGTTGGCCACGGAGGAAATGGGTGAGGGCTTTGTGGTAGAGACTGCGGCGCACCACATGCCAGCCTTCCGCGGGCACGATCCAGACGGGCGGCACGCGGGGGTGGGTCGCATCAACGCGAAAGCGCTCGGGCAATTCGGTCGAGCGATACGCCTTGGCTTGCTGAGGCGGGATTTTCGCGAGCGCGCGCATCATCGCGGCAACATCGTTTCCGGCAAGCGGGCGGAGGCCCGCGCAGGTTTCCTCGAAATCAATCTGCACCGTCGCCAGGTCGAGGTAGTCATCGAGGATAAGGACGCGCTCTGCATCGCAGGAGGTCATGCCGTGGTCGGAGACGATCACGAGATTCGGCGCGATCCCCTCGGCGCGAAGGCGATCGGAGAGGGCGCCAACGCGGGCGTCGAGGAGTGTGATCGCGGCGATGAGCTGCGGCGAATCCGGGCCATGGCGGTGCCCGGTGCCATTGGTTTCTTCAAGGTAGAACGTGACGACGGCGGGGCGTTGCGCCGCGGGCAGGCGGAGCCAAGTAACGAGTTCATCGAGTCGTTGCTCGAAGGACGTGCCGGCGTAGTAGTAGGGTTTCCAATACGTCGGGCGCAGGCCACCGATCTCGGCCTCGGAGCCAGGCCAGAATGAGCAGGCGCTCACGCGGCCCTGCTTAACGGCCGTGATCCAGATCGGCTCGCCACCCCACCAGCGGGAGTCGCGGGCCGAGGCGGATTGGTTGTAACGAAAGATCGAACCGAGAGCGGAATCGAAGAACGTGTTGTTGATGATCCCGTGATGCGCAGGATAGAGGCCGGTGACGATCGAGATGTGGTTCGGAAACGTATTGGAGGGGAAAACAGGGATGAGGCTGCGCGCGGTCACGCCTTCGCTCATGAGCCGACGCAGGTGCGGCGTCTCGGCCGGATGGAGCGCGCCATAGTCCCAGCGGAAACCGTCGAGAGAAATCAGCACGAGCGGCGGCGGCTCCGCAGCGTAGTTCGCGAGAGTGCCGATCAACGCGACGGCGAGGGCGAGGACACGGCGCAGCCTCATCGGCGGAGCTTAACGACGGACGCACCCCACGAGCCGGAGTGTGCGTCGCCGCGGCGGTGGGTCTGGATGTGCGGCGAGCGTTGCAGCAAGGCGTGCACCGTGGTGCGGAGCGCCCCGGTGCCGTGGACACTACGCACATCGCGTAAACCGAGCGCGATGCACTCTGCGAGATAGGCCGGGATCAGTTCACCGAGATCCTCGGGCAGAAAGGTATGCAGATCGAGTTCGCTGGTACTCGGCAGCGGCACCGGTGCATCAGGCAAAAGCTCGGATGCCATCGGGCACCCCTCAGGGCTTCGGCCCGGAGACGGGCGCAGTCGGCGGCGCGACCGGAGGCGTCACCGGTGGAGTGACCTCGGGCGCGGGGACCCCGGGCGCGGGGACCTCGGGCGCGGGGACGTCGATTGCGGGGACCGCGAGCGTGGGCGCTGCGGAGCCCGGAAGACTCACTGGGGCAGACGAAGCGCCATCTGCCGCCACCACGTCCGTCGACGCGGGTTCCGGCGTGACGGCGCCCGAGGGACCCGCTTCGCTCCCGTCGTGGCCGTAGTGCGGATCGCTATGATAGGGATCGTCGTGGTAATCCGCTGCGGGCATGAGTTCCGGAGTCGAGGAGGCCGCGGGGAGTGCTGGCGGCGGAGTATATTTATTCTGTTCGTCCTCATCGAGCGCCCGTTTAAATTCTTGCTCAACTCCGCTGGCGGCTTTCTTGAATTCGCGAATGGATTTGCCGAGGCCCCGCGCAAATTCAGGGAGCTTCTTACCACCGAACAGCACGAGGACAATAATGATGATCAGCCCCATCTCAGGACCGCCAATGCCTTCGATGAATGCTACGGGTGAGAGTGACAAAGCCATGGCAGAAATTTGACCGGGAATTGCGGGAAATGTAACTGTTAAAATCGCCGGTTATCTGACCGCGATGCTAACGACGAATTTTTGCGTTTCGCCCGGGGCTACAAAGTGCAGCCCGACCTTGTGCTCGGCGGCATTGGGCGGCCCCATCCACGGCTCGACGCAATAAAACGGCGAATCATCGGCGAGTGTCCACGTGACAACACACGCATCGGACGGCGGGACGGGCGTGGTGCCGAGCTGAACAGAGATATCGCCCGGGCGGCCTTTTTCGCCGAAGACAACATCCTGACCGCGGAGGCCGGTGTGAAGGGTATCGATCAGCGCTGGGTTATCCAAAGGCTCCTCCGTCTTGAGCTGAGGACCGGTGATGAGACCGCCGGTGGCATCCTGTTTCAGGCGCTTCGTCGCGGGAATACGAATGGCGTAGTCGCTGCGGGTAAGTTCGGCGCTCCAAGGCAGTTTGAAATAGAAATGATGCCCGGCACTCCAGGGCAGCGGTGTGGCACCCAAATTTTTCAGGGCGAATTCGCACGAGAGGCCGACCGGTTCGAAGCGATAGGCGACGGTAAACTCATAGTCGAAAGGATAGACGGCGCGCGCGTGGTCGTCTGGGAGGAATTGCGCGACGAAGCCGCGCGCATCCAGCCGCGTGACCTGAAACTCACCTTGGCGCGCGATGCCATGCATGGGCATCGCGCGCTTCACGCCGTCGGCGGCGCGCCAGGCATGAATTTCACCGCGGTCGAAGGAGCGGGCGTTGAACGGAAACAGGATAGGGTTGCCGCCGCGGACCTTGGCGATCTCCGCAATGTCAGCATCCTCAGGCCAGTAGAGCACGTCGCGCACCGAGCCATCCCCGAGGGTGATGTTCCAATTCATCAAGCGCGCCCCTTTTTCGGGCAAAGCGAGAAACGTGGAATTGCCCACCCGCCAACGAGTGAGGTTCTGACCTTGATAGGAGATTTTTTCCATCGATTTCCGAGTAAGTGGCAGGGCGGGACTCGCGCAAATTGTTTCGAGTCCCGGGCGGTTAGCGCCGCCCGCCACGCTGCATCGTGACGGCGCCGCAGCTCAGCGCAGCTCGATCGCAAGCGCACCGCGGACGTTGTGCGGCGGGGCGCTGGGCGTGAACTGCTTTCCTGAAAAATCGATCCGGATATTTTCTTGGGCCGACGCGTAGATGTAGACGGGGCCAGCTTTGTTGAAGGCGGCCGTTTCGCTCTTCGCCAACGTCGTCGGAGGCAACACCACGTCGCCGTAGCTATTGTCCTCGTTTTTCACCCAAACCTGCACCCGCACAGCCTCGAGCGCCGTGATGACGGCGCGGGTACCGACGGCGGGCTGGGTGGCCACCGGCGCCGGCGAGGGCGCCGCGGCCGCAGCCGGCTTGATGCTGCGTCCACTCACCAACGAAGAGACGAACCAGACCACGAGCAATACTCCGACCCCCGCGAGGGCCCATTTCACGTAACGAAAAATCACGGCCGGATCGGGGCCGGACGGGAGGCTGCTGCTTCCGCGCGGATAGCGAGGCTGCGCACGCGCCGGTTCGGCGGACGAGGCGCCATCGTCGGGGGGAGCGGCGCGATCGCTCAGTTCACCCGCGCTGGCGACCGAGATGTCGATCCGGCTATAAGCGTCGCGACTGGGCTGACGGGGACGCGCCTCACCGATCCCGAGGGCCGAATAGTCGCTGAGCACCCGGTCGCCGGGGAGCTTCAGAAAATTGGCGTAGTTGCGCAGAAATCCGCGCGTGTAGATCTCGGTGAGACCGATGTCGAAGTGATTACCTTCGAATTTCTGCAGGTAGTCCCCGCGAATTTTGGTCGCCTCGGCGGCCTCGCGAATAGAAATACCTTTTTTTTTGCGCGCCTCCTCGAGGCGTTCACCGATGGTCTGCATGGGGATGGGTTAGGGTGTTGGAAACGAAAGGGAAAGCAGTAACTGTGCAGGTTGGTTTCACAACGATTCGAGATCGACGAGGATCTCGCGCGGACTGGAGCCGTTTTCCGGACCGACGACGCCTTTTTCTTCCATGAGATCCATAATGCGGGCGGCTCGATTGTAGCCGATCCGAAGACGGCGTTGAATCATCGAGGTCGAGGCGCGTTTGGTGGACTTCAGCACGTCGATCGCCTGCGCGTAGAGCTCACCGTCGTCCCCCATCGCTTCGTCATCACCGCCCTCCTCATCTTCGTCGTCATCTTCCTTCGCAGCGCGGTCGATCTGCTGCTGGACGGACTGAGCATAGTGAGGCGGACCGTTTTTCTTGAGAAACTCGACGATCTCCATGACTTCCTCATCGGAGACGAACGCGCCTTGAGCGCGCACGAGGCGCGAGGTGCCGGGAGGCGAGAACAGCATGTCGCCGCGACCGATCAACGTATCTGCGCCCTTGGTGTCGAGAATGGTGCGGGAGTCGACCTGCGACGCGACTTGGAAGGCGATGCGCGACGGAAGGTTCGCTTTGATCACGCCGGTGATGACGTTGACCGAGGGGCGCTGGGTCGCAATGATAAGATGGATACCGGCCGCCCGGGCGAGTTGAGCGAGGCGCGCGATGCTAGTCTCGATTTCGGCCGGCGCGACCATCATGAGGTCGGCGAGCTCGTCGATGATCGCGACGATGTAGGGCAAGCGCTCGGGAATTTCGAGACCATCGTCGGCGAAGAGAGGATCGACGCCCGAAAGGGCACCTTGGGCTTCGGCCGGAGGGAGTGGCGCATTTTTCTTGCGGGTATTGAACCCGACGATGTTGCGGACATTGACCTTCGCGAACTGCTGATAGCGCTGCTCCATTTCGCCGAGCAACCACTTGAGCGCGCCGGGCACTTTCTTCGGCTCCGTGACCACCGGGATGAGCATATGCGGCAGGGAATTGAAAATCTTCAATTCCACCACTTTCGGGTCCACCATAATCAGGCGCAGATCTTTCGGGCTCTTCGAATACAGGATCGAAGCGACGATGGAGTTGATGCAAACGGATTTGCCCGAGCCAGTGGCGCCAGCGATGAGCAAATGGGGCATCTTCGACAGATCGGAAATGAGCGGACGACCAGAGACATCTTTGCCGAGTGCGATCGGAATCTCCGCCTTCGCGCTGGCCCAGTCTTCACTCTCCAGCAGTTCGCGCATGCCGACCGGCGTCGGGTGCTGATTGGGTACTTCCACGCCGACCGCGGCTTTGCCGGGGATGGGCGCGAGGATCCGCACCGACTGCGCGCGCATCCCGAGGGCGATGTTCTTATCGAGGCCGGCGATTTTTTCGACGCGCACCCCGGCGGCTGGGACCACTTCGTAGCGGGTGATGACGGGACCGACGTGAATCTCACCCAACGTCACTTCCACGCCAAATTCACTGAGGATGCGCAGGAGATTCTCGGCGTTGGTGCGATGCTCCTCTTCGCTGTTGCCGATGCCGGGCTTGGCCTGCTCCTTCAGCAGACTGAGCAGAGGAAAGTGGTAGGTGGCGTCGTCGCTCTGGGGGAGACTGGTCCGCGCAGCCTTCTTGGGCTCTTCGGGCTTGATGATATTGAGCTCGTGGCCGGTGGCGACGGCGAGGGCCTTCTGGCTGGTCGCGGCTGGGCTGACTGGCACCGCGGCAGAAAGTGCATCGGGAGTTCCGTTGGCGAGTTTGAAGGCCGGCACGACCTTCGGCTCAGGCTTGCCGGGCGCAGGCGGTAAAGGAACGGCGGGGGGCTTGGCGGGCGCAGCAGCGTCAGCGGCGGCCACCACGGAGCGGGGCGCGGGCGGCTTGGTGAGCGGCTCCTCGGTGGATTTGGGCACGAAGGTCTGCTTGCCGCTCGGGCCCACATTCATCGGCGGCTGGGTGAGGCGTGCATGGGCAGCTCCGGCGGCGGCAGCCGCGGTTTTTTGCCTCGCCTGAAGCTGGCTTTCCTTCGCGCGCTGCTCAGCGAGGGCCGCCTGCGCTTTTCCACGGCCGGCCCACCACGCACTCAGGGCGGCCATGATTTTTTCAACTTCCGAGCCGATGTCTTTGGTGAAAATAAACAACTGCGCGCCGCAGTAGATCGTGCCCAGGAGGAGTCCCGCCCCAAAGGGCCCCAGTGGCTCGTGGAGCAGCCGATGGTAGAGCGTGACGCCGACGTAACCGCCAGGACCATTCGGGAAGTAGTCGCTCGCCCACTTGGCCTCCTGGAACATCGCGGCGAGCGCGGCGAACGACACGCAGGCAATGATCATCGCGGTGACGCGCGTACCCGTCAGGTGCTTCGAGGCGCGCACCGCCACGTAGAGCATCCAGCCAAGAAACACGGGGAGCAGCCACGTGCTCATGCCCACAGCGTAGAGGAGCGCCCAAACGGCGTTGGCCCCGATCCAGCCGACGGGATTCTTCAGCACGGGCGCGGTCGTGGAAAAGGTGCTTTGCGCAGGGTCGTAGGCGACCAGCGCAACCGCCAGGAATGCCCCGAAGACAAAGCAAGCGACCGCCGATGGCCAGTGGGGACGATAGCGTGGCGCTTGGAAGGAAGGTCCGTCGTTTGAGTTTGAAGTCTCGGGCTTGGGCATTTGTGTGGGCCGTCGGATTAGTTGCGGAGTGCACGCTAACAAGAGGGCTGGTCAATTGTAAATGCCTCGGAGAATTTTTCACACCAAACTCGTAAACCCACCATGCGCGATCTACTCCGCTTTGAACCCATCTACCAAGAACGCGTCTGGGGCGGTCGTGCGCTGGCGGCCGCTTTGGGGCGCAGCCTGCCGGCGGGCGCACCCATCGGCGAGAGCTGGGAGATCGTCGATCGCCCGGAAGCGCAATCGATCGTCGTGGGCGGTCCGTTCAAGGGCCAATCGCTCCGGAGCCTGCTCGTGCAACACGGCGCCGACGTGATGGGCCCGCGCTGGCCGACAGGAAGACCGTTTCCCCTGCTGGTGAAATGGCTCGATTGCCGCGAGCGCCTCAGCTTGCAAGTCCACCCGCCGGCCGCGGTGGCCGCTGAACTCCGTGGTGAGCCCAAGACGGAGAACTGGTACATCGCCCACTCGGCACCCGAAGCGAACCTGATCGTCGGCCTCAAGCGGGGCGCCACGCGCGCGCAGTTCGAACGCGCTATTGGGGACAACACCGTCGAAGCGTGCGTGCATCACTTTCGAGTGGCGGCCGGCGATTCTATTCTCGTGCGCAGCGGGCAAGTGCACGCGATCGACGCCGGGATTTTGATTTTGGAGATCCAGCAAAATTCCGACACCACTTATCGCGTTCACGACTGGGGCCGGGTCGGGCTCGACGGGTTGCCGCGTCAGCTCCACGTCGGACAATCCCTGCGTTCGATCGACTGGACCGACTTCGAGCCCGCGCCGGTGCGAGCCACCCCCACGTCGGGGATGATCGCCGATTGCCCCGAATTTGCCATCCGCCGGGTCGTGCTCGGGGCCGGCGAGCGCCTGCATCTGCGGGCCGGCGAGCAACCGCGCCTCGTGAGTGTGGTGAGCGGCACCGTGCAGACCTGTCTGGATAACGGCACGGGCAGCCACCCCGCCGTTGGGCAGAAAGTGGTGCGCGGCGAAAACCTCCTGCTCCCCTACTGCGGGGCCTTTACGTTGAGGGCCGAGTCGATGGCCATTGTGCTCATCACGGAAAATTTCTCGGGATGAGCCCAGCGGCGCCACGGGACCCGGGCCGAAGTCGAGGCAGCTGCCTGCTGAAGCTGCTGGCGCTCTTGACCGTGCTCGGGGCCGCGACCGCGCTCGGTTGGATGCTGCTTTTGCCCGTCGTGGTCGTGGCGCAGCTTCGCGAGCGGACGGGTTTCGACGCGACCGTCGAGAGTCTTTCCTGCAACGTCTTTTCTGGCCGCATTGCGGTGCGCGGCTTGGTCGTGAAAAACCCGGCGAGCTTCCCGATCGGCGACTTCGTGGAACTGCGCGCTTTTTACGCGGAAACCGACGTAGGGGCGCTCTTCTCCGACCGGTTGGTTTTCGACACCCTCACCGTAGATGTCCGCAAGGTCACGCTGGTCAGGCGGGCCGACGGCAAATCCAACGCCGAAGTATTGCAGGCGTCACTATTCGGAGCGCCGAATGCGGCGGTGCCCACCTCCGGCGCTGCGAGCACGCCGGACGCCCGTCCTGCGCGATCCTTCCTCATCCGCCGCTTGTCGCTGCGTGTTGATCACCTCGTGATCGCGGACCACTCCGGCGGGAAACCGACGAGGCAGGAGTTTCCACTTGGGCTCGACCAACGCTACGAAAACGTCACCGACGCTCAACAGCTGCTCGTGCCGGACGTGCTGCGTCACGTCGGCGCGATCAATCTGGGCCCCTTGCTGGGCCAACTGATACCTGGGAATTTCGGTCAGGCTCTCGGGAAAGCGGCGCGAGAGGCCTCAGCCCGCGGCGGAGATTTGCTCAAGGACGCCAGTCAGACGGCCACCGACTTTTTCAAGGGCCTGCGGGAGAAACTTGAAGAAAGTAAAAAGCCGTAGTTTATTCCGCTCCCTTTTGCATTATGACCGAGCCTGAAATCACCGAACCACTCACTCCCACTGAGCCCGCCGTCGCCGACGGGGCGAAGAATCCCGCCGTGCCCGGACCCGC
>Ga0114978_10004674_pt1 | contig 11035 bp, 22 predicted proteins | sample S_140212_EF_Meta_FD_87027 | JGI IMG/M metagenome (GOLD analysis project Ga0114978, IMG submission 87027) | Freshwater microbial communities from Lake Simoncouche, Canada to study carbon cycling - S_140212_EF_MetaG | ecosystem: Environmental > Aquatic > Freshwater > Lake | place: Lake...
GGTTTTGGGTTTCATTAAATGGGCTTCTCCAAAAGAACCAATCTTTTAGCATATTATAGTATACCTTGTAATTTGGTATTTGTCAAGAGTTAATATAATCATTCATCTTCTTGATGAACGCCTGTATTTTCTTTTCTCTATCTGGCCAAACAATAGTATCCTTCTCAGGATTTTTCATTAGGTTATTAAGCAAAGGCATAATCATCTTTCTTAGTCCTTCAACTTTGTCGTTGGCTTCTGTTTTAATATCTTCGGTATGTGAGAAAGAAAAACCGAAGTCGTTGTCGTCATCTATTTTAGCCAAAGAAATCCTCCAATGTTGCACGCTGCTCAACTTCCCAGTCAATAACTTCTGTGATTGAGCGTAGTGGTTCTACGAAACTTTTATTGAATTGCATTTCGCGATCAATATACTTATCGAGCTTAAATTCTTTTGGTAATTCATCAGGCGTAGCAATAACAGTATCGCCGATAGGATTAGGCAATTTGAGATAAGCAAACCTAACTTTATCACCATCCATGATAGGTGGTATGTTTTTCATACCTTTAGTTTGCAGTAGGTTATTGAAAAGCAATGCACCTTTAACTTGGATAGGAGTACCCTTGATATATATCTCTTTCTTGCTAGAATACTTACTCATACCTTTAATGCCACGAGGAAAAGCAACTTGCTCGAAAGGAAGATTAAGGAACTCTTCACGAAACTTAGAAACAAATTCTTGAAGATCAGATTCTGATTCGTTCATAATGATAGATAGAGCCTGTTTGATTTTCTCGCGACAAACATGAGGCGTCGAAGAACGTACAGCTTCAATACCCTGAATCTTCAGCTTTGGCTTATCGTACTGAACGCCTTCAACGTTCCAAGCGTTGAGGATATACATTTTCTTTTTGCGCCAGATGCCCTTGTTGGCGATAGTCTCACGCTTCATCTGCATCTTCTGCTGATAAGCATTCATCATACCAGCTAGCTCGTCGTAGCATGAGTTGATATAATGCTGAATTTTAGTTTCGCAGAACTGATCGATTAACTTTACTGCTTCAAGTTCGTCGCTACCTTCAGGTATCAATCTATCAAAGGTAACATAAATCGAATCAGTATCAGAAGCAACTACAAAGTCTATATCTTTTGACTTGCAAACCTTGTTCATAAACTGGTTCATCTTCTTCTCAATCCAACGGATAGAAAGCTGACCAGACATAGTGATAGCTTCTGCATTGTTGAAGCTGAACCAACGGAAGTATCGATTACCGAGCGCACCGTAAGCTGAGTTAAGCTGAATTTTCTTCGCCATTTGCATATTATGATAGCGAGCGATTAGCATTTCATCCTCACGAGCATGTGTTTGCTCATAACGCTTCTTGGCTTCGATCATCAACTTCTTATACTTTGTACGGTCGTCGTACATTGTTTCCATAAGCTGAGGTAGAAACCCTTGCTTGTCCTTATGATAGATGCAACCGTTCGCTGCGATAGCATGCTCACAGTTATGTGTCATTGTTCCTTCAAGCAAAATATCGATAGAGTTAAAGTTAGGTAAACGAGTGATGAATGTTTCTGGGCTGATATTATACTGCATAATCAAATGTGGATAGAGGCTGTTCAAATCGAATGATACAACCCACTTATACAAACCTGGGACAGGTTCCTTCACGTGACCACCAACAAGCTCGAACTCCTGCCTAGAAGGTTCGAACTGAGGAATGACAATACGACGATCAAGCAGATAGTTATGAATGATTACATCCCATGGACGAACAGTAGTCATAGTGTCATGATAGTTTACCTTGGCGTCATATGCGAGCGCCATCACCTGTTCGATAAACTTAAGTTTCTCATCAAGTTTATCAACAAGAACACAGTCGTAAATATTATACTCGATAAACTTTTGAAAGTTATTCTTATACAATTCAAGTAGCGAACCATACTCTGAGTAATCGATCTTTTGCTCGCCCAGCTCAAGTTGAGAAATATAATCTAGCTTATAGCTCTCTTGGTTACCGAATGAAAACTTACGATACAACTGATAATAGTCAAGAACAGCAATACCAGCTGGAGTGTATGTTTGATTTTGCTTACCTTTAAATTCAACTTCTTTCTCGTCAAGAATGAGCCAAGGAGATAGCTTCTTAGCATACTCTATGCCTAGTACGTTCTTGATACGATTGACTGTGTAAGGAATATCGAAGAACTCGATATTCCAACCAGTAACAACATCTGGCTTCCAAGTAGGATGATTCCACACTTTGATAAATTTATCTAGCAATTCGAATTCATCTTTGCAACGAATATACTTGGTCTCATCATTGTGCTCAATATATTCTCCACAACCGAACACAATGTTCTTGCCATTCTTACGTAGAGTGATAGCTGTGATTTCTTTATCAGCCTTCTGAATATCAGGAAATCCCTCGTCAGCTGCACACTCGATATCGATAGTTACTACTGAAATAATCGACGGATCGTAATTGATCTCGCCGTTGTAATAGTCATACATAAACACATATTGATAGTTGTTCAGCCCATAATAATCAAAATTCGATACGTCTTTATATTTCTCACAAAAATCACGTGCGTCCGAAATAGACTCGAACTGCATTTTATCAACTTGCTTACCATCCAGTGTACGATAAAACCCATCCTTCTTAGGAAGAAATAGGTATGGCTTATACTTCTCGATAAATTCTACACGTTGACCGTCTTCATAACCACGAACATAAATTTTATCTCCACGTTGATAAACACTTGTGTAAAACTTCATCATAACTCCAGATGTGAGTGTAGGGTATTACTCTTATAATACCCTACAACGTTGTAAATGTCAAGAAAAAATAGTGAGTGCTTCTTCAAATAGTTCTTTGCGCTCTTCGAGACCAATAGTACCACCATTGATCTTCTTTGATACTGTAGTAACATCACTCTTGTCTGCCCAATCATTTAGATCATGCTGGTCCCAGAACCAAGCAGCTGACATAATAGCACCTTCTGGTGTTTCCAACCAGTCAGGATTGTTAATCAAATCAACTTCAAGATCTGTACCGCATGCAGTGTAATTTGAACGTCCAGTCAACTGGATAGCACCGCGACCGCGAAAGCGATAACCGTCACCAGAATCTTCATCACCATTACCCATGCGACTAGCGTACACACGATTAGCGATAGCTTCAGGGTTGTTTGCATAATCATCAGGATCAACGTCCCTGAAATACTTTGGAAAAATTTGAGAAAGGCGAGCAGCCTTGTAGTTTAAATTCTCATGAAGCTTTGTCAATCCACCTGACTCATGTCCTACTTGTGCAAGAAACATAGACAAACGCTTAGGTGTATTGATGTCAAAATCTTCGATAATTTGATTAATTGGTCCGACGAATTTCTCTAGCACAAAATCATCTGTGTCTTCGAAAAAATTGCATAATTGTTCGAGTGTGACTTTCATATCTATCTCCATAAAAGAAAACGGGGAATTGCTTCCCCGTTATTTATTGTTAAAAGGACCGACTTGGGATTCGTTGTCTCAATGTATTCAAAACGACATTATGTACGTCACTACGGTAAATACCCAAGTCGGCAAGCTCTCTATCAGAAAGATTATGAAGCTCTGATGCTGCCTTATTATAAGCAAAGCTTCTCTTCATCCAAATTACTGATTGGTTAAGATAGTTGGTAAACAAGTCAAACATTTATTTCTTAGCAACCTTTGTAGTAGTTGCTACCTCTTCTGATTCGATATCGATCTTCTTTGGCTTCTTATCCTCTGGGATAACGTGCTCAAGCCAGATCTTTAGTAGTCCATTTACCATCTTAGCATTGTTGACAACAACATTATCTGCTAGTGTAAATGTACGAGTGAATGGGCGATCAGAGATACCCTTGTGAAGGTAATCAACGTTGATTCCATCATCAGTAATAGTATCTACTGTTGTATGACCAGCGATCTTCAGCTTGTTTTCCTCAAGCGTAAGTTCAATATCCTGCTTACCGAAACCAGCAACAGCCATCTCAATCACATAGACATTATCATCTGTCTTCTTCAAATTAAATGGAGGATAGCCTGAGTGTGCGGCGCTATTAGCAAGGTATTGAGCAGTTTCTTGCACCTTGGAAAGAAACTTATCAGAGCCGACAAAAAACTTGTCAAACTTGGCAAGGTCTGAAAATGTGTGGTCAAAACGATATGGTGTGTTAGTCATAGTAGTTCTCCTGTGAAGCGAGAGTTTGATATAATGAGACCCGATTGGCATCTCACATATTATATAGGTTGCGGCGCAATATTTTTAAAGGGGTCTAGTGTAATTTTTTTCCAAAAGTTTCTTGCGCTACAACAAATAATTGCATTACTGTTTGATCTAGTAAGTAAATTGGTGTCATGCCAGCAGATTTATAACCCTGTCCAACATTCCATATTCTAAAGAAGCTATTGTTTTCATCATCTGAACACATCTCTGCTGCTTGCTGAACTACCTCTTCTGGAATTTGAGTATATTGAGTCAGAGTTTCCATTAGTCCCATAGTCCCTGGTAATACTTACCGAACAAGCGGAAGCCATTTTTCTGACGAGCACCAACGACGTTCATAGCATCATAATCGCCGCTTTTGTGGTATTCATCATCCCATTCGTCGTTAATCTCTAATCCAAAAGCGAAAATCATTTCATCGAGAACATAAACCCAACGGTCATGAAACAACGCATCTGTTTCGCCCCATTTCTTTTCTTCATCAGTTAGTTCTGGTGCTGCGGATGTACGAAGGTGCTCAGGAACGTCTTCATCATCAACGAAAGGCGAACCATGCTTGGTAGCCTTCAACTGCTTGAGCATAGGCAATACAATGATAGCGAGTGTATGATCCATTGACCAAGTGTCATACTCGTCAATACGTACCTTGATATTACGCTTGCGCTTCGCCTGAATCCAGTTACAAAACTTATAGAGCCACTTGATATCAGCGAGCCAGTCGCCAAACGCATCAGCTGCCTTGTAGTCCAAACGGTCATGACGAGGGTCATCGTCAGCAAAGATACCACGACGATTTACCCAAAAGAAAACAGCATCGGCAATCTGATACGGTCCAATATAGTTCTTATACGGTCCGAGATATACTTTCATATAAATAGCTCCTAGCTATGGAGGTTACGATGTTTGGACGTTTACAACTTTACATATTTATCGGCATACTAGCATTTGGCGCTCTTTCAGCAGGGTATTATTCTTGGCGTGCGGGTATCGAGCGAGAGGCTCTTTTAGAGTACAACCAAAAACAAATCGAACAAGACGCCAAGGACAAAGAGGTGCTCCAACAGCAACTAGCAGATATCGAAAAGAAGCGTAGAGAAATAGAAGCAGAAAACGCTGCTTCTAAGAAAGCTTTTGAAGATAAAATTAACTCTATTAACGCTGATTTAAATTCAAAAGAAACTAAAGCAGCCGACAAAGAATCATCAAAGGTTCTTAAAGATACTGTTAACAAGCTAAAGGATGTGGTGAAATGAAAATAGTAATCGCTACTGTAGCAGCTTTATCTTTAGCTGGTTGTGCCAAAGCTCTACCACCTCAAATCATTACAAAAACAGAAATGCAGGTTATGGTGCCTGACAAATCTATGTTCTATTGTCAAAACGTAAGACGCTTTCCTAATCCAGAAACACTGACTGATGTTGAGGTAGCTAAACTACTCGTTGAGTTGCATAGCAAGAACACAGAGTGTCAGAAGAATATGAATGCTGTTTATAAAACTCTAGATGAAGCTAAGAAAAGAACAGAGAAGAAAAACTAGTCTTCGTCTGTTTTAAGACCCTGTTTAACTAGCCAAGAGATGCTGACAAGCTTTTGATCTTCTGTCCAACCTTTAGAATCAAGTATCGTTTTGATCCTAGTTAGGATATCCTGAGTCCAAACCAGCTGGATTTTAGTCAAGTCAGCAGATGTTATCATCTTCAACGGTTCTGCTTTTAATTCATTCATCATATATCTCCAAAGTTGGCTCGGGGTGATGGGCTCGAACCACCAACACGCAGATTCAAAGTCTGCAGTTCTACCAAATTGAACTAACCCCGATCACTAACCTATAATAACAACACTACTTATTATAGGTTGCCAGGCGTAGACATAATCTTGTCCCAGTTTACAATACCGTTCATCAGATGCCATGTTTTCCTATGTACATCATCATTAAACTCAGTAATTTCTTTAACACGCTTCTCTAGAACGCCAATAGTTGTGCGAATATGACCAGTGTCATGATCCTCAAGCTTAGTAGTAAGGAACTCTATTTCTCTCAATAGAGCACGCTTATGATTTAGCAACTCTTCAATCTGTGCCATTATTTATCTCCTAGTTACCAAAGTATTCTTTGTCTGGATTGTCTTTAAGATAGCTTTCAGCAAATGCCTGAGCAATCTCTTCTGTATTGCTTTCTGGTATGTTAGCTTCTGGGTACCACTGAAACAGTCTCGTACCAGCATCAGTGATATTCTCAACACCATACATTACATTAACTAAACCATCTTTATGGACTTTGATTTCCATACAACGGACCACCTTCTGCTTAGCGAAGGCTTTCATTTCATATACATCACGAGTCCACTCTTCGCCTTCATAACAAAGAGTTTCTGTACTCACAAATTGCTTGTAAACACGAGGCACCCAATAGGTGTACCCAATGTTATACTTTGTAGGAATTAGCATCTTTAATGACCTCTAGATCATGGAAACTGTAACCAGATGCCTTCAAGAAGGTAACAAACTGGTTGACCACTGTTTGAATGTGAGCATCAGTGCCATCGAACACAACATGTGTCAAGCTGTGTGTTGGCTCGTGTTTCTGATCAACATTCTCATATTCACAGCTAAAAGAGTATGTGCACTTGTACTTACCATCATCAGTCATCTGCTTCCTCCATAACCACCAATTGATCTTCAAGCACCCAAAGCAACTCATCATAGAATGGGTGGTCGCACAGAACGGACAGACCTTTGATGTTGACCACCTTCATACGACCACGATAGTTACCTTCGTATTCATTCTCATCAATCAACTCTACCGTATCACCAATTTTCATATTAACCTCAATTGCAATATTTGCGCCAAACTTCACGACCATAACGATCGTAACCAATTAAATCGTCATAACACTGACGACGATACCTTGGTGGGCTATGGTCGTAGTAATATGCTCCACCAGCAATTGCTCCAAGAGCTAACCCACCAGCTATCCATGGCAGTACGTTATGGTGACGATGATGTCCATGAGCAGGTCGATTAGGACCACCATACATACGTCGACCGTCTGCAGCGATTGCAGCCGAAGACATAGCCAACAAAGATGCAACGATCAACAGTTTACGCATAGTTCCCTCACATACGTTCGATAGATGGACGACCTACTACTTCTACACCATTCGTACGAAGACCGTAAATCTCTTTAGAGAAAGAGAATGCTTCTTGCAGTGTATGGAAGTAAGACTTCTTGGTGACTAGTAATCCATAGATACCATCACCTTTTACGACGTGCTTAACATCGTAGCAAACTTTGAACTTTGGTTTCGACATTCATATACTCCTTCAATCACTCAGTATCTATTATACTGAATATTTAGAGATAAGTCAAGCACTTTTTAATGATGTGTCAGAATATATTCAGAAAAAGAATCCCAGTTGTTCCAAGCTTCTTCGAAGATGTCGCCTTCGTCAGGATAAACCATCTGAAACATCTTCCAAGCTTCTTCACGTTGGAGAGTGCCACCACAGCATTCCTCAGCATAATCGATAATGCTCATATAGCGTTCTTTCATCATGCCCATGATTTTGATTCCTTTCGAGAATATGAACCTTTGCCCTTACGTGGCTTAACGATGCGCAACCGAAACTTTGCATCGTTAAGCTCATGTGCAAATGGGTTACGCTTTGATACGCTTGAGTTTACCGATGATTTCCCAGTCATAGGTCTTCTCCTTGGTGCGTTTGTCGGTCACATAGTCCATCTTGTGGCCAGTCTTCTCCTCAAGGTAGTCGACCGCATCGATAATGCAATCGAAGGTCTTCAAACCGAGAGAGTTATTCAGGTTGGGCTTGGCTACGTACAACATTATGCATTCTCCTTGACGAGGGTCATACGCTTCACATACTCAAGCGCAACAAAAGACGAAACAGACGAACGACAGCTAATATCTGTGTCATCAGAGCTCGGAAAGAAAGTCAGCTGGAATCCACTGGTGCTGAAAGAGTTGGTCTTGTGACCGTAGGTGTACGCCATGGAAACCATGAAGGACTTCAAATCCTCCCAGGTATCATAATTCTGAGGAGCCGAAGGGTTCATCGCGAACACAGCCTTGGCAGTCATATCGAAATCATAGTCATCGAGTTTCATCTTTATCTCCTCTTCAACCGTGATATATTATAGCGTAGAATGAGGGCTAAGTCAAGCCCTCATTTTGTTGAGCTTGGAGGGACTCACAGACCCGAACCAGGTACTGACCAGCGTGGTCTAAAAGCAAAGCTTGAGTTAAAATACCTTGGACCCCAACTCCAGCTTGGGTGCGACGGTTAATTTCCTCACAGACGGAAATTAGGGTAAAGCCATCAACGCTGGGGTAGCGAGAGAGAAACTGGGGGACGAGGCGGGGATTAAAACGGGTCATAAAAACCTTCCTTTCTTTAGGTTACATATATTATACCCCCAAACGTAGGAATTGTAAAGAGATTTGATACTTGCAAATACTAAAAAACCATAGTATAGACGATATTTGATGCTTCGCCTCTACTATGGTTATGGAAAGTATTACAAGTAAAAAATAAGTATTACAGAAGTATTTCTAGCTCCCTGGAGCCTCAGGGAAAATTCGGGCTAGGTTGCTGAGGTACAGGTCCATTTCGGCGTATTTGAGGCTTCCAGCCCACAGAAAATGAACCATTCCCCGTAGCCCTATTCCTTTTCTCACGTGGAGCTCTGGAGGAGAGGAAGTCGTGAAGTGGATGTATCTGGTAATGTTCGTTTCGCAACCGTATCGGATTATTACGTAATTCGTTACGGGTTGGTCGCCGAATTCCTTGATGTAGTTTGGATCAATACGCTTGAGCATAGCTTTAATATCACAGCATACAGTTACCAGCTCATTCAAATCGTTGGAGCCAATTACGCCTGAGTTGATGATTGGTACGTAGCAATCGTCTAGAGTGCCATCTTGAAGGGCAATACCCAACCCAAACCATTCCGAGTTGTACGTGCTGGTGTTTCGAAGTTCACCGATCTTCTTTTGGAGATCGGGATAAAAATGCTTTTCGCTAGTGAAACACAGCTTCTTCGAATTTTTGATGTCGTAGAGCATTGGCCAGATCGAAGCATCATAGATGATATCGGTATCTACGTAAAGGTATACGTCATAGTCTTTCGGTAGATGAGAGGCGCATTCATAGCGTGCTGATAAATTTGCTTCTTTCGGAAATGGAAGAACAATCACCCAAGACCAAAGTTCGATTGGTACGTATTGAAGTGTTTTCTGTTGGTCTCTATCAGAGAAGATGCATATGCTACGCTTATAGCTTCCGTACTTGACCAGCGATTCTAAACTGATACGGAGGATGTTGAAATAATCATCTCCTCCGTATACGCATGTCCATATAAGTGGTGTCATATCTTTCTCCATTGATTGGAAATATTATACCTCAATCAATGGAAATAGTCAAATTGGAGTTTCTTCTGGTTCTTTAACCTGCTTACCCCAGTCAGTACGATTCCATGCTCTCTCGTGAAACCAATAAAGAATTGAGTTGACTACAAGCGCAAATGAAACTACACCAAGTCCAACCTGCCAAGAACCAGAGGCAAGCCATCCACCAACGAAATTTGTAATTGTAACGAGAATTCTCCAAGTGACGACTTTAGTGATGCTACGACGCTGCTGCTCAGTCCACTTTGAAGAAAGAAAATTAAACATATAAATCTCCATCAGTTATCATAAAAAGTAATAAATACTCTATATTATATTTATGAGGAATTGAAAATGATACCTGAAATATCTAACAACCCATTTCATGTTGTGAAAGAAAATTATGAAAAAGTAGCGATTGCAGATTATAGCTACAATGGAAAAGTTAAAAGATACACTTACACTGAACTAGATAATCAGATAAATTTAATAGCTTCTGGTATTTCGAAAAAAAATTATTCTATAGGAACTAGAATTGCGATCGTAGCATATAATTCTTTTAACTATGTGACTACATATTTCGCAATAAGAAGAGCTGGATTAGTGCCAGTTCTTATCAATTACAAACTTCCTACAGATCAAATATCAAAAATTATAGAACACAGTGACACAAATTTTATTTTTTATGATGAAGAGTTCAAAGAAAAAATACCTCCGCATCTACCTTCATTATCATTCGATCACATAGATATTATAATCTCTTTTGATGAATTTGTCAAACCTTTGGATGATCTTGAAAGAGCAGCTTTTTTCCTTTACACCTCTGGATCTACAGGAGAACCAAAAGGTGTTGTTGTTTCCACAAAAAGTAGGCGTTGGTTAATAGAAAATCATTATTTTGTAAAAAAGAAAAGATCAAAAGTTTTAATTTCTACGCCTATGTACCACATGAATGGTCTTTCTAATATTGAAAAACATATAAACAATCAAACTTTAATAGTGTTAGTACCAACATTTAGCGCCAGTCAATATATAAAACTAATAGAAAAACATCAGATCAATCAATTGAGTCTTGTGCCACCTATGATGGCTATGATATTAAATCATCCTAATTTGAATGATTCTATAAATTTTGATTCTGTTAAAAGTATTACTTTAGCTTCTGCACCTACTAGTGATCAATTATTTGAACAAACAAAAAATAGATTTAAAAATGCTAAAATTTACATTAGATATGGATTAACTGAAATAGGTGCAGGAATGTTTGGCCCACCACCAAAAAATTTAAATTTAATAGAGCCACCTATGACTGTTGGTTATCCATTAAACAATGTAGAATACAAACTAATAGACAGTGTCCTATATATTAAAAGTCCATCGATGTTAAAAA
>Ga0114978_10004675_pt1 | contig 11034 bp, 10 predicted proteins | sample S_140212_EF_Meta_FD_87027 | JGI IMG/M metagenome (GOLD analysis project Ga0114978, IMG submission 87027) | Freshwater microbial communities from Lake Simoncouche, Canada to study carbon cycling - S_140212_EF_MetaG | ecosystem: Environmental > Aquatic > Freshwater > Lake | place: Lake...
GATATTGGCATCAGAATAAAGCGGTTAACCCTGCGACAGGTACTAGAAATCCGACTATCATAAACAACAGCTGGGTAACGCAACGAGTTCTTGATATATCTGGTATCACTTCTGTATACTATAGGGGAACAACATATACTGCCCCTAGCGGTGGATTTAGCGTGGCTACTCTTAATGGATTTGGTTTCCCAACTTATAGCAATACCCAAGTTAGGATACTTATTCGATACGCTCCTCTTGAGTCGCAAATACAAGATTGCATTAATGCGGGAATTATAGTAGTCAGTGCCGCTGGCAATTATTCTACAAAGATAGCAAGAGACGATCAATCTACGACTGATCCGGATTATAACAATACAGTTTCACATTCCGGAGGAACTGATTACTATAATAGAGGAACATTTACTACAATTTCTAATGGTATTGTAGTCGGCGCTTTGAGCTCTTCATATATCGATGTTAAATCAGGGTATTCTGAAACAGGTCCTAGGATTGATGTATGGGCGCCTGGCTCTTATATCACGAGCTCGGTATTCAATAACACCACCTATGGTGGAGCTGTAGCCGATGCTAGAAATAGCAGTTACTATCAAGTTAAAATTAGCGGAACATCGATGGCGTGTCCGCAGGTTACAGGACTGCTGGCGACTTTGTTAGAATTATTCCCCACCGCTTCGCAGGCGGCCGCCCAACAATATCTAATCGATAACAGTAAACAAGGCCAACTGCAAGATGGTGGGTATAATGTTGTGAATCCCTTGTACGATGTTAGCCTACTGCAAGGCGCACCAAATAGGACATTGTATGCATATTGGCCTCCTGCGCCAACAGCAACCGTTGCTTTACCTTCAGTGACCATCAAAGCACAGACAGTGGCAAAGTTTACTCCGGTGATAGGTTCTGGCGGGTTTGGATCATTGGTTTATACTATCAGTCCTGCGTTGCCACTTAGTTCTTTAGATGGCACTGCAACTTGTTGGATTGAAGCAATCGCAGGAAGAACTGATGTAGCATATTTTCATTTGGTATCGTTACAGGATGTAAGCAACTATAAAGCTGGTGACGGAGTTTTTGGGGCAGGAATAGCAGAAGGATCTATTTTGACATATCCTACAGATGCAACTAAAAGAACGTGGGTCATAACACCAGGCCGTGCTTCTAATTTAGGCAGTGCCGGTAGTCCCGTATATTTTGACACCGGTCTTCACATAAATGCCTATACTGGTGAGATTATAGGAAGAACCTCAAGAACTCAAGGATCAACAACATATACGGTTACAGTCACGGGTAGCGGAATTTCAGTATCAAGGCAGTTCTCCTTAGCAATTAGTTCTCCAGTGTCGTATAACATTACACTCGATGTGCCGTATGGTAGTGATGCTATTCAAAAATGCGATATCCTGCAGGTAGAGAATGTTACTCCAAAAGGTGTTATAGTTTGGGTTCACGGCGGCGGGTGGTCGGGCGGCACGAAATCAGGAGCAGGATTTACATCAAACCAAGCCGGAAGTTTTATAAATGAAGATGACCAAATAAGACAACTGGCACAAAAAGGCTATATTGTTGTTAACTGTAACTATCGGTTGGCCACCAGTGATTCAAACTACATACCGTCACCTGGCGGCACCGTGGCAAACTATCATCCTGCGGGAGCCGACGATATTGAAACCATAATAAGATTCTGCACAATTACAAATGCGGGGTCTGGTTATAGCGCATTATGGAATACGATTTCAGCTAGAACCGCTACGTACGGGCTTATTATTACCGGAGCAAGTGCGGGTGGACATTTAGTAGCTTATGCTGGTATGAAATACATCTACGACTACGGACAAGGATCACTTACTGCTATCTGCCCCGTAGTAGGACCAATGGATTTAGATTATGTTACACTAAACAATGCAACAATTACCCCTACTGCAGAATTTATTGTCAATAGCTATGTAAACAGTACAGGCAATAGCACAGCATTGCAATCAGCTTCGCCTAGATACAAATATGGATCACAAGCAAGTCCAGGGTTATGGCGTAATGCTGTTAAAAATTCCAATGTTAAATTTATTTTCGTTAATAATATTAATGACACATTAGTTCCTCCGGTGTTAACTGATAATTTCATCAATACACTACTGGCAGAGTTGGGAAATAATCGAGTTAAGTATATTCAACTAGACGAGGGTGGCGATTGGGCGGCGGCCAACATTACATATCCCAGTCATAACTTAACCAGTCAACTTTCAACTATTGCAGAAACAGTGGCAATTTTAGGTAATACAATAACCGTTTCAATCCTAGTTCCTACGAAACAGGCTACTGCTGGAACTTCTGTAGGCTCGTTTACTCCAATAGTATTTGTTGGTGGTACGGGAATTATAACATACAGTATTAGTCCAAGCCTTCCTTCGGGATTGAGTTTTAATACATCTAGCGGTGCTATCACTGGAACACCAGCCGGTGCTTTACAGACTACTACATATACTGTTACAGGAACAGATTCATCTAATAATACTTCATCTGGTACTTTTACACTATCAATTCAATCTGCTCCTGTATCTGGCTCAACTAATGCAGTTAACCATAATGATTGGAATCTTTTACAAAGCAAGGTGACAGCGGTCCTAAAGGCTCCAGACGCCAGCACCGTCAATCTAGGGTGGAATCAAAGTTACACAAGTAGTATAGTAAACACTAACGATAAGATAACTGGTATTGAGTATGATCAAATTGCACAAGATGTTGATAAATGCTACATACAAATTGCTAATACGCGATATCAACCTACATCTAGAGTACCAGTAACATCAAAATATCTAGTTACACAATCCGACTATAATGGATTGAGCGCGGCTGTTGACTATGCCTATACAAATAGAAATACAGCATCTTCAAGTAGACTAACTCAAAGTTCATGGACAGCGCACGGCGGTAATATTTCCTTTTCACAAGCACACGGATTTGGTTATCGAGTCGAATTTGCCAACAATGCGGATTTTAGAAGTTTTTGGAATGCTGGCGGGTATATAACATGGAATTTTAGTTTTGTGCCATCCATACAAAATCCAATTAGTCAAGGCTGGGCAGACCTTCTCGGCGGACTAGGATCATTTAGACTTACCAGAACTTCATTTACTCAATTTAATCAAGGTATAACTTATCCTGCAATAATAGGGCAAACTGGCGGAGTATATGGCGGGAACATGCTGGTAAATCCAGATCCAATAAACCAAGTTATAACTCCAACGGCAAAAGTCTTCGAAGCAGACGCAAACTACACCAGCAGTTACTTTGTTATGTTCCTTGGGGTAGACAATGCAGATTTATTTCAGGCAAAATCTATCGTCGTAGTTAGTGCAATCCAGAATATGTATGTTGGTGCAGGCGGTTCTAACATCGTTTCAAGCGGTAATCCTGGGTTAGGGCAGACGGTTACGTATCCTTTCAATATTCAACCCATAGGCCAGACTTATGTGTATAATTACTTGGACGGCACTAGATATAATGCTCCAAGCTATCCAGGAATACAACCGTCATTCTAATTAAAAGGTTGAAATGGACGACAGATTAGTTAAAGCACTGGCGCATGCTGATTATAGACAAACGCTCGGAATTGAAAGACAAAGATTAAAAGACAAAGCACATGCAGAACTTGTTATAGGATACTGCGGTGGCATATTTACTGTTGATCGAACACTAATCGGTTTTGTTAATTCTATTAAAGAATATGGATCTGCTGTTATCTTAGACGACAACGGCTATCCTATTGAGATTGAAAACTTAGAAGATTTCCAAGCACGAGTAATCGGAACGTACTTTGAAGTTACTAATAGATATCTAACAGACTATAACGAGATCAAACAGAAACGAACTGCGGCTAAACTGGTAGATCTATGAATCGGGGATGCTGTATCTTTGCCTTTGATGGTGACATTGACTACGGCCCACAAGCTGTTCTTGCGGCCAATCTAGTTAAAAAACATCTTAATATACCTGTGAGCCTTATAACAGATACTGATACTTTAGAAAAAATTGATACTACTATTTTTGATAAAACTATTATCACGTCAGTAGATAACCGCGATAACTCTCGAATACTATCTGGAAAAAATATTGCATTTAAAAATGTCAACAGAAATAAAATTTACGATCTTACTCCTTATGATCGTACACTACTAATTGACAGCGATTTTCTAATATTCAGTAATAGGCTTAAAGAATATCTAGATAGTGGCTATAATTTTATGATATGCGAAAACATGAAAGACCTATGCCCTAATAGGTCCGGTAGCAATTTTTCATTTAGTCCACAAAGTCTTCACATGCTGTGGGCAACAAATATAATATTCAATAAAACTCCCGAAAACAAAATTCTGTTTGACTTAGTGGACCATATCAGAGAAAATTGGGCATGGTACGGAACACTTTATCAGTTTGACACCAGAAGATTTCGTAATGATTATGCATTTACTGTTGCATGCCACATCATGGGCGGGCTTGGTGCTGAGAAATACTATGTAGCATTGCCTAGTCCAATTTTATTCAATGACAGAGATTCGCTGGTAAAGATAACTAATACCGGATTAACTTGGGTAGCAGGTGATCAAAATATACTTGTTAAAACAAAAGACCAAGATATTCACATGATGAATAAAATAGAGTTGTTGGAAAAAATACAAGCATTGGATCGTCTATATGATTGAAAAATTATTAGACAAGGGATATTTTATGATAGCCAACAATGTTAAAGAAACAAACTATATTAGGCTGGCCTATATAACTGCGTTGACTATAAAATTAACTCAGCCGGAAGATTACAACAATGTCAGCATTGCTACAACTAATGTAAAACAAGCGCAGTCTTTAAAGCTATCTTGGGTATTTGATAGTATCATAGACTACGAAGGTCCAAAAGGAATGAATGCTAGATCAAGGGCCTATGAACATACTCCCTATAAAGAAACAGTATTCATTGATGGAGATTTTTTGTTCCTTAATGATGTTAGTCACTGGTGGACACACATGCAAAAACACGACCTATGGTGTGCTACTCGACCTATGACATTTAGGGGTGATACTATGACCAGCAATTATTATCGAAAAGTGTTTACTGAAAACAATTTACCAGATTTTTATTCTGGTTGGTTGTATTTCAAACAAAGTAGAGAAACATCCAAGTTTTGGGATATAATGCGGGCATTAACTGATTACCCAGAAACATGGAAAACACAATTAACTAATTGCAATTTTGAAAGTATACCTACTGATGAAGCGTGTGCGTTAACAGCTAAAATGTTAGACATAGTAGAAGATATGAGCGATCCGAAAATGCCATTCCCTAGATTTACTCATATGAAATCTAGATCGCAAGGGTTTGGAGATTCTGCAGGTAATTGGACAGACTATATCGCGTTTCATTATAATAAAGATTTTAATGTAAAAATTGGACCGTATCATCAACAGGACATTTTACATTACACACAGAAAGATTTAATTAGTGAAAATCTAGTCAATATGTTAGAGGAGAAGGTATGGAGCAAGTACAAAGACATTATGTAAAATTTAATTCCTCTACACTTGATATACAATCTGTAGGAGCACATTATATAGAGGAACTAGAATTCTCTATAGTAGAAGTTCCTTGGAAATTAATAGAACCATTTTTTACTGATTTTAAAAATATAAATGAATATTACCCGTTATTTGAAAAAAATTTAATAACAGGGTTTAGACGCAAGCGCATGTTCAATAGCTCAGTAGTAAGAAATGACGACCTCGAAACTGTTAAATCTCTTCGACCTTACGAGAATTTTATAGCAGACTGTGCCATAATTGCACAACTAAATGATAACACTCTCAAACTTCATTACGATCGACATCATTTTGATAGTTTATCCAACCAAGAAAACATTGAAAGATTGACTTTAGTCCAAGAAAAAGCATATAATATACATATTACGGAAAAAGGTAATCCCTATAATCTATATGATACTAAAGAAATACAAGTAACTGATTTTATCAATGGAATACCTATAGAATTATATTACGAAGGACCACGTCCAATATCAGTTTATGTCATCGCTAAAAATTAATGAATTAGATTGCATATTCATCTCGTATGATGAACCGAATGCAGAATTAAATTATGCTAGGTTGCTACAAGAGGCGCCTTGGGCAAAGCGTGTGCATGGTGTTAAGGGCAGTGATGCTTGTCATAAAGCCGCGGCTAACCTAAGCGAAACAGAATGGTTTGTTACAGTAGATGCAGACAACATCGTTAATCCCAAGTTCTGGGATATAGAAATTGATCTAGGTCAGTATCCAAACGCACAAGCATTTAATTGGCCGGGTCGAAATAACATCAACGGCTTGCGCTACGGCAACGGTAGTCTTAAGGTATGGCGCAAAGATTTTGTGCTTAATATGAAAACACACGAAGCCGCAGAAGAAGATAAAGGCCAAGTAGACTTTTGTTGGGAAGCAGGATACTATCCGCTTACTGTCAGCTACTCAGATACAATTATAAACACAACACCATTACAAGCATGGCGAGCAGGCTTCCGTGAAGGTGTAAAGATGTGTTTAGATCGTGGCTTACGATTAGAACAAGGCAAGAACGCCAAGGAAATAATATGGTGGGAGAACCTACACAGACTAAAGCAGTGGCTCACATTGGGCATACATGCTGATCAAGGTGCGTGGGCAATAGTCGGTGCATGGCAAGGAGTTTACCTTACTATGTGTACTGATTGGGATATTACCGATGTCCGAGACTTTGAAATACTAAATGAAATGTTCAATAGAATAGCCGGCATAGATCCGTTAGAACTAATTCAAATGTATCAAATAAAAACAAAAGATTTTATCAGTGTGCCTGTACTCAATGCAGATACAAGCGCCTATGTAGTTAACACCTTTGACGAATTTTATAGGCTTAACCGAGTATGAAGTTGATAACACTAGGTTGCAGTCTTACACATCAAGCAGGTTGGGCCGATTATATTGCAGAATGTACAAAATTACCGCTGATCAATTTGGCGCAATCAGCCGGAAGCAATCAAATACAGCAACATAGATTTAAAGAATATCTATTAACAGATAAGATTTCAAAAGACGATCTAATCATTTGGCAAATTACATCAACATACAGAAAGCATGACAGAATAAAATTAACTAATAAGTGGAGAGCAAAATTAGCTAAAGAATTGTACGCTCCTGACATTATTAAACGACAACCAAAATTTCATCACACAATTACGCAAAAAAATAAGAATATATTCGATAATAAGGCACGTATTGATTTCCTATGTACCACAGATTATATAGAAAATCCAACAGACGAGGAACAACTAATAGAAGATTTATTGTTTAATTTAATCATTGCTAAAAAGTTTACCGAAAATCTATTAGTTGTTTTTGGTTGGGGTCAAGTATTACCTTCTCAATATATACAAAAATTTAAAAAGTTATTATCATTAAATGATATTGAATACATAGAAGATACTATTGTTGAATGGTGCGAGGCACACCATCTACCAATGGCAGGCTCGTTGCATCCCACTCATAGATCTTATCAACTATATGGTGAAAAAGTTATTATGCCAAAGATCAACTCTATACTTGATGCAAATTTTAATATTATTCCGGCCTGGTTAAAATAATGTACGATATAATTTTTATCAGTTACGGAGAATCAAACGCTGAAGAAAATTATCAGCGTGTTAAAGCACGATATCCTTTAACTAAACGTGTTAAAGATGTTAAAGGTATACATCAGGCACACGTTAAGGCCGCCCGCATGAGCTTTACTGAAATGTTTTGGGTCGTCGACGGCGATGCACATATACTAGACTCATTTAACTTTGATTACAAGGTTCCTGAATGGGATTTAGAATGTGTGCATGTGTGGCGCAGTCGCAACCCGCTTAATAATTTAGAATACGGATACGGCGGGGTTAAGTTGCTCCCTAAGAAGCTCACATTAGGAATGGATCTTACCAAGCCGGATATGACTACCAGCATCAGTAATAAATTTAAGGCTATGGAAGAAGTCAGTAATATTACAGCCTTTAACACAGATGCATTTAGTACATGGCGTAGTGCTTTTAGAGAGTGTGCTAAATTATCCAGTAAGACTATTAACGGCCAAGTAAGTGCAGAAAGCGAGGCTAGATTGGATACATGGTGCCGATTAGACGCCGCTGTTTCGTTTGGAGCAGAAGGCTACATGGGTGCAATAGCTGGAAAGAAATTTGGCCTTGAGCATCTTAGCGAAATAAGTAAAATTAACGATTACGAATGGTTAAAGGAACAGTATGAAACGACTTTTAAGAATATTAATGACTCCCTGGCAGTGGTATAAAGATCGTCAGCGTATTAAAGAATTACGCCAGCGAGACCCATTCATTTACAAATGATTACTTGGGGAATATCAGCCAATAGTCACAATGCGGCAGTTGCTGTATTTGATAGTGATCGGCTGATATTTGCTACAGAAACAGAACGTTGGTCCGGAGTTAAAAATGACCCGCATTTAACTTCCGACTTGCACTATTACCTACATACTAAATCACTAACACCTAGTAAAATTATTTGGTACGAGAAGCCTTTACTAAAAACACTTAGACAGCTAGAAGCCGGACAAGGGTTAAATCTAAAAGAAAACAATATTAGACGATACATAAAAAAACATTTGTTTTCGTTACCAGTAGAATATGTTAGCCATCATCATGCCCATGCGGCCGCTGGATATTATACATCAAAGTTCAATGATGCGTGTGTACTGGTTATTGACGCCATAGGCGAATACGAAACACTCACGATCTGGCAGGGCGAAGGAGATAATCTAACTAAAGTATACAATTTAGATTATCCTAATAGTCTAGGGCTTTGGTATAGTGCAATGACCCAACGTTGCGGTCTAAGACCAAATGAAGAAGAATATATACTAATGGGCATGGCCGCTTACGGTGATCCTAAAAAACATTTTAATAGAATACTGTTAGACTTCTTTCAATTTCCAAATGATGATTACAATCATATATTTCGTTTAAAACAAAATGTACATCGTGGTTGTAGAGATTGGGCTCCTGAGCTGACTACTGAACAAGACTTGTTTGACATTGCGGCCGCAACACAAGCTGTATACGAAACTGTATTCGAACGTATCCTACAACATGCCTTACAACTTGTACCTAGCCGTAATCTAGTGTTCATGGGTGGGTGTGCATTAAACTGTTCAGCAAATCCCATAGTATACAAATACTTTAATAATGTATGGATCATGCCTGCGCCCGGGGATAGTGGAAGCGCAATTGGTGCCGTACTGGCAAAGTTAGGTAAACACATAGAGTGGAAAGGTCCTTACCTCGGACATGATATGGGTACTAGGCACAACAACTATAACATATTGAACGAATTACAAACTAATGGAATATGTGGGGTAGCTAGGGGTCCTGCTGAGTTTGGTCCTAGAGCATTGGGCAATAGAAGTCTCTTAGCAGATCCTAGAAGTATTACAGTAAAGGAACGTGTAAATGATATTAAACAACGACAACAATTCAGGCCGTTTGCGCCAGCAATTTTGGAAGAGTTGGCTCATTATTACTTTGATATCCCTGGCGACGGGAGTAGTCCTTATATGCAAATGGTCGCTACTTGCAGGGATCCTGAGTTATTTCCTGCTATCGTTCACGCTGACGGCAGTAGTCGTGTACAGACTGTATCAAAGCGAGATAATCCCGAGTTCTACGAATTATTAGTAATGTGGTATAAAGCTACAGGATGTCCGATGCTGTTAAACACCAGCTTGAATATTAAAGGCAAGCCAATGGTTAATGACCACAAGGATTGTAGTGAGTGGGAAAAAACTTACGGAGTTAAGATTTTTAGTTAGCCCAACCAAACGACTTTAATAGTATCTTTAAGCTACTATCATCTGGTAGGTTGTCTGAAACTAACTGTGCAAATTCGTGATCTTCACTAGATTGCGCTCCAATCACTTCCATAATTTCATAACTAGACATCCAAACAGATCTAGGAAGTTGAACTATTTGTTTAGATATAGAAATATCTCTTTCCATCACAGCCGCAACTTGTCGTCGAATATCACCGCTTTCTCCAAACTCGCTTGCCAATGCCGCGGCGGCAGTTGTAGGATCTAACGCAATACCTCTAACAAGTGCAATTCTATTTTCATCCTGTCTTAACTTTTCTGCCTCGTTTAATTGAGCTTGTTCTTCAGTTAGTTGCTTCTGTTCAATTAACATTTTCTCGTAGTTGTTAAACGCTTCAACTGCCAGTCTTTGTAATTCGGCAGTAGCATGTATCTGTGTGTCAGTATTAAGTTGGTCTTCTGCTAACTTCATAAAAGCTTCATGCTTTGCAGTTTCTTCAAGTATTATTCGGTTAGTAATTAGAGATTCGTATACATCTGAAGAATAATCCTGTGGTACATCATACCCTATGCTTTCTAACCTAAACCAGTTACCGTCTATATTAACTTCTGAGTATCTTGATTTAGTTCCGTCTTCAGTTAAATTTCTTACAACGTATAATAAATCATAAGGAATTTTACAGGTATAAATTTCCTGGGCATTTTCATAGATCTTGCATTCAATTAATGATGTTGATGTGTTGTACATAATGTTTATATTGTTGGTATAACGAGTTTTCTATTTGGGTAAAGATTACTTAATTTTTGAATGAATACTTCGTCGGTCCATTCTTCTGGTGGTTCACTAAGAACATTACAAAAATCGCCTACAAGAAAATAATTTTTTGAAGCAGGATCATAATACAAGTGCTTAAACGGATCAAAAACATTATAGTAACTGTCAGCCGCGTGTACTACTATCAGGTCTCTGAACTCTATAAGTTGTTGTCTTATCTTAAAAAAATCATTAATACACCCTTGAAGTACATCTTCTTGATTGTCGGTTAGTACTAGATTTGGCAAACCAATCCCTAGGGAACCGTAAGGCCTAACCTCTTCAGCATAGGTATAAGTAACATTCAAAACATCCAGAGATTCAAATGATA
>Ga0114978_10004676_pt1 | contig 11032 bp, 17 predicted proteins | sample S_140212_EF_Meta_FD_87027 | JGI IMG/M metagenome (GOLD analysis project Ga0114978, IMG submission 87027) | Freshwater microbial communities from Lake Simoncouche, Canada to study carbon cycling - S_140212_EF_MetaG | ecosystem: Environmental > Aquatic > Freshwater > Lake | place: Lake...
AAAACAAAACTGTTTACGAAGGTACACTTGATCAGTTGTACAACAATGACTTTCACAAGTTTATTATCTACAACAGACAAGATACCTTACTGCTAAACAAACTAGACGACAAACTAAAGTTTATTGACCTTGCTAATACACTGGCACATGAGTGTACTGTATTGCTACAGACCACCATGGGTGCTGTGGCGGTAACTGAGCAGGCTATCATTAACGAATGTCATCGCAGAGGATTCCAAGTTCCTAATAGACAAAAGCGCGATGAAGATGCAGACAACAGTGCGGCCGGTGCGTATGTAGCATATCCCAAAGAGGGCATTCACGAATGGATTGGATCTCTAGATATTAACAGTCTTTATCCCTCAGCTATTCGTGCGCTTAACATGGGGCCGGAAACTATTGTTGGACAGTTACGTCAAACTGAAACAGATAACTTTGTTCACGAACAAATGACACTTAAGAAGAAGTCATTTGCCGCAAGTTGGGAAGGCATGTTTGGCTCGTTAGAATATCAGCACGTAATGGAACAACGCATTGACAAAACTATCACTATCGATTGGGAAGATGGTAATAGCACAGAGCATTCCGCCGCAGAAGTCTACAAGTTAATCTTTGACAGCAATCAACCTTGGATGATTTCCGCTAATGGAACTATCTTTACCTACGAGAAGGAAGGTATCATTCCCGGCTTGTTAAAACGTTGGTATGCTGAACGTAAAGAAATGCAGGCCAAACTCAAAGACTGTATCAAAGCAGAAAACAAAGTAGAAGAAGAATATTGGGATAAAAGACAGCTGGTTAAGAAGATTAACCTAAATAGTCTATATGGTGCTATCCTTAACGCTGGTTGCAGATTCTTTGACAAGCGTATTGGACAGTCAACTACCTTAACAGGACGACAGATTGTTAAACATATGGCCGGTAAAGTAAACGAGATTATTACAGGTGATTTTGACTATCGTGGTAAGGCTATTATCTACGGTGATACTGACAGTTGTTATTTTTCTGGATATACCACACTAAAGAAAGATATCGATGCAGGACATATTCCGTGGACTAAGGAAAATGTTATTGCATTATATGACCAGGTTGGAGATGAAGTTAATAAAACATTCCCAGGGTTTATGCTCGATGCATTCCATTGTCCCAATAGTCGCGGGGAAGTTATCAAAGCTGGGCGTGAAATTGTTGCTATTAAAGGTCTATTCATTACTAAGAAACGCTATGCGGTTCTCTATTACGATAAAGAGGGCAAGCGTAGTGATGTTGATGGCAAACCGGGCAAGATTAAAGCTATGGGCTTAGATTTGAAGCGAAGTGATACACCAGAATTTATTCAAAACTTTTTAAGTGATATTTTAGAACGTGTATTAACTGTTGGTTCAGAAGAAGCAGTATTAGCCCATATTACTAGATTCCGTAGTGAGTTTAAAGCTAGACCCGGTTGGGAGAAAGGTAGTCCCAAACGTGCTAACAACATTACAGAGTATCAAGCCAAAGAAGCCAAAGCAGGTAAAGCTAATATGCCAGGACATGTTCGAGCAAGTATTAACTGGAATACACTACGCCGAATGAACGGTGACAAGTATTCAATGCAGATTACAGACGGACAGAAAGTTATTGTTTGTAAGCTCAAACAAAATCCAATTGGCTTTACATCGGTTGCATATCCAGTAGACGAGTTACGTTTACCTAAATGGTTTATGGATTTACCGTTTGATGATGCAGAAATGGAACAGACTATTATTGATAACAAACTAGAAAACCTTATTGGTGTTTTGGGTTGGGACATTAAGAGTACAGAAGAAAAGAACACTTTTAATCAACTCTTTGAGTTTTAAAAGGTTGACAAAACATATTAATCACTATACAATACACATAAGGAGAATCATATGATTAAGGACATTTTAACAGACATTGTAGCACATACACATAGCCTAGGCTTTTTACCACTGGTAAAAGTCACAGGAGATAAGACTACAACAACAATCGAATCAATGGCTGAGGACCGTTCAGTTATTGTAACTGCTAGTGCTCACAAAACAGTTGATGTATTTGAAGGCACATTTGGTATGCCTAACTTGGATAAGTTAGCATTGCATTTGAAAAATCCAGAGTACAAAGAAAATGCAAAAATTGATGTTACTAAAGCACAACGCAACGGTGAAGAAATTCCTGTAGGTTTACATTTTGAAAATCAAGCAGGTGATTTCCAAAACGACTATCGTTTCATGAACGCAGACATTATCAACGAAAAGTTGAAGACTGTTAAGTTTAAAGGTGCAAGCTGGGACGTAAGTTTTGAACCAAGCGTTACTGCTATTCAACGTTTGAAGTTACAATCAGCAGTACATACAGAAGAAACAGTTTTTCAAGTTCGTACAGAAAATAGTAACTTGGTATTTTTCTTTGGTGATGCAAGTACCCATGCAGGATCGTTTGTATTCCAAGCAAATGTTACTGGCAAGTTAAAGCACACATGGGCATGGCCTGTACAACAAGTTATTAGCATCCTAAATCTTTCTGGTAACGTTACTATGAAAATTAGTGATGCGGGTGCTATGCAGATTACTGTTGACTCGGGTGTTACAGAATATAATTATATTTTGCCGGCACAGAGCAAATAATTATGACTTTAGAACAAATTGTTTGGGCAACTACTGCCTCAATTATTTTGGTGGCATTCACATATCATCAAACGGGTTGGGATAAAGTTAAAGAAAGCTACGGTATGTGGTTTACTCAAGAGTATTGGTCACATTTTTATAACAAAGTAGAAGCGGCAAGTTGGACTGCTAAAGCCTTAATTATTATTCCTGGTTTAATTTTTGGTGTGTCTATTTGGCAGTTATACTGGCTTACACTTTTAACAAGTCTTACTCTTATTTGGGCAAGTAACAAAAAACTACTGCCAACCTTAGTAGCATTTAATACTATGTGGGCCTGGTTAAGCTGTATGGTATTGGTACAACATTTAATTTAATGAATAAAAATCTAACAGCAACTCAAAGCGACTATGCGTATTTCTTGCCGGCCACGTCAGGATTTTATAGTACATTCATAGGCAAGCAACGCTATGGAAACTATGTAGATCCTGCACGTATTCCAGCAACACTTGCTAATGGTGTAGAAAGTCTTAACTATCTTAATCCAGACAAAGGTCAGTTTTACTTTGATCACTGTTTGTATTCAGCAGGTCATGCTAACTTAGATCTTAACAAGCCAGACGAAACCGAAGACATGTTCCGCAATCGAGATCGTAATACCAGTTGGGTATTGGGTGACTCGGGCGGATTCCAGATTGGTAAAGGTGTTTGGCCTGCTGATTGGAAGGATCCTAATTGTCCTAAGGCCGCATTAAAGCGTAAGCAAGTTCTTACTTGGATGGATACGTTAATGGACTACGGTATGGGTCTTGATATTCCTGCGTGGGTTGCTCGTAGTCCAGCAGGTCGTGCGGCTACTGGTATTAGCACATATAATGAAGCAGTACAAGGTACGTTTATTAATAACGAATACTTTATTAACAATCGTAATGGTAACTGCAAGTTCTTAAATGTTCTTCAAGGTGAGAACCATGCTGATGCGGAAGGTTGGTATCAGCATATGAAGAAATATAGTGATCCAACAATATATGGCGATCGTGCATTTAACGGTTGGGGCATGGGCGGACAGAACATGTGTGATATTCACCTTGTGCTCAAACGTCTAGTAGCATTACGTTTTGATGGCCTATTAGAAAAAGGTCAACAGGATTGGATGCACTTCTTAGGAACTAGTAAACTTGAATGGGCTGTGCTACTAACAGACATTCAACGTGCTGTACGTAAGCATCACAATAGTCAATTTACTATCAGCTTTGACTGTGCCAGTCCGTTTCTAGCAACTGCTAATGGACAGATTTATATTAACACAGAAACTGAAGATCGCACCAAATGGGTTTATCGGATGCAGGCCAGTGCCGATGATAAAAAGTATTCTACAGATACTAGACTGTTTAAGGATGCTGTATTACAAGATAAAATATTTGAAAAGTTTGAGTCAAGTCCTATTATTGACCAAATGCAGATGAAAGATATTTGTATCTATAAGCCAGGCGACCTAAATAAGAATGGTAAAGAAGGCCGCACTAGTTGGGATAGTTTTAGCTATGCTTTAATGATGGGCCATAATGTTTGGATGCACTTAAATGCAGTACAAGAAGCCAATCGACAATATGATTTGGGTAAATTGCCATCCATGTTAGTTGACGAACGCTTTGATAGAGTGTATTATAAGGACATAGTAGAAGCAATATTTTCAACTAGTGATAGAGGTATAGCTGACGCTGTTGTAGAAGAATACAGCAGATACTGGATGAGTATTATTGGTACTAGAGGTGCAACAGGTAAAAAGACAGTAAACGCACAAACACATGCGGACATACACTTTGAAATTGAAGCTAACTTAGAACCAGAAAAGAAAGTCAAAGTTGAACCTAAAGAAATTATCCTTAACCCGAGTTTATTCGAATGAAACGTGATTACACAGACGGTATTAGTGAAGCAGTAAACTTCTTCATTGGCAATGAAGTAGAACACACTCCTGCGTATGGAATGAAAACACTGTTTGTCACAGGCGTACAACCTGTTGATGAAATTTCTTATCATTTCAATAAACACCCTGATGGAATTGAGCATATCTTTTTTGGCGCTAATCATAGTTTTAATCCTAAAGACTACGAAGAGCATAAGTGTTGGGAAGAGATGATCTTTTACTTTTTGAAGAAAGATTATCTGTGCAGTCTCGATATTCCAATGAGTCAAGTAGAAGAGTTTCATGAAAGCGGTTACTGCGAATACAATAACTTTATTCCTCAAATTCGTGTGCCTATTCCATACATTAAGTTGTGGAATTATAACACAATGCTTAAAATTGATGACAAAGATTTTAAAGCAACTAATCCCGGCGTGTGGTCCCACAGTCTACACACACTAATGGATCGTAGTAAGTTCACAGACTGGAATCAATATAAAAACGATATTATTTTAAAATGATTATTAGACAAGATCACAGACCAAACAAAATGATCTGGGTTACCTTACGCAAAGAAGGTATCCACTGCTACCCAGCGGCGGCAACAGATCCAAACTTAGCAACAGGAGATGAATATGACGTATCGTTTCTTGCTAATCCTCACCGTCACATCTTTCATTTCAGGGTGTGGATCAGTGTGCAACATAATGACAGGGACATCGAGTTCATCCAGTTCAAACGATGGCTCGAGTCGCTGTATAATGGTCAAGGTGCCGTTTTAAGCCTTGACTACAAAAGTTGTGAGATGATGTCAGACGATTTGTATAACATCATCGCACTAAAGTATCCAAGTCGAGAGATTTGGATTGAAGTCTCCGAAGACGGAGAAAATGGTTCATTCATCAAATATTAATTTAAGGAAATAAAGATGAAAAGAGAAGTGGTTCAAATTTTTGACGATCTAGAGGCCCTGCTGAATTTTTGCAGGTTAAACATGGCTCCTTTTAACGAGGCAGATCTTTATAATAAGGGTTCAAAAGTTTGGAGAGATTACGAATATTCTAAGCGTCCTCGTAACTATGAACGCAAGGAGTACCAGGGTAATAAACCGCGTAACAATAATTATAGGAACGGTCGTCAGTAATGGCAAATGTTTATCTGGTAGATCTTGAGCCTGTAGAGACACGTTACACAGCTCAATGGAAGACTCATCTTCCTGCAATCTTACGAAAAGAAGGACATCATGTTCAAATTATCTCTGGTCCTACGGACATTCCTAGTGCTACCACTCCTGGGGCATTTCTCAACTTTGGCGGCACTAATATCTATAAGGCTAGTCAAGTTGAACAGATGGGTAGGCTATTTTGTAACGGAGCCGTTCATCCCGGCGATCACTTTATCTTTACTGATGCTTGGCATCCTGGTATCATAAATCTAAAGTATATGAGTGAACTGTTACAGATTCCTGTAACTATTCACGCATTATGGCATGCTGGTAGTTATGATCCTCAAGACTTTTTGGGACGTCTTATTGGTGGAAAACCTTGGGTTAGGCATGCTGAGTTTAGTTTTTTTTCCGCGATTGATCATAACTATTTTGCTACAAAGTTTCATATAGATTTATTTTGTAAAACATTCTTAGAAGATACACCAAAACAAGAGTGTATTTCAAACGGTAAGATTGTACTTACAGGTTGGCCCATGGAGTATATGGATTCAACGTTAACTGTGTATAAGAACATGCCTAAACGTGATCTTATCTTGTTTCCACACAGAATCGCTCCAGAGAAGCAAGTTGAGATATTCCGCGATCTTAAACATTGGTTGCCACAATATGAATTTGTAGTTTGTCAAGATCAACAATTAACTAAAAACGAATATCATAACTTGTTAGGTGAAGCTAAACTAGTGTTTAGTGCTAATCTACAAGAAACCCTCGGTATTAGTTGTTATGAGGGTGCCATAGTTGATGCCATCCCAGTAGTTCCTGATAGATTAAGTTACACAGAAATGTACTACGACACATTTAAGTATCCAAGTGAATGGACTGAGAACTGGGTTAACTACGAAAAAAATCGAATGAACCTTTGTCACAAAATAATTCAGTATATGACTAATTATGAACAATTTGTTCCTACTGTAAAAAAACAAGCAAGAGACTTACATGACAGATTCTTTAGCGCAGACGGATTACTCAACAACATCAAGTGATAGCGTTGGCTATGTAGCACAGGAAATTAGTACTATTACTATGTCTGGTGGTAGTGATTACTATTATAGCACTGGTAGTGACACTATTACCATATCTACTGGCGGAACAACTAGTATGGGTTATACTATTGGATCTAATATTACTAGTATTCCATCAATGACTATTAGTTCAAACGGAAATGTTGGTATTGGTACTATTAGTGGTCTTACTGCTTCTACATTTGAATGGAAAAATCATGAGTTTGTAGATGCATTTCCAGACTATGATAGAATTCAAAAAATGTGTAAACAGTATCCCGGATTACGCATTGCCTACGAAAAGTTTGTAACAACGTATAAGTTAGTGAAAGATGATTATGATAGTTCAAAAGATTAAAAACAAATTCTTTTCATTTTTAGAAAAACACGATCGCAAGCGTGTTATTATGGATCGTCAATGCAACGAGCCATTGTTAACTCGTTACTATCTGTTCTTAAAAGAACGTAAGCATTTTCCATTCAATGTGTTTCTACACAAGTTTCACAAAGGCGATCCCGGTGATGTACACGATCATCCATGGCCCTACTTTACACTGATATTAAAAGGTGGTTATTACGAATGGATTCTTAGTGGTAACTGCGAAATTCGTAAATGGCGTGGACCTAGCCATTTTAGATTTTGTAGTGCTAATAGCTATCACCGAATTGAATTAAAAGAGGGTGTAACACCCTGGACCCTGTTTATGCCAGGTCCACAAACAAGAGAATGGGGATTCCTTGTTAAAAACAAATGGATTCATAATGACAACTACCTCGAAGCAAATAAACAACATTAAAAACGGATTGATTGGTAGTACTGTGACCTTTCCAGGTTCTAGTACCACTGCTATTAATATAGCGCCAATACCTCCGTTAACTGTTGGGCAAGTTTATACAACTAATACTACTTCTGGGCAATTTTTAACAAGCGGATCAAATGGTACAACTTGGGCCAATCCAAGTGACAATGTAATGATTGTCAAAAATAGTCCAGCAGAGTTAGAAGTTAAAGGCAGGGTTAAAATAAACGGACGAGACTTAGAAGAACGGTTAGATACAATCGAAAAAGTCTTGCAAATTCCCGAGCGTGATGTTAAACTAGAGAAGAAGCACCCAAAGCTAAAGAAACTGTATGATGAATACATACACGCATTGGGTAAGTACAGAACATTTGATGCACTTAAAGGAGATAACGAATGAAAAACTTGCACGAGTCAGTAGCACACACATATAAAGAAATAACAATCAAAGAAAGTGATGGCTTTAGATTGCGTTTGGAAAAACACGAAGTAGTAAGTCCAAAAGGATTATACAACGTAGACCTAGTTAATGAAATATTAAAGACTGATGGTACTGTACAAGATTCTAATACTTATAACTTCTTTATGACTAAAGAAGAATTACAAACTCTTGCACAGGGCTTAACTGCATGAAAAAGATTTACTACAGTTGGAAAGACGTCGAAGGTGCTTGTTTAGAACTTGCACGGCAGGTTATTACAAGTCAATGGCGGCCTGACTATATTGTAGGCATTACTCGCGGTGGAGCAATCCCCGCAGTAATGTTAAGTCAGTTTTTTAACATTCCTATGCGTCCATTACAAGTGTCTCTTAGAGATGGTGGAGATTGTGTTAGCGATCTAGGTATGGCTGAAGATGCATTTGGTCATGAAGAAGATCCTAAGAATATCCTTATTGTAGATGACATTAATGATCAAGGAAGTACTATTGCTTGGATTAAGAAGGATTGGCCAAGTGGATGTTTTCCCGATCATAATCAATGGACAAAGACATGGGGACATAATGTTCGATTTGCTACCTTAACAAATAATATGGCCAGTAAAGAAACTGTTGACTATAGTGTTTGGGAAGTTAACAAAGCCGAGGAGGACTGCTGGTTAGTCTATCCTTGGGAGGAGTTTTGGCGTAATGATAACTGACCTTGAAAGGGCATTAAATGAAAAACGAGCACCTTGGACCGACATTGAGTACCGGACTAAAGACTTCTGGGTCTTTAGGGACGCTTACGCTGTCACGGAAGGACATCTGCTATTTGTGCCAACCCAAGAAAAATTTGATAATGTCGTGGAGTGTTTCAAAGCCGCGCACAAGTTTGGACACAACGGAGTTGAATCAGAATACTGGGATGCTTACAACGTCGGACAGAACTGTGGCGAGGCTGCTGGCCAAACAATAATGTATCCACACATACATATGATTCCCCGCCGTAAAGGTGACATGGCTGATCCACGCGGCGGCGTTCGCCATGTTATTCCTGAAAAGGGAAACTACAAAAAATGAGTAAATGCATTTGCGGTCGTACTACTAACGAACCCTGGTGTGATGGTAGTCACACATTAACCGAAGCACAATATCAAGAACGTTGCAGAGAAATTGAACTCGATGAATACAAAAGACAAGCTCAGGAATTATGGAACGACTCGTGTACCAGCATTAGATCAGATGATCCTAAATGAATGCGATATACGTGTTGACTGGAATAACCAAAATGGATTCTGGTGGAATGAAACATGTGTATTAGTATTAGAAGTATTTGGATTACCTGGAAATAGATATGAGTCTCATCCAGACTCAGATTATATGCTGTTTAAATTTAAATCAAAAAAGGATGCAGACTTATGCCGCATACTGTTAAGCGAACGATTCTAATAACTATAGCAATTGGTATATATGTTGCTGTAATGTTTTTAATATTTCCAATGATGATGCCAAAAAAAGGTGACGTTATTCGAATCGACTGCACATGGAGTGAGATAAGTCCAGATTTTTCAAATGAAATGCGAGAAGCATGTCGTAAAGCTCGCATAGGAAAACTCACATGATAAAACTAAACCTAAGCCTATTAAATCCATTTAAGTATGAGAACTTTATTGCACTCTATAACTGGAGTGGAAATATTACCAAAAATAAATCCTGGGAAGTAGAATTATATTACTATGCTTACGAATGGTTTATTTTTAACGTAGATTTATCTTGGAAAGGTTGTAGTCATGCAGGACCTAGGTTTGAAATTGGTTTATTTGGTTATAATCTAAGTGGCAGTATACACGACAATAGACATTGGGATTATGAAAATAAATGTTGGGAAACGGTTGACAACGACCTAAATAAAGTAGTATAATAGCACAAAGACATCCACGTCATTAACTCGGAGAATAATAAATTGACAGAATCATTAACATACAAAAATATACTTGCTGGCGCAGAACAGCAAGGTGACGACGACAAAGGTTATCAAGAAGCATACTTAGGCGATCATATTCGTTTTAAAATGAAACGTGAAGGTAAACGTTTTTGGGCTGGAGATAATATTAGTGACTTTCTACACGAAGGTGATAAAGAAAAACTAATTGACGAAGCAACAGAAGCATTTGAAACAGTTCTAGATAGATTACTTATTGATCGTGAAAACGATCCAAACTCAAAAGGTACGGCCAGGCGTCTAGCAAAAATGTACTTCAACGAAATTATGGCAGGAAGATATGAACCAGAACCAGATGCAACAGCGTTTCCCAATGATAGCAAAGACCGTTACGAAGGCATGCTCGTTGTTCGAAGTGAGCTACGGTCCATGTGCTCTCATCATCACCAGCCTGTGGTTGGGGTTGCCTACATCGGTATCATTGCCGCTAATAAACTCATTGGTCTTTCTAAATATACTCGTATCGCACAATGGTGTGCTCGTCGAGGAACACTACAAGAAGAATTATGTAACGACATAGCCCGAGAAATTAGCAAAGCAACTGACTCAGAGAATGTAGCAGTATATGTACAGGCGGTGCATGGCTGCTGTGAGAATCGTGGCATTATGGCGCATAGCTCACTGACACAGACAACTGTATTAAAAGGCACATTCAAAGACGATCCTCATACAAAGAAAGAATTTTTTGACAACATTAAACTACAGCAAGAATTTGCTCCAAGGTGATATATGAAATGGTTTCTTGATCTTTTAGAACGCATGGGTCGCAAGCGCATTGTTATGGATCGTCAAAGTGACGAACCCTATCTTGAACGCTATTATCTGTTTTTAAAAGATAGAGACCGTTTTCCCTTTAATGTATTCCTACACAAGTTTTTAAAAGGTGACCCGGACGATGTTCATGATCATCCGTGGCCCTATGCAACTCTAATACTAAAAGGCGGATATTATGAATGGCTTCCGCAATTTGACAGCAAGGGTAACAAGATCGCTGAAATGTGTGTATGGAGAGGACCCGGCAGTTTTCGTATATGCAGGGCTAATAGCTACCATCGCATTGAGCTTG
>Ga0114978_10004681_pt1 | contig 11025 bp, 13 predicted proteins | sample S_140212_EF_Meta_FD_87027 | JGI IMG/M metagenome (GOLD analysis project Ga0114978, IMG submission 87027) | Freshwater microbial communities from Lake Simoncouche, Canada to study carbon cycling - S_140212_EF_MetaG | ecosystem: Environmental > Aquatic > Freshwater > Lake | place: Lake...
ACACACCCCTCTATGGAGGCACACTGTCGCCTTCAGCGACGTGCCCCCATACCCCCCTCCCCCGTGGAGATATACCTCACTCCCATCAGGGTGCATCTCGCTCCTATGAAGGAGATCTATACTCATGAATCTTACCCTCTATGATGCGGACTTGCTTTACGCAGTGATTATATAGGAGAGGAGGTGTGTTTGTGGAGCACATGCTCACAAGGCCTGCTTTGTGCGTCTCCACAGGAGAGGTGTTTGTGCGTCTCCACGGAGGTGTGTGGATTAAGTGACCCCACATGTTGTATGATAGAAGCCATATGGTTTTATATCGCTGTATAAAGTATAATGAGCAATCCTTCACTTTGCCAAAGTTGTTTTACACGTCCACCGAACGTTACATTTAATTGCGGACATGTATTATATTGTGATCAATGCTGGGGTGTAAAAATTTCACTTGATACGTGTCCTGTATGCAATGCTGAAATCCTTAGTGCAAACATCTCCAATCCCGGCCAAAAGTCATCCGCACAGCCATATGCACAGCCATATACACAGTCATATGGACAGCTATCCGCACAGCCATATACACAGTCATATGCACAGTCATATGCACAGCCATATGCACAGTCATATGGACAGCCATCACACCAATCGCAGCCATCATACACGCATCCATCATTCCCATCATTCTCAACATTTTCACAGCCATCATTCTCGTCACACCAACCATCACATGCGCAGCAACCTTCTTTAACAAATCCACATCCTGACTTTTATGGTAATACAGGGCAGCCAACTTCATCCCAGCAGTATTTATTAGGGATCGGCAACACAAATGCCCTGAAACGTGAGAGGGAGGTAGAAAACTGGTTAGCGAAACGACTGAATCCATATGGTATGGCAAGCTCACAGTCACCTAAGGATAAGATACTGGCGATGTCAGGAAAATGGACTGGATTTTCCAAACCCTCTGATGCATCCAAACCACCTACAGAATGGGCGAATACAATTGTAAACTTTGAAGAGAATCCTGAAGATCCAAACAAACTTACTATTAGTGGACGTGGTAGTTCACTATTTCAAGGCGAAGAAATTCATTTTCATCTTGCTGGCACAGTAGATACAAAATCATTTGCATTTGAACTATTTAAAACACATACTGGTCGATTTGTACACACCCTTATTTATCGCGGTGTGATGGATCCAGATGTGCCAGTTATGTCAGGTAGTTTTGCAGGAGGAAGGGTGCGATTAGAAAGAGGCAGCCAGGTAAACGCCGCACGTGTTCCGCCTGCCAAACCTATCCGATCATGGCGTAATCGTAATCAAGAATTGACCAACGAAAACTGGAAGAAAGAGGAGAGCTGGGCAAGTCGTGCGATGAGTATACCATATAGCCAGAGAAATAGTGCTGTAGCAGCAAAAAAAGCAAACAATAAGGAGCCTGGTAGTTCAGGAGGATCTAGAAAAACTCGTCAGAAGAGATCCGTCCCCAAAAAGAGTCGTAGAAAGAGTCACAGAAAGCGTCGATAATCTCTTATTTCAATCCTGAAACAAAAAAGAGGGGTCGTCCTTCTTTTTTGTTTTTACTATCTCTCATCGCGATGCAACATCTGTTTCAGATATCCGACAGTTTGTATCCCATATCACGTAGCTGAAAGACACGATCAGGATTCCATCGATTATGCATAAGTTCCGCATAATAGATGGAACAGCGCTCCATGCAACGACCCATACTTTGCACCTCCATCCATTCTTTATTCTCGCGATTGATCTGTTGAGTCTGTTCAGGAGTCACATCTTCAACCTCAAATTGCTCATTGTTATGAGGCAGAACATACACCGTGCGGATCAGAGTCAAAGGACTATCATGTAGAATCTCCAATGGATTGCTGAATAACAATAGGGATCGAAGAGAGGGAAGAGGAGGGAGATAGATCATTTGGATGTAAGAGCAAGAAAGTATCTCCAAGGGAGGAAACTCAGGAAGGTGTGTGATATTTTTCTCGTCAATGCATAATCTCATGAGAGAGGGGGGAAGAGGAGGAAGAGAGGTCAGCTTATTCTGCATACAGGTTAACGCTATCAAGGAGGAAGGAAGGGACGGAAGAGAAGAGAGAAGATTGTCTGAGCATGAGAGGTATCTAAGAGAGGGGGGAAGAGTGGGAAGGGACGTTAATAGATTCTCCTGACAACTAAGAAATGTAAGGGAGGAGGGAAGGGTGGGAAGGGAGGTCAATTGATTCATCTCGCATTGTAAGATCGTAATTCCCTCGGGAAGAGGAGGGATTTCTGACAGCCCTAATCCAGAGAGAATTAGTATTCTGTCGTCACAATTGCGAATGCGCTGTAATGCGACCTCTTGATTGAACGCGTGTTCTATTCTCTCTTGGAATTTGCGTGCGTTTTCTACCCACTCCATTGTGGGAACACTTCCGACATGACGACCTCTTTTCTGCCCGTTATCGTTTTCAAATTTTATAAAAAGAGACCGTTTGCCCCTTTTTGTAAGCTTTTTCTAAGCCTTTTGCAGAATTTTTGCGAGCTTTTTCTAAGCCTTTTGCAGAATTTTTGCGAGCTTTTTTTTAAAAAGCTCTCAGATATCCGACGGCTTGTATCCCATGCGGCACAGAGGAAAGACACGATCAGGATTCCATCGATTATGCATAAGCTCTTGAAAGTAAGCAGAACAGCGCTCCATACAACGTTCCATGCTTTGTGCCTCCATCCATTCTTGGTTCTCGCGATTGATCTGTTGGACCATCTCAGGAGTCATTTCGTTAGAAAGATAGATATTGCCATTATGGGGTAACTCGCATGCTAGCCCCAACAGAGTCAAAGGAAGCTCGGGCAACATCTCCAATGAATTCTGAGAGCAATACAACTTTTGTAGTCCGTGGGGAAGTGAAGGAAGAGACGTCAATTGATTCATAGAACATGACAGATAGGTAAGAAAGAGAGGAAGTTCTGGAATAGATGTCATCTGATTGCAGTCAGCTAAGATCAAGTCAAGGAACGGAGGAAGAGGAGGAAGAGTGGTCAACTGATTGAATTGACATCCTAGATAGGTCAAGGAGAGAGGAAGCGCTGGGAGAGAGGTCAGTCGATTGCTTGTGCAAGAAAGGAGTTGGAGAGAGAAGGGGAGTTCTGGAAGGAAGGCCAATTGGTTATTGTAACAGTGTAATTCAACCAGTCCGTCAGGAAGAGGAGGAAGGGACGTCAACTGATTATTGTAGCATCGTAACACAGTAAGAGGAGGAAGAGGAGGGAGTTCCGTCAACTCCAACCCTGAGAGATCCAGTCTCCCGTCGACACACCGCTGAATGCGCCGTATTGCGATGTTCATGATGGAGATATTATGTTTACATATCCTTTGCCCGTTTCAATTTTATAGGTAGGTTCTGATTTGTTTCCAACCCTCTCTAAAATCAAAATAACAGATTTCAAATCGACCAGGTGCATTAAACCCCACATCATAACATAATCCTCTCTCGGCACATCCATCAAACCCAAATTCAAAATAAAAGCTGTCGTCGTCGATATGTATGGTGTGTAGGATGTCTCGTTTCTTACGGATCAGTGGTTCAATCATCGCATATCGTTCATCATGTTTATGGATAATCGTTACGTATTTTCCATGTCGATAGGCGATTCTTCCCTCCATCTCTAAGATGATGTGTAACACATCTTTGGGAATATCTTTGGGAAGATCCATGCGTCTGTCATGTCGTCTTATCACATGTTTGCCTTATGCGGGCACAAACCCCCATCGTTTCGTAGAGGGCGTCGAATGTGTAAGAAATTGTTCAATGATGCCTTTGTCCTTTTTATTTTTAACAGAGGCTCCTCGCAATTCTACGAGTCGATGAGCGAGTTCCTTATTAGAACCACTTGGTGACACGATGTATTTGTTTGCAAGCTTCTGTAGATCCTTGCTGGTTGCTTTGGTTGCTTTACGAGTTGTGTTGCTTACAGGCACCCACTTGTATGTCCCATTTTTATCAGCCTGAGAGACATACATCGTGCCATCATTTCCCCGTTTTTTCATCGATTTGCATTGATTTGCCGAATAGGGTGGTGAATTTCGAAATGCATATTTGCGTGTGTCTCTTTTTACACATTCGCTCATTCTAGCAAAGAGCAACAAAAAAGGTCGGAACACGAATAAAAAGAGACATCTTGATTCGTGGATGCTTTTTGCTTCTCAGATCTCATCTAGCTTGTATCCCATGCGACGCAGAGGAAAGACACGATCAGGATGCCACCGCAGACTCATGAGCTCAACAAAGTAAGCGGAACAGCGTGCCACACAACGCTCTTTGCTCTGCTGTTCCAGAAGCGCTGTCCAGCCTCGCATCTGTGTATTGACTCGTTGAATCTCCTCTGGATTCGTATTCTCCAGCTCAATGGATTCCCCATACAGGTCACACATGAGATAGCCAAGATCGCGAGGAAGCTCAGGCAACATCTCCAGCGGATTCTCCTTACAATAGAGAACACAGAGTCGTTCAGGAAGTTCAGGGAGCCATCGAAGGTGATTCGCGACGCAATCGAGCGAACGAAGAGTCGCGGGAAGAGGAGGAAGAGAGAACAGTTGATTGCAGGCACAATCGAGTTCAATCAGATCAGGAAGAGGAGGGAGAGAGGTGATACGATTCTTACCGCACATGAGCTCTTGTAAGGAAGCAGGAAGCTCAGGAAGATCCGTTAGTAGATTATAATCACACTCCAATACCTGAAGAGTGGAGGGAAGCGGTGGAAGCGATCTGAGCTGGTTGCTGTTACACAGTAGGAATCGAAGGCCCTCAGGAAGAGGAGGGAGCGAGATCAGATGATTCCGAGTGCATGTCAAGACCAACAAGGAGGAGGGAAGCGGGGGAAGGGTGATCAAATCGTTCTTGTCCAGTCTCAACTCGATCAGATGAGAAAGAGGAGGGAGTTCTGTGAGCTTCATATCGGTGAGATTCAGCTTTCCATCGACACATTGACGGATGCGTTTGGATGCGATGTTCATGGAGGACATTCCTTTTTCACACCCCCACCACGGTGGGGATATTCTGTGCTCTTCACACGAACACTCGCTCGTTGAAACAGACATGACTGATGATTTTTTATCCTACATGGCTTTCAAATTTATTGGACAGAAGACATGAAAATAAAAACGTGGAGACGCAAGCGTCCCCACACCCCTCTCCCAGTATACCACATGAAAATAAAACAGGGGTTGCCCCCATTTTTATTTTCATTTTAATTTCTTTTCATGGAGTTGTGAAATCTTCACGGGAGAGGGCACTACGTGCCACGTTTGATGACCGTGAACTGATCCGTGCCCGAGGCGTGACGAAGGGTGGGGATGATCTTCTTCAGCCAATCGAATCCCACCGCCTTCTCGCTCATGACATACATGTCACCATCCTCCAACACGACTTCGATACGATCGCCCACAGGCGCGGAGCGCTGATACCACTGATAGTAGAGAGGCATCTGTTCGGACGCACCGATGCGAAACGCAAACACTTTGCGGCGCTCTCCATCGCCATGATATCCGATGCCGCACTTCGACAGGTCATAATAGTAGTTCGCCTCGGCATTCAACAGCTCGTCCTCGGTCCATTTCGCAATCGTCTGGCGAATGCGCTGCGTCAGGGGAAGATGACGATAGGCCACAATGCGTCCCATGCCCTCCTCATAGTTCGGCTCCTGATCTTCCTCCGCAAAGCAGAGATTCCAACGCGCCCGCTTGTTCACCACACGGCCGCGCATGAACGCCATCTTGTCCACGTCCAGATCTTTGTGCTCGTCTTGAAGGTCCTTTGTGTCCTCCGTTCCCAGGATGTGCTGCACGCCCTTGCGAATCACGAGAACGCCCGCGGGATCCACCGCGCCATCTCCCACCCAATGCGCATCGAGACTCACGTATTCCGTGGTGAGACCGACCTCTCGAAGGGTCTCGCCCAGCGCAATCAGCTTCTCGACGGAATAGCCCTTGTCATGGAGTGTGCCGATTTTCTGCATGCGCGCGTGATTCTCGGCCACATCACACACCGTCACTGTCACAACGGATGCTTTCGTGGATTCTTTCTTGGCTGCGCGACTCATGATTCGTGATGCCTTTTCTGTAGGTCAACTGATCTTTCAATTTTTTATGCGTGTGACCATAAAGAAAGAAAAGGAACACGTTGGTGGAGCCATTCCTGAGTCTGTGTATCATACCTATAGAAATTGTCTTGCACGCTGATCTGACTTATGATAGGTTTTCATTGTGTCCACTTCAAAGATAAACGGATTAAAAGAGAGATATTTGGCATGTTGCACTCTCTTTTCTGGGTGACTCATGAATATATGATATGCGTTCTCATTCATTGCAAGCATATCCCAATCTACTTTATCCAAATTCTTCTCTAGAAGGGGAATGGCACTTGGATTTCTAGAGAGTATATCCCACCGAACCTTCTCTATATTCTTCTCTAATAGTAAAAGCGCATTTGGATTTTTGTTTTTACAAAGAAACTCCCAACTTATCCTATGTGGATATTTCTCAAGCAAGTGGATGGCATTGGGATTCTCAGAGAGCCTGAACCATTGAATCCTATTCATATTCTTCTCTAACAAGGGAATCGCATTAGGATTTGCCGAAAGTTCATACCAATTAACCATATCCATTCTCTGTTCTATTAAATGAATTGCATTTGGATTACGTGAAAGGTGTTCCCAATAGATCAGGTGCGTGTTCTTCTCCAATAAAGAAACGGCTCCAGGATTCTCAGAGAGAAATCTCAATCGGACCTTATCGAGATTCTTCTCAAGAAAAGGGATCGCATTGGGATTTTCAGAGAGGGCTTGCCACCGAATCTCATCAGGATTCTGTTCTATGATATGCATGGCATGTGGATTACCTGAAATATAATACCAACAAACGTCTTTCAGATTGGTCTTTAATAATTCAATGGCACGAGGATTCATTGATAATCTTTGCCAATCCACACGACCTTCCATCCAATCGCATAGGCGATAGACAGGCTCAACAAGAAAGCGCGCGATTTCTATAAGGAGCGTGTGTGGCAGATCTGTGAGTATCGTTTCTCTTTTTGTAGCAACCATGTACTATCAAATGGATAAGAGACGTTTAAATATGTAACATGTATCCTCTATTTGTTTTAATAGTTACGTAGATATGTAGAAAAAAGTATAACCCTAACGCTATTTTGTCTATCCCAAACAGAACCCATGCCCAAAAAACAACGAGGAGGAACCTGTGGTGCCATGTGCCCGATGCAGGGAGGTTACATATCGACCCATACCATGTCCTCTCCACAAAAAGGGGGTGTAGATGTTATGTCCTCTCCACGAGAGAGGGGTGTGGGGAAACGAAGTGTCCCCACTGCTCGTAACCGATATTTTCTGAAACGATACAAACAGGGAAAGTCGATTGGATTCACGATGCGTTCCTCCCTTAAGGCCAAGGGCCTGATTCCAAGAGCCAATGGCACCAAGAGAGTTTCCGCAAAGTATCGTGACTGAATAGATGGACCCAAATGAACACTACACCTACATCATAGGAACACTTCTCATTTCCCTCTCGATCATTCTAATGGTCGTGATGTTCCGCGCGATCATCCGTTATGATAGTTTCCGTGTGATCGTTCTATTTATTGTGATTGGAACAAGTCTTCTTGGATATCAACAATTCTCTCTTACACCGCGTTCCGACCGTACGCCATCCTGGTCAGGCCTCTCTTTCTAATGGTTGCGATGCGATCTACTGCCCGCTACAAAACCGTCCCCATAAAGAAAGGGAATGAACGTAGACGACGAACCCCTTCCAGAGATTACCTCCCGACAGGGTTATCTCTTGAAAGACCTGGCTCGCGCCTTTTTACAAACTCTCAGTGAATCAGGCCCCGTGGCCTCAGGAAAACTCCTCCATTACACCGCAGACCTCGTGGCCTCAGGAGGGCTCGCCCTGTGGGAGAAGCTCCTATGGGACTACGCCTATGACCACGTGGGCACCGCGTCACCCCGCATGTTTCACTTTCTGTTTCGGAAATTTCGCGAGATCAACGAGGTCTATGCGAAAATGACAATGGACGCCTTCTGTCGCACCCCTCAGTATCAACAGCAACTCGCGGAGATGGGGCTGATTCTCCAGGCGAGTCCCAAGCGGTCCAAAACGAAATATCCTACGGTCCCGATGGAAACCCATGATAACGAAGAGTGGCTTCGCTCGGCTCTCAGAACGACGGATAAGGTCGCGGTTCGAAAAGTATGGCAACGAAACTCGGACATGGAGCTTATGCTTCATGCGGGAAATGAGATGGTCTATGCGATTACGGAGGGATCGGCGGAACGCGCACTCTTTTGGGTCAAGTGGCTCCTAGAAGAAGACGCGCTCACCAAGAAACGCCATGGATCGGGGCTGACGACGGTGGAACGGGGTCCTCCGCAGGCAAAGCCTGCCCAGAAAACCTCGGCGGGCTATTATATCATTGCCATTCTCGCAGAAGTGTATAAGGAATTTGCGGAGAAGGGAATGGTGCGGATGCATGAGGAGTTTCAGGCCTTTCTAGATATGTATCGTTCGTCGGATGCAAAGAACACCCAGCGAAAGAAACTGGATACGATTGGGATCATGGTGCAACTGTTAACGGAAGTCCCTAAATGGAAGGTTCCTGCGGCCCCGAGTTTGGTGACGGATCCGACGCATCTTCAACGGATGGTGTCTCAGGCGGAACGGTTCTTCTTGGAGGTTCTTGCGCTCCCTGTTCCGAGAAAGATGCTTCCTGCGACGCTGACGGGTATCAAGCAGAAGAAGGTGAAGGAGCCAACGAAGGAGGATCGGTTACAGCAACAGTTGGCGCTGGTGGATCAGGCGGCGATGAGCTTTTATAAATTTTGAGTGGGGACACTGCCCGCCTGTGGCGGGCGTTTCCCCACACCCCTCTCCCTAGGAGCGAACTAGGTATCACACGATCTCTATGGGAGAGGGGTGTGTTTGTGAAGCACACGCTCACAAGGCTCGCAGACCCTGCGATTCGTGTCCCCACTAATTGCGTCGAGTGCATCGTGCCTTATGCTTATGACGAGTGCGTCGCTGTTTGTTCTTCTTATGACGAGTGCGTCGGACTTTGTGACGAGTCTGTCGTTTACGTCGGCCTCCTGCGACAGGTGATGCAAAGGTAGCAAACACCATTTCATGATCACTTTCTAGTGAAACCTCTGTCTGAAATCCAGCAGGTCGGTAGATTTGGAGATTCTTTACTACGTTCGCTCCCATCACATAATCTCCTGTGAATTGATAATTCGCCAGATGTCCACGTGATCCCATAGACAATTCTAGCCCTGCATCTTCATCATCTACCGCGGCATTCTTTTTAACCTTTCCAGAAAGGGTCTGATCAATATCTTTATCCACGCTCACCCGAATGGCACACTCAAATGGTTCAGCTATCATGCCTTCGGGGAGGCCATCAGGGAAGCCACTGGGGACATCGGGGTCATTTTTATCAATAGGACCCACTAATTTCCTACCTGTTTTATTACGTTGGTCATCAGGGCATGCTGAATTGAAATTGTAACAACAACTCTTTATCTGATCTTCATCACTCGAATTATAAAAGAGTTTAGTATCCTGTATACCATCCTGAGATATGATAAGAGGCGTTGAGAATTTAATACCATGAAATGGATCATTAAAATCTCCCATGATGAATAGCTTATTCGTGTCGAGAGGAACACCATACTGGCCTAAGAAATTTTTAAGATGCATATTAATAGAATCTCGTAGATGCTTCATTTTTGTCTCTCCTTGGTATGATTGTTCTGGCCAATTTGGACCATGTAAATTAATTAATACAAACCCTTTTGTTGTATATATAATAGTAATAGGACGTCCTTTGTGAAGTGGATTATTTTCTGCAAATGGAGCATCAAGTCCAATATCCGCAACATAATCATATGGGACTTTAGCATCTCCATGGGTCATAATTTCACCTAGTTTGTTCACGTTCCAAATAGTCAATAACGTCGGAAAAGTGCCTTTAGATTCTACGCTATTTGCATAAAAACGAAGATGTCCCATATCTCCAAGGATGCGTTGTAGCTGTTCATAACCTTCCGCAGGAGAGGCTTGTCCCACTTTTTCCTTTGTATTCATCTCTTGAAGACCCATGGCAGATGGATTCTTGGCCTCCCAAAAATGACGAACAAGTTGTGCGGCACGCGTCCATGCATGTCGTAGAGGGTGTTTATTGGGATCCTGATTCTCAGGATCTGGTCTAATTTTCCCTTGTGTCTTTCTATTCCTAATTCGTTGATTTGCATCATACACAAAATGCTTTTCACTACCAAATGCAGTGACCCCCAAATCTGATGCGAAACTCATATTAAAAGACGCGATAGTGTGTTGAGAAGGGTCATTCGAAGCATGTCCATTTGGAACATTCTCATTCCCAGAAGGGTCATTTGGAGCATTTTGTGGAGCATTCTGCTGAGAGGCACTCTGCGAAGCAACTCTACGACGTTTTGATTCTGAATTTGGGTACAATGTTGCATTCCGATTTGCAAGTCGACTTACGCGCCCATCATTCTCACTCGCCATGTTCTATCAAATGACGACAATTAAAACCATACCAGAAAGTGGGCCCGCCTAAGAATCGCGCACCTCTATCCACTATGAAGGCCGTATACGTCGGAGCCGGAACCGACATTCTCCCTCTCCTTCTCTTCCCCATGATCCAAGAATGGATCTACATGGACTCTCTCCCCCGCTCCGAGTGGGGCACTCTCCAAGGCACCCCCTCCACGACTTTTCTCCCCCTTCTCCACAGCCTTCTCCAGGCTAGCGGGTGGGACAAAGAACCTAAAGACACCGACAAAGAACTTAAAGACGCCGACAAAGAACCTAAAGACCGCATCGTCTATCAGAACCCCGTTACGAAACAAAGGCTCACCTATTTTATCAATACGGCCTGTCCTGAAGAGCTCACAGAGGAACATCGACATCTCTTTGCGACGGCCGACACCCTTGTTCTTATCGGT
>Ga0114978_10004682_pt1 | contig 11023 bp, 3 predicted proteins | sample S_140212_EF_Meta_FD_87027 | JGI IMG/M metagenome (GOLD analysis project Ga0114978, IMG submission 87027) | Freshwater microbial communities from Lake Simoncouche, Canada to study carbon cycling - S_140212_EF_MetaG | ecosystem: Environmental > Aquatic > Freshwater > Lake | place: Lake...
CTATTACTATTACTACTATATATCATTATATTTATTTCTATATAATTTAATAATATTTTATTATCATAATATTTTATTATCATAATATTTAGGTTATAATATTTAGCTTATAATATTTAGCTTATAATATTTAGGTTATTATAGAGAAAGTAATATATATATAATTATTATATAAATAATAAACATATTCAATATACATATTCTATAACTATATTTATTAAACATATTTGAAATGGGAGGTGGTTTAATACAATTAGTTGCTGTTGGTATTCAAGATATATATCTTATTGGTAATCCACAAGTAACATTCTTTAAAACAGTTTTTAAAAAACATACAAATTTTGCTTTAGAATCAGTGCAATCATCTATTGATGGAAGACCCGATTTTGGACAACAAATAGAAATTACAATTGAAAGAAAAGGCGATTTAGTTAAAGATATTATATTAGATATATTATTACCAATATTACCAAGTGGTTATTTTTGGACAAATGGAATAGGTAATGTATTAGTAAAAGAAGCAGACTTAGAAATAGGAGGTCAACTAATTGATAGGCACTATAGTGAATGGATTGATATTTGGAGCCAATTGACAGTTAATGAAAGCAAAATTGGAGCTTATAATGCTATGGTTGGTAACTATAATTCAATTAGTAGTATGGAAGCTAATGCTGCTAATAACTTGCGATTACAAGTACCAATGTTTTTTTGGTTTAATAGAGACTATTCTTTAACATTGCCTTTAATTGCCTTACAATATCATACTGTTGTATTAAAAATAAAATTAAGAGATTTCAATAGTTGTTATAGACACTTAACATCTACAGTTTTATTAGCACCTTTACAAATAAAACAATTTAGAGTGTGGGTTGATTATGTATTATTAGATATGGAAGAAAGACGTAATTTTGCTCAAAGTAGCCATGAATATCTCATTGAACAACTACAATTTTCTGGTGATGAATTTATTGATAAAACGCAAGGATCAGTATCTAAGCTACTAACATTTAATCATCCAGTAAAAGAACTATATTGGATTCATGTAAGAAACGATTTTGAACAACAAAATATTAATACAGGCAACCAACAACTAGATTATTCTCTACCATCAAGTCTTGAAACATTCGGAGAAGGAGTTTTACAATTAAATGGTATTGATAGATTTGATACAAGACCTGCTAACTACTTTAGATTAGTTCAAAATTATCAATATCATAGCAGATTCTCAAGTAAGTTTATATACTCCTATTCATTTTGTATATATCCTGAAAAACAACAACCATCTGGAAGCTGTAATTTATCTAAAATCACTAATTGTAATCTATATCTAAACTATAGTAGTATAAATCACAGCCAAAATGATATGATATTAAAAGTGTTTTGTGTAAATTATAATATTTTGAGAATTATGAGCGGTATGGGTGGATTAGCATTTTCAAATTAATAGTTTACTATTTATTTACTATTTATTTAATATTTGTTTACTATTTATTTATTATTTATTTAATAATTTTGTAATTTTTTAATTTTATTATTAGATATATATCTAGATATTGTAGTATATGTTATAATTTTATCTAAAAAATATATAGTAAAAATAGTATAAAAAATACAATATATAGTAAAATCAATATATAGTAGAACCAATATATATATAGTAAAATCAATATATAGTAAAACCAATATTCAAAATGTCATCAATAATACCAAATTCAGCTCTATTAAATGATATCTCATTAACTAATATTGACTTAATTAATCAAGATACTAACTTATTTCATCGTACCGGTACTGGAATTTTTTGGATAGATTCAAAAGATGGTACTCTTAAAATTGGTCATACAGGAATAAATATTCTTATTCAAGGTGATGTTACAGTAGATGGTACTATGAATGGTGCTACTGGTCCTACTGGTGCTACTGGTCATATTGGCAGTATTGGTCATACAGGACCTCAAGGATTCGCAACTAATACTGGTGCTACTGGTTACACTGGTTATACAGGTCCAGTTGGACCATCAGCAGCAGCAAATATATTAGCTCTTCGCAATTCTATTAGTCAAACTATAACTAATAATTCTTATGATAAAGTTTTGTTTGATACTATCGATGATATTAATTTTGGTTTAACAGATGTATCCCATACATTAAATGGTTCAGGTACTAGATTTGTTAATACTACATCAGAAACAATACAAGTACAAATAAATTATCAAGTAACTTTTACAAGCGTGAATGCTAATTCAGGTACTAATCGTCGTTTAACATATATTAAATTAAATGATGATTCTGTAAGTTCTCCTTATAATAATCGTTATGGTATGGTTTCAATACAAGCACAGATATATAATACAACTTGTCAAGGTAATTCAATATTAGCATTAAATCCAGGAGACTATTTTGAAATATGGACATATCAAAATTCAGGATTATCCCAAGATATTGGTGGTGTAAGTAGTAATATAGAATATACAAACCGAATACAAATTTCTAAGTTAGTAATTGGACCTACAGGTTCTACTGGTCTTGGAGGTGAAGCAGCAAATACTGGAGCTACAGGAAGTACTGGTTATACTGGATATACTGGATATACAGGTGTATCTGGTCCTACTGGTCCAGTTTCATATTATATATTTGATGGTGGTATATCTAGTTCATCATATTCAATTGGACCAGCTTTTGATTGTGGTTCATCTTCTACTGGTAATTATTCTATACAACTACAATTTAGAAGAGCTACTTCTACTGAATGGACAAATGATAACCCTTTACTAGCTAATGGTGAATTAGGTTTAGAAACTGATACAAAATTTTTTAAAATAGGAGATGGTATAAATAACTGGATAGATTTACCTTATGGTGGTTTGAATGGAGCTACTGGATATACTGGATATACTGGATATACTGGTCCTACTGGTCCAGGAGGTAATTTATTAACTGATAATTTTGTAGTTGGAGTAGGAGGTAATGATATGATAGGATATAGTTATGATGGTTTATCTTGGTTTCCTAGTAATAATAGTACTTCAATATTTAATAGTTCTGTTAATTGTGTAGCATGGAATGGTTTAATATGGGTTGTTGGTGGTTCAGGTTTAAATTCATTAGCATATAGTTCAGATGGTATAAATTGGAATCCTAGTAGTAATGGAAACACACTAATTAATAATTGTAAATGTATTGCTTGGAATGGTACAATATGGGTTGCTGGTGGTGCTGCTAGCGGAGGTAGTAATACAATAGTATATAGTTATGATGGTATAAACTGGAGTCCTAGTATTAATGGTAATTCAATATTTGATACTAATTGTTTTGCTATTGCTTGGAATGGTTCAATATGGGTTGCTGGCGGAGCAAGTATTAATTCAATAGCATATAGTTCTGATGGTATTAATTGGTTGCCTAGCATCAATGGCAATTCAATATTTATAGATTGTTATTGTATTTCTTGGAATGGCTCAATATGGGTTGCTGGTGGTCAAGGAACTAATACAATAGCATATAGTTCTGATGGTATTAATTGGTTGCCTAGCATCAATGGTAATTCAATATTAGATAATACTTGTTATGCTATTGCTTGGAATGGCTCTTTATGGGTTGCTGGTGGTGATAATAATAATAATACACTAGCATATAGTTTTGATGGTATAAACTGGACTGGTAGTAATAATGGAAATTCAATATTTAATTTACAATGTAATTGTATTACTTGGAATGGTTCTGTTTGGATAGCTGGAGGTACTGGTAATTTTTTTAGCTATACTAATGATTTAGCATATAGTTATGATGGTAATAATTGGTTTGCTATTAATGATAATTCATTGTTTATTAGTAATTGTATGGGTATTTCATCTAGAAGAATATTACCTAATGTTGGTAATTCTATCATAGGTGCTGGTACACTTTCATTCACTGGTCCTACTGGCTCTATACTATTCTACGATGGAAATTCTCTTACAGGATCATCATTATTATCGTTTAATCCAAATTCTGGTGCTACTGGCGAAGTATATATTGCTGGTAAATTAACTGTTCTAGGTGGTATTGACCCTCTATATTTACAACTGGTACCACAAGAAACTAATCCATTTCCTGGTGTAACAGGAACTATATGGTATAATTCATTAACTAATAATTTACATTTAGATTCTAATAATTTAAATTCTGTAGGACCAACCGGTTCACTACAATTTAGTGATGGTAATGGCAGTTTTACTGGATGTACAGGATTTTACTATGAATCAAATTTGGCTAGTCCATCAAATACAAATCTAATATTACAAGGCAATTTCTTACCATTTGAAACTAGTACATATTCATTAGGTATAAATGGTAGTTCTTGGAAAAGTATGTCTGTTGGACCTGAACCAATTAATATTATAGGTGTAACAGGTTCTTCTAATCTTGGTATTGATAATAATAGTATCACATATTTTGATTCTGGTCTTTCGGTAGATTTTATTAATGTTGGTACTTCAATTAGTGCTACTGGTACTGTTGATGGATGGAAAATAAGTCCTACTGGTATACCTGGAACACCAGGATATGATTTAATAGTACAACAAAATAATACAGAATCACCATATGGTCAAACAGGACCTATATATTCATTAATTAATAATTCTATTACTGGTCCTACTGGTCCTACTGGCTATACTGGTTTAAGAGGTATAGATGGTGAAGGTGGTGGATTAGTATTCTATATGGATATAGAACCGAGTACTACAGCACCTGGTAATGGAACAGTTGAAACAGTATTTAATAGTGGAATACAAACATCAATTACAACAACACAGAATAGTGGTACAGAAGATTTTCTTATAGGTACTTTTATATCTGGAATAGGAGAATTACCAAGTACTATTATCCCACCTGGTACTTGGGATATGAATTTATTTGCTAATACATCATCACCAAGTAATGTAGCATATTATTATGATTTATACTCAGTAGATGCTGATGGGGTTAGTAATCATATATAACAACAGGAGATAATTTATCAGAAACATATATTACAACTACATATATAAGACAATATTTATATACTATTGTTGTACCATTAACTACACTTTCTGATAATACCAAAAGATTGCGATTAAGAGTATATTCTAATTTTTATGCTAATTCAACAACATTAACATTATATTTTAGAAGTACTACAATACCACATATACATTCTACATTTGGTATTCCAGGTGTTACTGGTCCTACTGGAAATACTGGAGACACAGGTTATACTGGATATACTGGATACACAGGTCCTATTGCTACTGGTTATACTGGTATAACAGGTCCTACTGGTCCAACTGGTGATACTGGTGTTACTGGTAATACTGGTCCTACTGGTAATACTGGAAATACTGGTTCTACTGGTAATACTGGTGATACTGGTCCTACTGGTCCTACTGGAAATACTGGAAATACTGGTTCTACTGGTAATACTGGTGATACTGGTCCTACTGGTCCTACTGGTAATACTGGTAATACTGGTAATACTGGTAATACTGGTAATACTGGTCCTACTGGTGCTATAGGAGCTAGTTCAGCACAATATTTAAGTGCTATGATGTTAGGTACAAGTGGATTGTCAGGTTCTGTTGGTAATACAGGAGCAAATGTAATTACAGGCACAACATTAACAGGTGTAGTAGGTACATATATTAATGTATTTAATGCCACAGTAATTAATACATTCGCATCATCTGGTATTACTATGACAGCCGGTGTTGTTACATTAGGTATAAATGGAACTTACAATATTTCAGGTGTATTATATATGATAACATCAACAAATAATTCAGGGGATAGATTTGCATTACGCATAATTGATAAAAATAGTAATACTTTATGGGTTACTTATTCTGAATTATCACATGGTAATTATACATTAAATAATTCTTCAGGTATGTCGATTCCATATTCAATTACTTTACCATTTACTGCTGGAGATACATTCGCACTACAAATAGCTACTAGAACAGCTACAGTATCAATTACTGTTTTACCTACTTCAACATTATCTGTTTACAATATTATTGTTGGACCTACTGGTAATACTGGTAATACTGGACCCACTGGTAGAACTGGTTCAACTGGTCCTACTGGTGCTACATCTACAGTTACTGGTCCTACTGGAAATACTGGACCACTAGGAACTGGTCCTACTGGTGCTACATCTACAGTTACTGGACCTACTGGTAATACTGGTCCTACTGGTAACACTGGACCTACTGGTAATACTGGTCCTACTGGTCCTACTGGTAATACTGGTCCTACTGGTAACACTGGACCTACTGGTAATACTGGTCCTACTGGTCCTACTGGTAATACTGGTTCTACTGGACCAATAGCAACAGGTTACACTGGTGATACTGGTCCTATAGGTTCTACTGGTCCTACAGGTACTATAGGAGCTAGTTCAGCACAATATTTGAGTGCTATGATATTAGGTACAAGTGGATTATCAGGTTCTGTTGGTAATACAGGAGCAAATGTAATTACAGGCACAACATTAACTGGGTTTATAGGAACATATGTAAATGTGTTTAATGCCACAGTAATAAATACATTCGCATCATCTGGTATTACTATGACAGGTGGTGTTGTTACATTAGGAATTAATGGAACATATAATATAACTGGTGTATTGTATATTTCATCAACTACGAATGGTAGTGGTGATGATTTTGCCTTACGTATTATTGATAAAAATAGTATTACTGTATGGGTTACTTATTCTCAAATATCACATACTAGTTATACATTAAATAATTCTTCAGGTATGTCGATTCCATATTCAATTACTTTACCATTTAATGCTGGAGATACATTCACAATACAAATAGCTACTAGAACAACTGGGACGTCATTTGTTGTTTTACCTACTTCAACATTATCTGTTTACAATATTATTGTAGGTCCAACTGGTGTTACTGGTAATACTGGACCCACTGGTAGAACTGGTTCAACTGGTTCAACAGGTGCTACATCTACAGTTACAGGACCTACTGGTAATACTGGACCACTTGGAACTGGACCCACAGGTGCTACATCTACAGTTACTGGTCCTACTGGTAATACTGGACCACTTGGAACTGGACCCACAGGTGCTACATCTACAGTTACTGGACCTACTGGAAATACTGGACCACTTGGAACTGGTCCGACTGGTGCTACATCTACAGTTACTGGTCCTATTGGAAATACTGGACCTACAGGCAGAACAGGTCCTACAGGTGCTACATCTACAGTTACAGGTCCAACTGGAAATACTGGTCCTCTAGGTCCAACCGGAGCATTAACAGATAATATTGTATATACCCAAGGAGCAAATATTGTAATGACTGGAGCTACTATTAATAACTATAATATTGGTTCTGGAACTGTATTTCTTATGACAGGAACAGCAGCAGCTAATTTTAATGGTATTGCTAATGGAGTTATTGGTAGATATATTATATTAATTAATACTACAAATGCAGCAGTTACTTTTAATAGAGAAAATACTGGTAGTACTAACATAAATCGCTTTAGTTTATCAGCTATATCAATTGATATTGCTGTTAATGGTAATATTACATTTGTTTATAGTACAAATACTATTGGTAATAGATGGATTTGTATAGGAACACAATAAGTGTTATATAAATGTTTTTGATGTTTTTGATGTTTTTGATGTTTTGATGTTTTTGATGTTTTTGATGTTTTGATGTTTTTGATGTTTTTGATGTTTTAGATGTTTTAGATGTTTTAGATGCTTTAGTTTTTAGTTTTTAGATATTTTTTGATATTTTAGTTTTTTGATGTTTTAGATTTTAATTTTAGATATAAAAAATAGATATAATTTATAAGTATCTATATATCTTATATAGCTTAATCTTAATCACAATAATCTTAAATAGGTTAATCTTATATAGCTTAAACTTATATAAGTTATAATAATAATAATAATAATAATATAACTTATATAAGTAAAAACAAGTAAGAATGCCTTTCATTCAGCTTCAATTTAGAAGAAGTTTATCATCACAATGGACATCTGATAATCCAAAGCTAGCTGATGGTGAATTAGGCTTAGAAACTGATACTAGATTATTTAAAATTGGTGATGGTGTAACACATTGGAACTTACTACCATATGGTGGATTATATGGTCCTACAGGTTCAACTGGTTTTACTGGTGCTGTAGGTGCTAATTCAACAATTACTGGTCCTACTGGTAAAACAGGTGCTACTGGTGCTAATTCAATTGTAACTGGACCTACTGGTAAAACTGGTTCTACAGGTGCTGTTGGTGCTACAGGTGCTAATTCAACAGTAACAGGTCCTACTGGATATACAGGTTATACAGGTAATACAGGTTCTACTGGAGCTGCTTCTATTATAACTGGTCCTACTGGTAATACTGGTTCACCAGGAGCAGATTCTATTATAACTGGTCCTACTGGTAATACTGGTGCTAATTCAATAATAACAGGTCCTACTGGTAATACTGGCGCTACGGGAGCAGCTTCTACAGTAACTGGTCCTACTGGAAAAACTGGAGCAACAGGTGCTGCTTCTACAGTAACTGGTCCTACTGGTAATACTGGTCCTATTGGTTCTGCTTCAACAATTACTGGTCCTACTGGTAATACAGGTGCGACAGGTGCGAATTCAACAGTTACTGGTCCTACTGGTAATACTGGTTCTACCGGTTATACTGGTTCTACTGGTTCTACTGGTGCTAGTTCAACAATTACTGGTCCTACTGGTAATGCTGGTCCTACTGGTTATACTGGGCATTTAGGTGATACTGGTAATACAGGACCATCAGGAATAGCTGGTGATAAATTTTTAAGTGCTACTACTACATCTGTATTACCAGTTCCAATTCAAGGTAGTTCTGTATCATTTACTATAGGTAGTAATTTATCATATATTCCAGGCAACTCAGTTGTTGTAGTTGATTCAGGTAGTATTAATAATAGTTTTGAAGGTCGAGTACAAGCATATAGTAATATTTCAGGTATTATTAATATTGATTCAATTACTAATATTAAAGGTGTTTTTACAAACACAATTTATAATGTAAATTTAGATGGTATTGATGGTCCTACTGGATTTACAGGACCAACAGGTAGAGATGGTAGTGCTACACTAACTGGTGCTACTGGTAATACTGGTGATACTGGTAATACTGGTGATACTGGTACAACTGGTCCTACTGGAGATACTGGTTCTACAGGTGATACTGGACCTACAGGTGATACTGGTAATACAGGAGCAACTGGTGATACTGGTTCTACTGGTGATACAGGACCTACTGGAGATACTGGTAATACAGGAGCAACAGGTGATACTGGTTCTACTGGTGATACTGGACCTACAGGTGATACTGGACCAACTGGATATATAGGTGATACTGGACCTACAGGTGCTAATTCAACAGTTACTGGTCCTACAGGTTCTTCTGGTTCTACAGGTTCAACTGGTGCTACAGGTGCTGGTTCAACAGGTCCAACTGGTTCTACAGGTGCTACTTCAACAGTTACTGGTCCTACAGGAACAACAGGTTTTACAGGTTCTGTTGGTTCTACAGGTGTTACAGGTGCTACAGGTGCTACTTCAACAGTTACTGGTCCTACAGGTTTACATGGAACTATAATTATAGGGAGTGTAGCAGATGGTACAGCCCTTAGTAATTATAATACATCAAATTTAACTGTTGGTGATGGAATAATACAACAAGATACTGGACATCTTCAAGTATATAAAGGTGTAATTGGAGGAAGTATTAGTTTTTTAAAGTCGGCAAATAGTTATTTATCTTTATCTCCTGGAGTTAGTTTAGGAACAAGTAACTTTACAGTTGAATTCTGGGTATATTTTAATACAATTAATTCTAATGATGGGTTAATAGGAACAAGTTTTGCTGTAAATCCAGTGTCTCCTACATATGCTCCATTTGAATTATTTATTACAAAACAATTTCCAACTATTAATGAAGATAGCTTTCAACTTAGAGCATCAACATCAGGAGCTGTATATTTTTCAAATGGTAGCTACATTTCTACAGGTACTTGGTATAATATTGCTTTAGTACGTAATACATCTTTAGGTGTATCTAATAATTTTACTATGTGGATAAATGGAACTAAAAGTACATCAAGCTATAATGATATTGATAGTTATGGTATCCCATACAATTTTTCAAATAACGTAGACAGAGTTTCTACGTGGTATTCTACAGCAAATACTCCTAGTGGATTTCTAGATGGATATATTACAAATGCTCGTATTACAAACTCTTGTATATATACTATTACAGATACAACTATCCAAGTACCAGTTCTACCTTATACTTTAAATACTGGAGCACAGTTTCTATTAAATGTATTTTCTCCTACTGGATATATAAATGATACTACTGGGAATAATACTGTTACTGCTACTGGAACATCTATATATTCAACATTATCTCCATTTTCACCACCATTTAATGATGTTGGTCAAATTGTAGGTCCAACAGGATATACTGGACCTACTGGACCTACTGGTAATACTGGACCTACTGGAAACACTGGTGCTACTGGTGCTAATTCAATAGTTACAGGTCCTACTGGTAATACTGGTTCTACTGGTTCTGCTTCTATTATAACTGGTCCTACAGGTAATACAGGTTCTACTGGTGCTAATTCAATAGTTACAGGTCCCACAGGTCCTACTGGTAATACAGGTGCTACAGGTGCTAATTCAACAGTAACAGGTCCCACAGGTGCTACAGGTCCTACAGGTGCTACAGGTGCTGATTCCATTGTAACTGGTCCTACAGGTCCTACTGGTCCTACAGGTCATACAGGTGCTAATTCAGTAGTAACTGGTCCTACAGGGATAGCTGGTGATAAATTTTTAAGTGCTACTACTACATCTGTATTACCAGTACCAATTGAAGGTAGTTCTGTATCATTAACTATAGGTAGTAATTTATCATATATTCCAGGTAACTCAGTTGTTGTTGTTGATTCAGGTAGTATTAATAATA
>Ga0114978_10004683_pt1 | contig 11022 bp, 8 predicted proteins | sample S_140212_EF_Meta_FD_87027 | JGI IMG/M metagenome (GOLD analysis project Ga0114978, IMG submission 87027) | Freshwater microbial communities from Lake Simoncouche, Canada to study carbon cycling - S_140212_EF_MetaG | ecosystem: Environmental > Aquatic > Freshwater > Lake | place: Lake...
AATTATAAACTAATTATAAATAAAATTTTGTTTCTAAATCATGAAAGTGTTTCCTTCTCCCTCCTTCATTGTTCTTTCAATAATATCATTAATTAATGAATTTTCATCAAGTTTTAATGTATCAATACTATTCTTAATCATAGTTGTTAATTCAAGTTCATTATACTCAGTATTTTCTAATAGATCTGTATCAATAATAATTTCTGGGAATCCTGTACCACATCTAATGGCTCTTACCATAATTAATCTGGATGAAACTGATTGTAATTTATCAACTTCTCCAAATACTGCACTATTAACTAACATTTCAACTGTTCTTTCAAAAGATGCCTTAGATAGAGGATCTGTATCCATTCTACCAAATCCATGTCTATCAATAGATACTAGTTCTCCAGTATTAGTCATTACATCGCATAGGATTGATAAGTGGTGATAATTGAGACGTAGATCTCCTGCAAACACTTTATTAATTTCACATACCAATGATTTTCTTGCTGCTTCAATACCATATAGTCTGTAGATAGTATTAATCTCATTTGTATAACATCTGTTATTATCAATATATTTAATATATCTGAGTCTATTTGCATTAATTCCAGCCGTAGTAATGATATATTCTTGTTTATTTTCAATATCTCCAGTTTCAGTATTAAAGTTCAAATATAATTTTTTATCAATTTCTGATACGTCTGTAATATTAGCAATTCCCTTTAGTTGGAAATTATATAATATTAAGTTTTGGATATCTAGTAATATACTATTATCAAATTCTGAAATATCAAATCTAATATGGATATATAATTTATTTGCATTATCATTTGTTGTCATAATACATCCATTGATGATTTTCTTAATTAATTCTCTATAGTTTTTATTCATTGATTTATCTGCTGATAATTCATCCCAAAAGTTAATAAACTTTGTTTTGATTTCAAGCATATTTATCTTTTTCTCATACAGTGCCTCTTTAGATACTTCAAATCTATATAACCAAGGCAAGTTTTCTGGTTTTACATTGAAGTTACCATATAAGTTCATAGCACCTTTTATTATAATCTCATCATCAATCATATAATTATCTTCTAAGTTACTGTCAAATATTATATCTACTTTCTTGACAATATCTTTTAAGGTTGTATACTTGAGGTAAGCTGCAATTGTATATGCCAAATCTTTATCCTCTTGTTTACCATCATTTAAATATATGTACATAAGTGGTGTCTTAATATTTTCAGTTTTACGTAAAATCTCATTTAGGCGTGGAATGCCTTGCATACCTGCTACACCTGCACCAGATGCATGCTTTGTATTTAACGTCATCTGTGTGGTCTGTTCGCCAATACTCTGAGAACCTACACAACCAACCATTTCTCCAGGTTCTACTAAACACTTTTGAAATGACATAATTATATCTTTAACAACTTGATTAAACTTATTTTTATCCAATTTGTATTCATAAATACATCTTCTTGGAGCTAAATATTCATATAATCCATATTTAAATAATGTTTTATGTTTCTTATCTAATTCAACTTTTAATGAGATATCATTATTTCTTTCTTCTTCTGTCATACAAATTAATTTTGTATTCTTTTGATGAAGTATATATTCAATAGATTCCATAATATACTTTGGGTCAAGATCATTTCCATTTGATTCTACACCATATATTGCAGTATTGATAATTCTAGTAAAACTAACAGGCATAAAATATTCATCGTCAATTGTTCTGTAATCAATACTTGCTTTACGATGACTGTTTCTTAAGTTATTTCTGAAACTTTTAAGATCTTCAAAGAATTCCTCATTTAATTCAACTAAATCATTTTTATTCAATTTGAATTTAGTTGTTAAATCTTCCACTTCTTTTTCAGTAAAATAATATATCTCTTTAATCTTTTCATTATTCATTCTAAAAGTATTTAATTTAATTCTTTTTTGTTTAACTTGATCTAAGTGTGAGTCACCATAAACATATTGTACAATTACATTATTTCCATTTCTAATAGTACCATCATAGTGGACAGCTACATCTTCCATACATTTGATTAATCTTCTATTTATATACCCTGAATCTGCTGTCTTAATTGCAGTATCAATCAAACCTTCACGACCAGTCATTGCATCCATAAAGAATTCAAGAGGTTTTAGACCTTCATAGTATGAAGATTCAATATAACCGCGTGCTTCTGGACGATCGTCGTTTTGAAAGCAATGGCTAAATGTTCTATTGTTAACCTTCTTTTTAATTCTTTTAAAGTCAAGTAAAATCTGTGCTTTACCAACTGCCATAGTTGCAACTTGATCCGGTTTACCTTTTGCTCCAGAGTCAACTAAAATAAATAAGTTATTATCTTTATCTAAACTAGACATTGCTACTTTAGTAATATCACCCATTACACTTTGTAACATTGATGTTATATTTGTCTCTAATGTACTTGAATCTATTAAGTCTGGATTATTTTCACTTTCAGTAATCATTGATTCAACTTCAAGTCTTTTTATTTTTAACATATCTTTGCATTTGGTTAAAGTCTCTTTTGGAATAATTAAATCTTTTAATCCTACAGTAGCACCATGAGATAATAAAAATTGTAATATAATTCTTTGTAAATTATCAATATAATTTGTAGCTACATCATTTCCAAATTGATCTAATATAGTATTTAATATTAGACCATTTACAATCTTTTGATTTAGTTTACCTTTTAGTAAACGACCATTTATTATCTCAAATTTCTTTTCACCTTTATCATTATACTCAACAATATTTAATTTTTTAGGAAGTAATGCACTAAATATATCATAACTTTTAGAAATTCCATTCGTACGATCTATATCAAGTTCCATATTACGAATTTTTGCAACAATATCTGATGCTTGATGAGAATCAAGATCAAAGTTTTCTCTTGTTAATAGATATGCACCAAGAGGTGCATCTTGTTTGGTTGCAATCTTTGTATTCGTTGAAGCTGGTGCAATAATTTGATTTCTTACATTTGCAATCATTTCTAATTCTGTAGATGCTTGAATTGATTGAGGTACAAAAATGTTCATTTCATCACCGTCGTAATCTGCATTATAAGGTGCTGTAACTGATACGTTCATACCGAATGTTGTAAGTTCAGGATCTCTTAAAATGATACATCTGTGTCCCATCATAGATAACTTGTGAAGAGATGGCTGTCTGTTATATAAAACATAATCTCCATCTATTAAATGACGCTCAACAATATCACCATAATATAGTTTGATGTTTTTTTTTCTATATCTTAAGTCAATTGGACGTCTATTATTACCCTTGGGATATACATAATTTGCACCAGGATAATTATCTCTACCATTTTTTACTAGTTTAGATAATCTGCCTACATTTTGAGGTGTAACTACTTCTGGAAATGTTAGAGTCATTGCTAGTTTTAATGGAACACCTAGTTCATCAATACCAATATCTGGATTTGATGTAATAACTGTTCTTCCACTAAAGTTAGTTCTTTTACCAAGTAAATTACCGCGAATACGACCTTGCTTACCTTTTAATCTTTCAGAAACTGATTTATATAGACGGCCACCAGTTTTTTGTTCTGATTTTTGTAAAATTGATGTCTCATTATCAAAATATGTAGCAATATGATATTGAAGTGCTTGATGATGCGAATCGTTATATTTAAATTCTTCATTTAACATTGCACTTTTTTCTTTGTTAGTACGTAAAATAACATTACGTTTAATAATATCTGCTAATTTATCTGTCATAGAATCTTCGAAAGACTTTGAAGCAATTGCATCTCTACGGATTGTAGGACGAATTGCAACAGGAGGAATTGGAAATACTGTAATAATTAAATTTTCAGGTCTGTTTATTTTAGGGTCATATCCCATGATTCTACAGTCAACATCACTAATATTTTTTAAAATATTATGACAATCTTCTGCAGTTAATATTTCTTGTATCTTTTGTTTCCCAGTATTACTAACTACAGTTCCTTCTTCTCCTTCATCTACTTTTGTTTCTGCAACAATTTGTACACCAGATTCATGTACACGAATACTAGGTATTGGTGCACCACATGAATAATCTGGATTTTGGCAATAAGTAATATTAGATGTTAATTTTTTAATTTCATCAAAACGAGCTTTTCCAACACGATTCTTTAAAATATCATTCATTTCTTTTTCAGTCTTATATATTAATAATTTTGAGCATCTAATACAAACACACCCCATTATATTCTTCACATGTTCAATAAATCCAAAATGAAAACATGGTTCTGCTAAGTCAGTATGACCGAAGTGACCAGGACAATCTGTACTACTTTGTCCACATGTAGCACAGTTTATCTGTAAATCTGTTGTACCTAAACGAGCATCAATTAGACCGCCTCTTTTAGGTTCATGTTGATCATATGTTTCTGGGATACTAATACCATTAGGCTCTTTATTTACAACACTATATCTTTTTACTTCATCATTGCCGAATACACAAAACTGGATTCTATCAATGTTTACTATATCTTCAGTATTATATTCCATTTTATATTCTATAAACATATTTTTTTATATTAGAATTTTAATTAATCAATTTTTATTAAAATTGATTAAATAAAAAAAGTAAATTAAAGATAATAAATAACATTGAAAATATGATGACTTTATGCATCTTCAATAATTAGAGATTTATCCATGCTTCTTACATTATAATTATTCCTTCCTATTTCTATATTTAATTCTTTATACCCAATTATGAGATCATTATAGAAATTATAATAAATAATATTATATAATTCTGTTTTAGTATCATATTTCCGGATCAAATGTCTTATATTACTTGTAGTGCCATCTACTGTTAGATTACACTTCATAATAACCATTAATTTATCACTTTCTTTATTAAAACGTGTATAATCAAATACATCTTTTATTTCACCTTTTAAAATACTTGAGCGTATCATATTATTATCTCGATATGAGAATTCATAATATGTAACATAATTATAATCTGTATATACTTTAAATAGTTTATTTAATATTTTTTCAAGTAGATTATCTAAATAATAATTAAGAATATAGTAATAATATATATATCTAAGTGATGATTTATTTAATGGTATAATTTCAGTTTCTTGAAATAAGTATTGACTTACTTTATTAGAAACAGAATAGTAATATCTTGAAATTATTTCAACAAGTTTAAGAAACATAATATAAAGAAGTATTATATATTTATATTATGAGTAATAATATATTTAAGGCATTATTTAATAGTGATAGTGAAAGTGAAGTTGAAACAAAAAATGAACAAGAAAACGACGGTTTCGTGCAAGTTACATCTAAAAGAGGTCAATTAAAATCAAATAAAAATACAGATCAAACATATATAAATCAAAAGGATGAACAACAATCTAATGTAGATTCTAATGATGAAGATAATAAATTAGAAACAACTGAAAAAATAACTGAAACAACTGAGAAAGCTGAATGTTATGTTTTAAATAAACTTGAACTTGAAAAATTAGGTTACTTTAAGAAATTTAATTCTGATTGGAATTTATGGTATCATCATGAATTAAATAATTGGCGAATTGATGGTTATCGTAAGATTTTTCATATTAAAAATATAAAAGATTTCTGGGATTTACATAATAATATTGACTGTTTAGGAGGAATAACAAATCAACATTTCTTTTTGATGAGAGATAATATTTTACCAATTTGGGAAGACACTGCAAATAGAAATGGAGGTTCGTGGTCAATTAAATTAAATGATATTTCAAGTGTTTTTAATATTTGGTTAAAATTATCTATTATGATGGCAGGTGAAAATATTGTTAAAGATGAAAAACATAAATTAAGTAAATTAGTCGTTGGTTTATCTCTAAATTTAAGAAATCAAAATACTTGTATAATAAAAATCTGGAATAGGGATGCAACATTGAACTCAATCAAATTATTAAATGATGATATAACTAAAGAATTTGGTTATAATATTATTTATAAGAAGAATATGGTTGAATATTAAAAAATTGATTTTATATATCATAAAATAGTATCATTTATAATTTATATATAATTTATAAATGAATAGAGCAATTATACCATTACGTATTTTTAATATGTTTAAATACGAAGACTTTCTAAGGATTTCGGGTGTTGGAAAAAAAACTGCAAATTTTCTAACATTTTTGAGTAAAAATCAAACACTAGATAATACTATAAAAATTGATGATTGTAAAGACATACAATATATCATTAAAATGAATAATTTAAATACTACTGATAAAATTAGATATAATTTTATTAATAATAATATTGTAAAAATGAAGGATGGAGATATTTATGAATTTATATACAAAAAATATTAACCTATTTCTTTTCATTTATTCGTCTTCCTCATCATCTACTTGAATATCGTTTTCAAGTTTTGTAACATCTTCTACTACTGGTGCTAGAATTAAATATGTATATCCAAGTCTTCCAATATTATATTTGATAAATAATGGAGTATCATTTTCAAGATATAATTCTACATTAGAACATAAACTAGTACACTTATATAGAATCATCATATTCTTTAAACTAAAACGACCTTGATAAATGCTATCATCTTTCTTCTTAAACTTTAAGTTTTCATCTTTATCTCCTTCAGTTAAAATTACTTGACCTTGAGATTGTTCACCTTTACCAGAGAAACTCATTACACCATTTACAGATCTAATTTCAATCATATCATGTACTACATTTAAATCTTTAATAATCTTGTGAAATTTTACAGATGGAATTGTAGAGATAATTGAAAAATCAAATTCAGGTATATCAAATTGTTCAGAATCTGGAATTTCCATTAATATTAATTTATAATCAGCTACACTGTTATCTTTGCTATTTTCAAATCTAATACCTAGTTTAGAATCATTTTCATAATAAAATGTTAATGTTTCATCATCAGACATATTCTTAATATGATTATATAATGATTTCATACTAATACCAATCTTTTTTGTTTGCTTACAATAATACTCTTCAAAATTTTCAGCCATTAATTTCATACAGATTGTTGCAGTATTACTAGTATTTGATGCATTCATTGCAATACCTTCTTTTGAAAAAATAAAGTTTACTTCATATAATAAATCTTTTAAGGACTCAATTAGGATCTTTATAACTCTAGATTGAATTGTTTTGACTCTGAAGATTAAGTTATTATTCATTATTTATAATTATTTTTAGTATTTATCCTTTAAATAATAAATAAATCAATTTTTAACTTACTTAATAAAAGTAAATTTTTGGATATAACTTATATAGTTTATAGATCTAAACTTACTATATAATAAATAAAAATAACAATTATAATTTAAAATAAGTATTATAATTTAGAAACTAGATTAAATATATACATATTTGAAAACTAGATTAATTTAATTATTTTAAATTTACTTTCTCTAATATATATATAACAATTATGACTAAAACTTATAGATTAGTAAATCCTTATGTAATTGGATCAATGAATACAAATTTTCAAGCAAAATCCTCATTAGAAGCTGCAAAACTTGCTTATGATAATTTATCACAATATTTTGGTAATCATATGCCTTCATTTCAATTTTCATTAAAAAGAATGTCTAAAGATAATAAGTTAGTTGGAGGTTCTTCAAAGAGTTTTGTACATTTTGAAGCAAATGAAGTTAAAGGTAAAGATGATACAGTAAAATATGAAATCAAAGAAATTGAACCAAACATGAAGACTATTAAAAATTTCCAATCTAGATTAAATAAAGTTGCAAATCAAGATGAAAGAGATAATGAAGGTATCGATGGCGGTTCTTATTTACATAAGACAAAAAGACACGATCATGACGATGATGAAGAATTAAGTGATTACTTTGATTATGAATTAGAAAAACCAAGAAAAGGACCCCTTGTTTACGAACCTATCGTTTACTATTGGTATGATCCTTTTGTCTATCCTATAAGTGATCGTTTTTATGTACCTACATTTGTATTACCCTTACAACCACGTATAACTATTGATTCTCATTCATTATTATATAATGGATTCTTTTAGTTAGATAAAAACATATAAACATAGAAATGATAATTATAAATATATTATTATATATTTATAAATTAAATATTTTTTTTAGTCTTTGTTGGCATCTTCATTCTCTTTAATCTTACATTTTCAACATCTGGTCTCTTATCTAAAATAATCTTAGTAAAATCTGCAGCTTTAGCTTTATCTCCGCCAGTAATTTCAGTTAGTGCAGCTAAAATCATATCTTCTTTTAAGCCTTTTTTTGTCTTTTTATCATCTTTAACTAGCTTTCCGCTACTTGTATCTATGATTGGTTTATTTAATTTTGTCATATAATCTAATATATATGACTCAAATTGTTTTTTTTCTAAATTTAAATCTTTTACGCTTACATTGATTTCTTTAATTTTATCATCTAAAGAAAGCCAATTTATAATCATCTCTTTTAAATCATCAATTAATGGATCACTTGACATCTATATATTTTTATTTGATATAATATAAAATAGATTTTTATTTTATATATATAACTTATATCAAATTAATTTATATTATGTATCCAGTAAATAGTTTATTAGATCGAAAATTATCTAGTTATATAGTTACTCCACATGGTAATACTACAGTAGGTGATGCAAATACATTTACTGTAGGTAAAAATTTACATGTGTTTTGTATGGCATTTAGACGTAAAACATATTTTACTGATCCTGTAGCAGGAAGATCTGATTATTTTAAAGGAATAAGAGATATACTATATTCATATAAAGATTCTAAATATTCAATCAATCAAATTATTGATAAAATAATGCCAGAATCATATTTAACTGAAGATGCAAAAAGTGGTTTTGCATATTATCCTCCAGGATCTGCAATTCGTAATTTAAAATTAACAAGAGATTTTAATAGAATTGATAATGTTGATGGAGTCTTTAAAATTGGTACACCTCAAATGCTAGGCGTTATTAAACCAAATAGAATTGGTGAAATTGATAAAATAACAGGATGCCCAATTATACCATTAACAGCTAGAGTTCGACCAGATATAGATCCAACAGATAATAGTGGGTCAGGTGATGAAATGGCAATTAAAGTAGCTGTTAAAAAATGGGATTTAGATAATCCTGATCCTGCATTTAATCTAGAAAAATTTCCTAGAAAATGGTTACAATATAATGACTTACAGTCTGCATTTAATATTGTTAATCAAAATGGAGAGAGGGACGAAGAAGAAAAAATTATATTAATTTTATCATGTGCTGGTGCCACACCTGGACCTCCTGAATATTCAAATAATGAAAAGATGTTTACTGCTCAAAATTTATTAGAGAGTACTTTTAGAAGTGATGCAAATCCTGATAAATTATGTGCAGTCTTATTTCAAAATCCTAACTATAAAGAAGACATAAATTATCTACTTGAAAACAACTTAAGATTTAATGAAAGATTACATTTTGGGATTGAACAACCACTACCTATTTTAAATCCAGAAACACATATATACAGATATTTATTTAGATCAAAGGCATCATTTAATAAACTATTAATTAAAATTCCTAGTCGTATAGATGGTGCTAAATCTGAATTTATAGTAATTAAAGACAATAATATTGATTATTGTACTAAAGATGAATTAAAAATAAAGATATTTCCTTTTACTCTAATTAAAATACCAGATGGTTATAATAAATTTTTATTATCAAGAGAAATAAATTTTATACAATTTTTTAAAAATTTTTCCGAAGAAAGTAAAGCACAAAGAGATGCGACTTTAGCTGCTATAGGAACTGAAAGTATTATACCTATGCTTGCTCCAGTTGGTATGCTACAGGTTCCTCATATAGTTGCAAATCCTGCTTGTATTGCAGAGATAGTAGGAAAAGCTGCTGGACCAGTAGGACACATTCAATTATTAAATGAATACTCTAAAAAATATCTAAAGTATAAACAAAAGTATATTGTGCTAAAGGCACAATCAAATTTTGTTTAAGGTGAAGCATCAAACAAAAGGTCAAGTATCAAACCAATAAATAAAATAATAAATTAATATAATTAATTATTTTATTTTTATAATCTTTACAATCTTTACATTCTTTACATGATGGGTTTAATGTTGTAATCGGGCTCAATAGTAGATTGTAACCAAGGACCAACATTAAATTTAGGATTAGGGGGAGCGGCACGTAAGTCCCAAGAGGCATTTTTAAGAGTTTGTCCTTGAGTATCAATACCAATTCTAGCTTGAGTTGCGGCACCAGCTAATAAGTTTTCATTTTCGATTCTATACATTTGTTTCTTATCATAAGGCATATCGAACCAGTCATCTTTAGACTCTTTGGGTAATAAGTCTTTTGCAGTTAATTTCTTAGCTCTCTTTTCTTTACTAATTACTGGTGTTACTCCTAATGTAAAATCAGGAGCTCCTTCTAATACTAATCCATTTACGTTTGTTGTATTAGGACCTACTTCACCACCAGCACCAGTTAATTTTGTATTAAAATCACCACCACCAAATTTATTTCCTTGTGCGGCAGATTTAATTACAAACTCTGCTTTTGGAGTATTAGATAATCCAGGACCAACTTGGTTATCAAAATTTTCAATTCCTTCTAAACCAACATTATCAAATCCTTCCGTTGATGCATCAGTATATGTGAATTTTTCTTTACGAACAGATGGTACAGATGTTGCTACAGATGGAGCTGAAGAAGAACTTGCAGCAGATGATGCAGGAGATGCAGGAGATGCAGGAGATGCAGGAGATGATGCAGGAGATGCAGGAGATGCAGGAGATGATGCAGATGATGAAGGAGCTGGAGCTGAAACAACTGGTGCAGAGGATGAACTGGCATTTTGACCTACATTATTCAAATTATTATTTGTTTGAGGACTGTTTGAGGTCATATGTAATACTACAAGAGCAATTATACCTGCTATTATGAGTAATAATAAATTGCTATTTGACATAATATATATATTTAGAA